>Ga0194133_10001323_pt1 | contig 44031 bp, 50 predicted proteins | sample TA2KigOf40mmetaG_FD_155448 | JGI IMG/M metagenome (GOLD analysis project Ga0194133, IMG submission 155448) | Freshwater microbial communities from Lake Tanganyika, Tanzania - TA2015055 Kigoma Offshore 40m | ecosystem: Environmental > Aquatic > Freshwater > Lake | place: Tanzania: Lake...
CCCTCTGCCCAGGTGTTTTCCGCTACCACGCATCTGCAGGACCCTCACCATATCGAGGCACGTCCTTCACTCATTGCACGGCTGCGGCGGGCCGATCTGGCAGTCTGCACGGGGGCCAGCCTTGAGGTTGGCTGGCTGCCGATGCTACAGGCGCGATCGGGTAACGCCAAAGTACAAGATGGTCAGCCAGGCATGTTCTATGCAGCACAGTTCGTAAAGCTTATTGGGCAATACGAAGGCATGATCACCCCGTTCTCCGGTGATGTTCACCCCGAGGGGAATCCACACTTTCACGCCGACCCACGCCGCCTATTGCAAGTGGCCGACGGGCTGCGTGATCGATTAATTCAGTTAAATCCTGCAGAGGCAAGTAGCATTTCGGCACAACATTTGCAGTTCTCAAAATCGTTATCCGATCGAATCCCAGGCTGGGAAGCCAAAGCAGCGAGACTAAAAGGTAAGTCTGTGTTGACCCAGCATGCGACCTTTGGGTATCTCTGGGAGTGGCTGGGCATCAGGTCTGTTGGCGATTTGGAGCCCAAACCTGGGATGCCGCCGACCCCGGGGCATTTAGAGCGCCTCCGCGCGCAAATGAGCCAGTCTGCAGCCCAGGCAATCGTTATTTCCCAGCATCACGATAAACGGCCAGCCCAGTGGCTGGTTCAACAACAGACAACGGGAAAGACACCTCTCATCATTCTCCCAGCAACAGTGCCTGAAGTTTCCTCGACTGCGCTGGTTACCTGGCTTGATGGTCTTGTGGTGACGCTTATCCAGGAGATTCCATAAGCAGTGTTCATAGACTATTGGTTTTTGCTTCCCCTTGTCACATTGGCTGGGGGGCTTTTCGCGCTTGCCCCCCTTGGGGTTCACGTTCTCCGTCGCGGAGTCGTGTTTATTGATCTTGCGGTGGCGCAAGCTGCAGCCGCATCCACACTCTGGCTCCAAGTTTTTTATCACACCCATGATGCCGCGATTCTTGTTTCGTCGTCAGTCCTGGGCGCATTGCTTTGTGCCGTTCTTGTCGCACGCATAACTGTGGTGTGGCCGGAACGGCGTGAAGCACTGATCGGATTAATCTACGTACTAGGCGCAGCGCTTGGTCTCATGGCCGCCCAGTTCAACCCGCACGGCAAGGACGATCTTCAACAACTCCTGGCCACTGACATCTTGTGGAGCGATGAAACAGATGCACTTTTGGCAGTGGTCAGTGGGCTGGTCATTTTTTTTATTCAGCGTTGGCGCAAGGAGACCTTTGGTAAGGACCTCTATTTCTACTCGGTGTTTGCCGTGATCACCAGCCTATTAGTCCAGTCGCTTGGCGTCTTTCTTGTGTTTATTCTACTGATCGCGCCAGCCCTGTTGTTGGAGCGTCTTTGCACCTTTCTGAGCGCTATCGTAATTGCTATTGGCGTCCTTATTGGCCTCGGACTTTCTTGGTATGTTGACCTACCAAGTGGTGTTTCGATTGCCCTGTCACTGGCTTGCATCGCGCTTGCTGGGGTGATTTTCAATTTCAAATCGCCATAAACTGCCGATTTCGATTTAGTTTTTCTCAGATAGATCCGACCATTTAATGGGGCGCCGACGTCTACCAGGATTTGAGTAGCGACTTGACCTGGCTGGCTTTTTCTGTGCCAGGTTGAATGTTGTATTTTCAACTTGGAAGAAGGGGTCGACGAATGGCGAACAAGAAGCTCGGCCCGGAGCAGGCGGTCGCAAAGCTCAGGCAAATCGATGTCTTGCTGGGCGAAGGCAGGTCAATCAGCCAAGCCTGCAAGGAAGCCGGTATTACGGATGTCACCTACTACCGCTGGCGCAAGGAGTTGACCCGCTTCAAATGTTGATTTAAGGTCAGTGAGAGTTTTCAGTCTAGCTGTATTTCATTGCAAGCCCAATCGTTGCTTGACCTCCGAACCCATGACCACGGCGATCTGCGCAATGCCCTGGGCACTCATATTGGCCTGGTTGTAGAAGATGCGGCCAAAGTGGTCGCGATCAGGAAACACCTCGTCCTGATTGGGCAGGTTGGCGCCGCCCGAATCCACCAGGTAAATGCAGGGCAGGCGATTGTGAGCCGCGATTTCCTGGGCCCTCAAGTGCTTCTTGACCGTCATCGGGTAGTAGGTACCGCCCTTGACCGTCGCGTCGTTGCAGACGATCACGCAATCGACCCCACTGACCCGGCCGATGCCGGCGATCAGTCCGGCACAGGGCGCCTCGCCCTTGTACATGTCGTGCGCGGCCAGCGGCGCGATCTCCAGGAAGGGCGTGCCCGGATCGAGCAGCATCTGCACCCGCTCGCGCGGCAAGAGCTTGCCCCGGGCCGTGTGCTTCTCGCGTGCGGACGGGCCGCCACCACCGGCAGCGCGCGCGATCTGCCGTTGCAAATCATCCACCGCCGCCTGCATCTGATGCGCATATTCCTTGAACAGGGCCGAACGCGGGTTGATTCGTGTCTGTAAAACGGACATGCGCACACACTCCTGCGGCCAAAGCGGCAAGCGCCGCGTCAACGCGGCAAGGGGCAACAGCATAAACCAGGCGCCTAAACCAAGGCCTGCTGCAATTGATCCATCCGCGCAAAAACCCGGTGGGCCCCGGCCTGAAGCAAAGCCTGTTCCGAGGCGCCTTGCGGGCAGTAGGCCCAAACCGTGGCCCCAGCGGCCAAGCCGGCAGCGATGCCGGTGGGCGTGTCTTCAATCACCAGACAGGCCGCCGGATCGGCCTGCAAGTGCGCAGCGGCGGCCAGGTACACATCGGGGGCAGGCTTGCTGCGCGGCATTTCGTGACCGCTGAACACACGGCCGCTGAAAAAATCGAGCAGGCCCACCTGAGTGAGCATCATCTCCACCTTGTAGCGATCCGCGCCGGAGGCCACGGCCATGCGCGCGCCATACAGATGCTGCGCATGGCCCAGCAGATCAAGCACCCCTTCGATCGCCCGAATATCCTGGGCCAGCGCCGCATTGCGCCGCGCATAAAAGGACTGCAGCCACTCCTCGGTCAAGTCCCAGCCCGTGTGCTGGCGCACCAGATCGGCACGATTGCGCACCGTATGCCCGACAAAATGGCCCATGCACTGGGCCAGCGTCAGACGCCAGCCCTTTTCTTCCAGCATGTCACGCAAGACGCCGCAGGTGATGGCCTCGCTATCGACCAGCACACCATCGCAATCAAACAGGAGGGCCTGAAACCGCATGGGACCCATTGTAGGAAGGCCGACTCGACGGCCCTTGAGGATAGCCGTCGCCCATGGGCTGAGCCCGACTCAGGCCTGCCGTCTCAAGACAACTTCATCGCGAATATCAGGGCAAGAATCAGACTGCCCAAAAACACCGTCTCAGCGACCATCAACGCCACCGGCCTCCAGCCGAGGGCCAAAATTTCACGCCACTGCGTTCTCATGCCAATAGCCACCATCGAAGCCACCAGGCAGGCCTGAGAAAGATCCACTCCAACCGACACCAGCGCAGCTGGCACCAGCCCCGTGCTGTTGACCCCCACAAAGGCCGCGAACAAGACGACAAACCAGGGCACAAGAGGAGGCGTCTTGCCGGTCTCATGACCGATCTGCGAATTTCTGGGCAGAGACCCATCTTCCCGGTCGAGAACGTAGTGCCGTGAAATCCAGGACACAAAAATCACCACCGGCAGCAACAAGGCCACTCTGATCAGTTTCACAAGGACAGCCATGTCGCCCGCCTCCGTGGACAGGCTGTACCCCGCCCCAACCACTTGGGCCACATCGTGGATGGTGGCACCCATGAAAAATCCAGCCTCCATCGGGCTCCACTGCATCCAGCGCGCAAAAGCCGGATAGGCCATCATCGCCAGGCTGGACAAAGAACTCACGCCGATCACGGCGAAAGATGTCGCTCGCTCTTTTTGGGCGTAGGCAGGCATCGCCGCTGACAAAGCCAGGGCGGCAGAGGCTCCGCATATGGCCACTGCTCCGCCAGTCAACAGCCCGAGAAAAAAGGGGAATCCCAACAGTCTGGCCAGCAAGACCCCGGCCCCCAAGGTCAAGGTGACCGATAGGGCAATCATCATCAGAGGCTGCCAGCCTATGTCGGCCACCTCACCCAACGTAAGCCTGAACCCCAGTAAAGCCACACCCCAGCGCAACACCTGCCGAGATACGATCTCAACACCTGCTGCGCATCGCGAATCCTGAGACAGAAAGTTCAGTGCCATGCCCAGCAGCAGGGCGAACAGCATGACGGGCGCGCTGTACTGACGCGCCAGAAACGAAGCAGCCAACCCCACCACGGCGCAAACGGCAAGACCCGGCCAGAGGCCTTGCCAGGCAAGCACCCTCACCGCTTCAGACTTAAGGAGAAATTCAAGGCAATGACAGGCTACCCCTGCGGGGTCTTGCTCTACTGGAGCGTGATGTTGAACTGCTTGACGATGGCGGCGTTCCGGTCAAAGTCAGATTTGACGGATGCTGCCAGCTGAGCGGGCGGAGTCAGGGGTTCCATGTCGAAGCCTGCGGCCACCAGGCGATCACGAACCTTTGCCGCAGACGCGGCCTTGACCATGGCCGCATTGATTTTGTCCACCGTCGCGGCTGCCACACCGGCCGACACAATGACGCCAATCCAGTTGCTGTAGTCCAGTTCTGGATAACCTTGTTCGGCCATGGTCGGCACATTGGGCATCTGGGGCGATCGCGCTTTCGCGGCAATACCGAAAACCTGTACCTTGCCTCCAGCGGCCAGGGGTTTGGTGGTGGCCATGCCATCGAACATCAAGGGGATCTGTCCGCCCATCACTTGTTGCAGGGCCGGCGGTGACCCGGCAAAGGGGACGTGCTGCATGTCCAGGCCTGATTTCTGGTTCAGGATCATGCCGGCGTAGTGGGAAACGGTGCCCGCACTGTAGGACGCAAAGCTGACCTTGCCCGGATTGGACTTGACCCAGGCGACCAGTCCTTTGACATCTTTTGCGGGCACAGAAGGCGCGCCGATGAGCACCAGATAGCCACGCGCAATCGCAGTGACCGGTTTGACATCCTTGAGGGGGTCAAAGCCCGTCTTCATGACATGCGGAATTTCGGTCAGCACGTTGCTGGCGGTCATCATGATGGTGTTGCCATCGGCGGCTGCGGCATTGAGGGCCTGCACCCCGATGCCGCCACCGGCACCGGGCTTGTTGTCGATGACCACCGGCTGACCGATGTCGGCGGACAGTTGCTCGGCCACGATGCGGGCCACCACATCCATGGTGCCGCCAGCCGGGGCGGGAACCACCATCTTCACCGGCTTGTCGGTCCAGGCCATGGCGGCCGGCAGAGCCAGCGCCAGCGTGGCTGCGCACAGGCCGCGGCGGGTCAGGGTGGGAACAGAAGGGGTCATGGCGGATCTCCTTGGGGTCGCAGGGCCGCCTTCGGACCGAGGCGGTAGGTGTCGAGACTGTGCGGATCGTAGGATTGAGGGTCACACCGGACTTGATAATTGGCGCCAACTATTGTCGAATCCGGGACATCTGTGACCTCGTTTCTACCCATCGTCCGAAGCGCCACTCTGGAGGGCTTCCCGGCACTGGCCAGGGAGCTGGGTCTGGACGCGCCTGCGCTTTTGCGTCAGGCGGGCTTGGTGCCGCGCAGCCTGATGAATCCGGACACCCCGCTCGCCGCCGAAGCCGTTGGGCGTTTGCTCGAGGACAGTGCCAAGGCCAGCGGACGATCCGATTTCGGCCTGCGTCTGGCGGCGCGACGACGCTTTGAAAGTCTGGGTCCGGTGAGTCTTCTCCTGAAGGAGCAAGCCAGCGTCGGTCACGCACTGGAGACGCTGCTGCGTTACCTCCGGCTGATCAATCCTTCTTTGGTGACCCGTGTGGTTCATCGGGGCTCCCGGGTGTTCATTGAGGAAGACCTGCGCCATGAGGGCGCTGAGTCTTCGCCTCAATCCATGGAATTGGCATTGGGCGTCATGTTAAGGATCCTGCGGGAACTTCTGGGGCCCCACTGGCGGCCCTTGGCCGTTCAGTTTCGCCACCCCCCGCCCGAGGAAGTAGCGGCCCACCAGAGATTTTTTGGCAGTCCGGTGGTGTTTCGTGCAAGCTTCAACGCCATTGCCATGCGCCCCGCCGACTTGCAGGCCCGACCTCAAGGGGGGGATCCCGGACTGGCCCGCCTGGTGCGGCATATGCTGGACGGCGCGCTGGCTTCTGAACAAGGTACGGACAAGGTCGTGCGCCAGCTGGTGGTCGCCCTGCTGCCCGGCGGAGGATGCACGGCGCAACTGGTGGCGCGTCACCTCGGCGTGGACCGGCGCACCCTGCACCGCTACCTCGCCGCACAGGGGCTGAATTTTTCGAGGGTGCTGCAGTCCGTACGGCGGGATCTGGTGCGAGCTCATCTGGCCCAGGCCCAGCTGCCGCTGTCGGAGAGCGCCGTACTATTGGGCTTTGCCAGCCAGAGCGCGTTTGCCTACTGGTTTCGCACGCAGTTTGGCTGCAGCGTTAGCCGCTGGCGCCAAGAACAGACGACAAGTCGTCTGGTCCAGCCTGGGTCCGCCAGCGCTGCGGGGCTTGACCGAACTGCGCGACAAACCAGCGGGTGAAGGCGCTGGGCGAGCTGTAGCCGAGCATCTGGGAAATTCGAATGAGCGAGTGGCGGGGGTTTTCCAGGTAACGCTGGGCCAGTTCGCGTCGCACGTCGCAGAGCAGGTCACCAAAGCTGGCGCCCGACTCACCCAGCCGTCGCTGCATGGTGCGCACGCTCAGTCCGAGGGTCTGCGCCACATAGCCACTGCTGGCATGACCGCTGGCCAGCATCAGGTAGATGGCTTTGCGGACCTCCTGCACCAGCGAGGGTTCGCCCCACTGCGGCAGGGAGTCAACGAAGCGCTGGGCGTAACGGGCCAGCGCCGGTGCGGCTGCGGGATTGGGGACATCCAGATCGCGTGCGCGGCAGACCAGTCCGTTGAATTCGCTGTCAAAGGCCACCGGACATCCAAAGAATCGCCGGTGCATGTGGGTGTCGCGCGGTGCCGGATGCGTGAAATTGACGCTTGCCGGCCGCCAGTCCTCGCCCATGACCGTGACACACAGGCGCATCAGAACGCCGATGGCTAGTTCATTGGCCTGGCGAGCGGGCTGGCCCGAAAGGACTTCCTCGCGCAGGATCACATGGGCGCCCGCATCCTCGATCTGCAGGGCCAGCGAGTCATTGATCAGATGCCGATATTCGATGGTCGCGCGCAGCGCATCGCGCAAGGTGGGCTGGTGGCTGATCAGCAGGCTGACGACACCGAAGTCGGCCACCTGCCGGCCCTGCGCCATGCGCAGCCCGAACTGCTCGTCGCGGCTTGCTCGGGCAGCCAGTTCCAGCAGGCGCACCACCGATTCCACGGGTATGCGCTGCTCCGGGTCTTCCAGCAGCGATCGGCTCAGGCCCACCTGCCGCAGTTGCGGCAAAGGGTTGAGCCCGAGCTCGCGCGCCACCTCAAAGAAATGGGTCAGGGCCGCTGCGCGCACCAGGATGCTCATGGCGCGAAATGATAAGGCTTTGGCGGAAATTGCAAAGCATCGGCCGGTGGCGCTGCCTACATTGCGTCTAGGCGCGATACAGCGTACTTGGCGCTTGTCCATCAGGCGCCGTGCCCCGATCAACAACAGGAAGACCCATGGCGAAAGTCATACGCATGCACCAAACCGGCGGCCCCGAGGTGCTCAAGCTTGAATCCGCGGAACTCGGCAAGCCCGGTCCCGGTCAGGTTCGTCTGCGTCATGCAGCGGTGGGGCTGAACTACGCGGACACCTATTTCCGCAACGGCACCTATCCGGTTCCTCTGCCCAGCGGCATGGGCGTTGAGGGCGCTGGCACCGTCGTCGAAATCGGGGAAGGCGTCAGTCATGTGGCGGTGGGAGATCGCGTCACCTACACCGGCTTTGTCAACACCCTCGGGGCTTACTGCGATGAACGTCTGATGGCAGCGGCCCCGCTGATCAAATTGCCCGATGCGATGGCCTTTGACACTGCAGCGGCCATGACGATGCGCGGGCTGACCTCGGCTTACCTGATGCGGCGCATCCATCCCTTTAAAGCTGGCGACACCGTTTTGCTGCATGCCGCTGCCGGCGGCGTGGGCTTGATCGTCGCGCAATGGGCGCGGCTTTTGGGCCTGACCGTGATCGGCACCGTATCGACTGAGGAAAAAGCGGCGGTCGCGCGTGCCCATGGAGTGACGCACACCATCAATTACAGCCATGAAAACGTGGCCGAGCGCGTCAAGGCCCTGACCCATGGCCGCGGCGTGGATGTGGTCTTCGACAGCGTCGGGCGTGACACGTTCCTGGGCTCGCTGGACAGTCTGCGCCGTCGCGGCCTGATGGTGTGTCTCGGTACGGCCAGTGGCACCATCGAGGGCTTCAACCCCAACCTGCTGGCCATGAGGGGCTCGCTGTACCTGACCCGCCCCGCTCTGGCCGACTACATCGCCGACCCGGTCGAAAAAGCGGAGCTGGCCGATGAGCTCTTTGGCCATGTGGTCGCTGGCCGCATCCGCATCGAGATCGGTCAGCGCTATGAGTTGGGTGAAGCGGTACAGGCCCACCGGGACCTGGAGTCGCGCAAGACCCTGGGCTCCTCGGTGTTCATGATCTGAATCTTTCTCAACCGTTTCAGCACAAGGGAGCCGGGACCATGCGAGTTGAACCCCTGACCTGCGCCATTGGCGCCGAGCTGATCGGTATCAGCCTGACCGACGCTGGCCGCGATGAGGGCCTGTTTGCGGCCATCAAGGCAGAGCTTCTGAAGCACAAGGTCCTGTTCCTTCGCGATCAGGACATCAGCCGCGATGACCATGTCAGATTTGCGCGCAAATTCGGTGACCTGGAAGACCACCCGGTGGCCGGCAGCGACCCCGACCATCCCGGCTTGGTGCGCATCTACAAGAGCCCCGAGCAGCCCAACGACCGCTATGAGAATGCCTGGCATACCGATGCCACCTGGCGTGAATCGCCGCCGATGGGATGCGTCCTGCGATGCGTCGAGTGCCCACCGGTGGGCGGCGACACCATGTGGGCCAACATGGCCCTGGCCTACGAGAAGCTGCCACAGGACATCAAGGACCTGATTGCACCACTGCGTGCGCGGCACAGCATAGAGGCCACCTTTGGTGCAGCGATGCCTGTTGAAAAGCGTCTGGCCTTGCGAGCCCAGTTTCCCGATCCTGAACATCCGGTGGTTCGCACCCACCCGGAAACCGGCGAGAAGGTGCTCTTCGTCAATGGCTTCACGACCCATTTCACCAACTACCACACGCCGGCCCACGTGCGTGTCGGTCAGGACTACACCCAGGGTCGGACCCAGTTGCTCGACTATCTGATCAGTCAGGCCGCCATCCCCGAGTACCAGGTCCGCTGGCGTTGGAAGCCCCATTCCGTGGCCATCTGGGACAACCGGGCCACCCAGCATTACGCGGTCATGGACTATCCGCCTTGCCACCGCAAGATGGAGCGCGCGGGCATCGTCGGCGACAAACCCTTCTGAGCCCTGGCGTCCCTCATTTTTTAGGAGAGCCCTGTGAACTTCCTTGACGGTCATCTGTTCCCCGAAAACCAGCCGCCGCTGATCATCACGGCCGCTCCCTATGCACCCTCCTGGATGCCCCAGGATTTCCCGGCGGACATCCCGGTGACCATGGCGCAGCAGATTCAAAAAGCGGTTGACTGTTACGAGGCCGGCGCAGCCGTGCTGCACCTGCATGTGCGCGAGCTCGATGGACGAGGCAGCAAGCGCCTGTCCAAGTTCAATGAGCTGATCGCCGGGGTGCGCCGTGCAGTGCCTGACATGGTGATCCAGGTGGGCGGCTCCATCTCCTTCGCGCCCGAGAGCGACGGCGCCAAGGCCAAATGGCTCTCGGACGACACCCGTCACATGCTCGCCGAACTCGACCCCAAGCCCGATCAGGTCACCGTCACCGTCAACACCTCGCAGATGAACATCGTCGAACACATGGAAGACCGTGACTTTGTGGGCACCACCTTTGAAGACCCGGCGGTCTTTGGCACCTACAAGGAAATGACGGTGCCGGCTCAGCCCGGCTGGGCCGAAGAGCACATCAGACGCCTCAATAAAGCAGGCATCCAAAGCGCCTTCCAGTGCTACAACATCAACAGCTTCGAATCGGTTGAACGGCTGATGCGGCGCGGGATCTACAAGGGGCCGCTGGTTCTCAACTGGGTGGCGATCTCGGGCGGAATGGACATGCCCAACATTTACAACTTCGCCAATTTTGTGCGCGCAGTACCTGATGGCGCGGTGCTGACGGTGGAGAGTTCCATGCGCAATGTGCTCCCGGTCAACCTGTGGGGCATCTCCATGGGTCTGCATGTGCGCTGCGGCATCGAAGACAACCTCTGGAACCAGAGCCGTACCGAAAAATTCAGTACCGTCCAGCAGATCCGCCAGCTGGTCAGAATGTCGGAGGACTTCGGCCGCCCGATTGCTTCCGGGCCACGGGCCAAGGGCCTCCTGGGCATCGGGAAGTTTTATGACACGACCGAAGAGTCATTGGCTGCCAATGGCTTTGCGCCCAACCGCCACGGCGGCAATCAGGGCTTCCTTCGCAAGCAGGCCTGAGCGGCCCATGGCGCTGGCCGGCCTCTAGCGCTACCCTTCGTTCGGGGCCGTCACAAACGGGTCGAGCGCTGGCTTGCGCGAAGCGCCCTGCCCCCGAGCCCACTGCGACGCGCTGCAGCCCATTCGGGCCCGGAACCAGTGGCTAAAGCTACTGAGCCCGCCGAATCCGAGCAGGCCTGCAATTTCTCCCAGGGGTAGGTCACTTTCGCCCAGGTGGCGTTTGACCAAATCCTGCCGCACCCGATCGAGCAAGCCGCTGTAGCTAAGCCCCTCGAGCGCGAGATGCCGATGCAAGGTTCGGCGGTCCATCTGCAGGTGTCGGGCGACCTCGTCTGCGCTGCAATCCCCGCCGGGCAGCAAGGCCTGGATGATTTGAACCGTCAGGTCTTGAAGGCTCTCGCTCTGTGATCGCAGCGCAGCCTCCAGATATTTGCGAACCAGCGCGGCGGCCCCCTCATCGTTGAGCGGACGGGGCTTGGCCAAGTCGGCCGCCGAGCAAATCAGTCCGTTGAATTCCTGATTGAACCTGGGGTGGCGGCCAAAGAACGCCCGATGCGCCTCGGGTCTGAGTGGCGCTCGGTGTGTGAAGCATATGTCCAGAGGTCGCCAATGGGGCTCCACCAGATCTATCAGCATGCGATGCAAAGTACCCACAGCCAGTTCAACCGACTGACGCATCGAGAGGCCCGGACTCGGCAGCAAATCCTCGCGGATGATGACCCTGTCCGGGGTGTCCTCCACCGCAAGGATCAGGGAGGCATTGACCAATTTGAGGTAGCGGCAGAGCGTGTCGATCGCCTGCCTGGCCGTAGCCTCTTCTCGCAAGACCAAGCTGATCGGACCGAGGGTAGATAACTTGCGCTGCGCCGCCAGTCGCAAGGCAAAGTCCTCCGTGCGGGTAGCGCGCGCAGTAATTTCGAGCAGTTCGCGGGCGGCATCCCTGGGAATCAGTGCTTCAGGATCGGCTAGGTCTTTGGCCGCAAGCCCGACCACCCGGAGAAAAGGATCAGGGTCTCGCCCCAGCGAACGAACCAGTTCCACGTAGTTGATCAAGCTCGCACTGCGCATCAGGCGAGGCCGCTCCCCCAAAAAAGTGTGCGGCTTGACGGTCATCACAAAAGGCTCACGCTGGGTTTTGAAAGCGCATAGCGCCCAATATAGCAAATTGGTGTCTCAAATAAGCAAGCGCCCCGGGCGTCCGATTCAGATACTTGCGCAAGCTCTTTTTTGTTCCCTCTCGATACCGGATCAGTGCCATGAATTTTCTCGACGGACATCTTTATCCAGAAAACCAGCCTCCTCTGATCATCACGGCTGCGCCCTACGCCCCGGGCTGGATCCCCGCCGACTTTCCCGAGGATATCCCGGTCACCATGGCCGACCAGATACAGAAAGCGGTGGACTGCTACGAGGCAGGCGCAACGGTCTTGCATCTGCACGTCCGAGAGGAAGACGGCAAGGGCAGCAAGCGCTTGTCCAAATTCAATGAGTTGATTGCGGGCGTTCGAAGAGCGGTGCCGGAGATGATCATTCAAGTCGGCGGCTCCATCTCCTTTGCTCCCGAGGGTGAGGGGCAGGCCGCCAAGTGGCTGTCGGATGACACGCGTCACATGCTCGCCGAGCTCGATCCCAAACCGGACCAGGTGACGGTGACCGTCAATACCTCACAGATGAATGTGACTGAACACGCAAGCGTGGAAGACTTTGAGGGCTTGTCCCGGGGCTTCCCGCATCTCTATGCCACCTACAAGGACATGATCGTGCCTTCAAATCCCAGCTGGTACGAAGAGCATATCCGACGCCTGTCAGCCGCTGGCATTCAAAGCGAGTTTCAGGTCTACAACATGAGCAGCTTCGAGTCGATCGAAAGGCTGATCCGGCGCGGCATCTACAAAGGTCCCTTGATCATGAATTGGGTCGCGATCAGCGGCGGCATGGATCAGGCCAATATCTACAACCTGGCTCACATGCTCAGAGCCGTCCCCGATGGAACCGTGTTCACTGTGGAAAGCTCCGTGCGCAACGTCTTACCCATCAACACGATGGGCATCGCTCTAGGACTGCATGTTCGCTGCGGCACCGAAGATGTTTTGTGGAATCCCACCCGGACGGGCAAGATGAGCTCGGTCGAACAAATCAAGCAACTGGTTCGCATCTCGAGCGAACTCGGGCGCCCCATCGCGACGGCGGCACAGGCCCGGGAGATCATGAAGATTGGCGTTTTCTACGAGACGGTTGAAGAAACGCTCAGGGAAAACGGATTTGCCCCCAACCGAAAGGGCGCGCATCAGGGCTTTCTGAAAAAGCCGCTTTGAGAAACGACACATCAGACCAGGAGACCTGCCATGACCGATCCTTTAGCCCGTACCCGCCGACAGAGCCTCTTCGCGCTGGTTGCGCTGGGCCTGCTCGCCGCGACTCCGATGACCCAGGCACAAGACAACTGGCCCAACCGGCCCATCACGCTGGTCGTGGCCTCTGGCGCGGGCTCTGGCGTGGACATCATGGCGCGGGATCTGGCCCAGAAACTGGGCGCTGCGTTGGGTCAGCCTATCGTCGTTGACAACAAGCCTGGCGCCAGCGGGATGGTGGCCGGCCAGTGGGTTGCCCGCGCAAAGCCTGATGGCTACACCCTGCTCTACTCCAACGCCTCCTTTATTGCGGTCGCGCCTGCCGTGATGGCAAAAATGAGCTATGACCCGGTAAAGGATCTCTCGCCCATCGCGCAAACGGCCGTAGGGGGAATCATCCTCATGGTCAACAAGAATCTGCCCGCCAATAACCTCCCGGAGCTCGTCGCTCTGGTCAAAGCCCATCCGAACAAATACAGCTACGGCACCTGGGGCGAGGGCTCATCGGGCCACCTGACCACCGAATGGCTCAAAAAACGAGCCGGACTGGTCATGGAACATGTTCCCTACAAGACAACGCCGCAAATCGTCAACGACCTGGTTTCAGGGGTCCTGCAAATCGGGTGGGCCGATCCGAGCACACCCGTGCCCATGCTTGAGGCCAAGCAGATCAAGGGCATCGCCATCAGCGGCACTGTGCGCGTCCCAAGGACGGCCAGCATCGCCACCATGGGCGAACAAGGCCATCCCTTCGATGCCGTGGGTTGGTTTGGTGTGCTCGGGCCGGCGGATCTGCCCGCCGCCACCATCCAGAGGCTCAACCGTGAAATCAACAAGATTCTCCAGTCACCCGAGACCGCCAAACGTATGGAAGGCCTGAACTTCGAGCCGCCGCCCAACAAGGGGGCCGATGAGTTTCGAAAAATCGTGCAGAGGGATATTGCCACCTGGAAAGCCATTGCAGCCGACCTCAACCTCAAGCTCGAATAACTCCATCGCCTCCTCTGACCTGCCCACTCTGCATTCATTTTTCGGAGGCTTATCTTGACGACCGTTGTCAGATTTCACCAAACGGGTGGGCCGGAGGTCCTGAGCTTTGAGGAGCTTGATGTGAGCGCGCCGGGGCCGGGACAGGTTCGAATCCGGCATGAGGCGATAGGGCTGAATTTTGCCGACACCTATTTCCGCAGCGGAATCTATCCTGTGGCGCTGCCCAGCGGCATAGGCAATGAGGCCGCGGGCGTGATCGAGGCCGTGGGACCCGACACGCCGGGGTTTGAATGCGGCGATCGCGTGACTTACACGGGATTCATGAACACACTGGGAGCCTACAGCACGCACCGCCTGATTGACGCCAGTGTGCTGATCAAGCTGCCAGAATCCATCAGTTGTGAACAGGCGGCAGCCATGACCATGCGAGGTCTTTCGGCAGCCTATCTGTGCCGCAGGATTTATCCCTTCAAGGCCGGCGAAACTCTCTTGCTCCATGCCGCTGCTGGAGGCGTAGGCCTGATTGTCTCGCAGTGGGCAAAATTACTGGGGCTGCGGGTGATCGGTACGGTATCGACCGAGGCCAAAGCCGAGCTCGCTCGAGCGCACGGCTGCGATCACATCATCAACTACAGTCACGAGAACGTCGCGCAGAAAGCCCGCGAGCTGACCGACGGCGTGGGTGTCAGCGTCGTTTTTGACAGCGTCGGCAAAGCGACCTTCGATGCATCGCTGGACTCGCTCCGCCGTCGGGGTTTGATGGTCTGCGTAGGCGCCTCCTCCGGAAAAGTACCGCCCTTCGATCCAGCCATCCTGCCTCGCAAAGGCTCGCTCTACCTGACTCGGCCCGGCCTGGCCGACTACATCGCCGATCCCATTGAAAAACAGGAGCTGGTCGATGAGCTGTTCGGACATGTCAGCGCCGGCCGCATCCAGATCCGAATCAACCAGCGCTACACGCTCAAGGATGCGGTTCAGGCCCACCGAGACTTGGAAAGTCGAAAGACCACCGGGTCTTCTATTTTTCTCCCCTAGAGGAACCGTCCATCATGCAGATCAAACCCCTCACACCAACGATAGGCGCGGAAATACAGGGTGTAAATCTGGGCGACGCCTCGCGCGATGAAGCCCTGTTTGCCCAGATCAAGACCGCACTTCTTAAGCACCGAGTCATTTTTTTGCGCAACCAGGACATCACCCGCGCGGAGCACGTGGCCTTTGCCCGCCGATTCGGTGAGCTTGAGGACCATCCCGTGGCGGGCAGCGACCCCGACCATCCGGGCCTCGTACTGATTTACCGCAGCGAAAAGCGTGAGAACTATGAAAACAACTATCACTCGGACGGCTTGTGGCGACAAACGCCAGCGATGGGCTGTGTCTTGCGCTGCATTGAATGTCCGTCAGTGGGGGGCGACACCGTTTGGGTCAACATGGTGGAGGCCTACAGGAATTTACCGCAAGAGATCAAGGATCGAATCGATCCCCTCAGCGCTCGAAGCAGCATCGAACATTCCTTCGGCGCCATCATGCCCGCGCAAGCGCGTCGCCAGCTGGCCGATCAATATCCGCCCGCCGAACATCCAGTGGTACGAATCCATCCCGAGACCGGAGAGAAGGTGCTCAACGTCTGCAGCTTCACCACGCACTTCGTCAACTATCACACCCCGGGCAATGTTCGTTTCGGCCTTGACAAGACGCCGGGGGCCAGCCAGCTGCTGAACTACCTGCTCAGCCAGGCTAGCATTCCCGAGTACCAGGTGCGATTCCAGTGGCAACCCAATAGCGTGGCGATCTGGGACAACCGGTCCACCCAGCATTACGCCGTCATGGACTACTGGCCCGCCACGAGAAAAATGGAGCGCGCGGCCATCATCGGCGATCGTCCCTACTGAAGCCGGGGGGAGCGCATGGCAGTGACTGCAGCCCAGGGCTCGGCCGTCATCATCATTCCGGGTCTGCGCGACCCCGTGGAAGCGCACTGGCAAACCCTGCTCGAGCGTGAACTCCCCAGAGTGCATGCCGTACCCGCGATGGGGCGCACTGATCTTGACTGTCAACGGCGCGTACAAGCCATTGAAGAAGTCATCGGCAAACTGGCGGGCCCGGTTCTCATGGTGGCGCACAGCGGAGGCTGCATCACGGTGGCTCATTGGGCGCAGATCACCGCTTCGGCGCATAAGGTCAGAGGCTGTCTCCTTGCAACGCCGGCGGATTTGGAGTGCCCACTGCCTGAAGGCTACCCCCCTATGGACCTGCTCCGCGCCGGCGGTTGGTTACCCGTACCGAAAGAGCGGCTGCCGTTTCGTACCTTGGTGGCCGCCAGCCGAAACGATCCCCTCGGAAGCTTTGATCGAATTCGAACCCTGGCCGGGAATTGGGGCAGCGACTTCGAAGACCTCGGAGAGGTCGGCCACCTCAACCCGGCATCGGGTTTCGGCCCCTGGCCCCAAGCCCTGTCGCTATTGGAACGGCTGGAAGAATCAGCGCCGCCATGATCAGAATGCAGAGGTCCACGCCCGCATCAGGATCTGCCCCAACCACCCCGCGGCTGCTATCAAGGCACCGAGGCCGCCCAGCCCCAGAAGAAGCGACAGGACCAGCATCAGTCCATCACGGGTGAGCAAGCCCAGCCCCAGCATCAGCAGGCTGACCGCCGGGAACAGATTACCGAAGGGAATCGGCAGGAAAATGATGAAGGCCATCAGGGCCACCCACAGGCTCCAGAAGCCGCGCAGGCGGCTGGAAAAAAGGGCCGCCCAGCGCGGCCGCAGCCAGCGGCCGGCAAACAGGTACATCCCGGCCAGCCAGCGCAGGCAGCGACTGGCGGCTCGGGGCGAGATCTGCAGAAAATTCAGGCGCTCCAGGCCCTGCAGGCTCTCGCGCCGGCGCAGCCAGCGCCAGGCCCAGACCATGATGGCCAGACTGAAAAGCATGCCAGCACCGGCCACCGGCACGGTGGTGATCAAGGCCAGCACGATCAGCAGCACCGGCAAGGTCGCGCGCCCATGAAGATCGAGCAACTGCTGCAGGGTCAGAGGGTCGCCCGGCCGGCCGCGCTGCAGGTCAAGTCGGCGACGCCTGGCCTCACGCACAAAGCGGCGGATGAAGGCCGCGTCAATCACGCCACGCGCGCCTGCAGATGATGAAGAGGGCATCCGGGGTAAAAAGTCGGCGCCGCTCAGACTTTGCGACTGGCACTTTCCTTCTTGTGCTCCTCCAGCGTCACCACGGGTGCGCCGGCCTGCTTCCAGGCTGCAAAGCCTCCGTCGATATGGGCTACATTGCGCAGACCCATGTCCTGCAGAGTCTTGGCGGCCAGGGCACTGCGCCAACCGGCACCGCAGAACAGAATGAACTCCCGGCTCTCATCGGCAAACACCGGCTTGTGATAGGGCGAGGCCGGATCGACCCAGAATTCAAGCATGCCACGCGGGGCCAGCAAGGCCCCCGGCACCGTGCCCTCGCGCTCGAGCTCCTGCACATCGCGGATATCGACGATCTGCATCTGGCGCTGCCCGAGCCGGGCTTGCGTCTGCTCGACGCTGTAGGTGCGGACCTACTGAAAATATGAGCGCTTTTCTTAGCCGGGTGGACCGCTCCACAGGCTTTTAGCTCAGCGACAAGCCCTCATGGCTGGCGACCGCTTCAATTGCCGACTCGAATAACTGGCGAGCGATTCCGGCGACCTGATGCAAGTGTGCATGGAGTTCGGCGTCATCTTGATGGCGACTGGCGCAGTCCGCGCTGTAGCTCTCGAAATTCGCGATTTGCATGAGTAGCTCAGCGACGTGACGCGGGCACTCGCACACCGACGTCGACGGAAGCGCGGCAATCGCCGTCAGCACGGCATCGTCGAAGCGGCGGGGCGCAGCAAACACTGTGAGTCTTGATGAAACCCCTCCTGATGAGGCTTGATGGTCTGGCGGGCCGGCTGGATCCCGCTTTCGCGGGAGGCGGGAGGCCAGCGATGCAAGCGCGGCGCCCAGTTCTGTATCGCCTGCCGTATCGCAAAGCAGAAGGGCGCCCGTGTCTGAAAAGATTCTTCTGGCCGCGGCCCCCGCAAATCGGTAGACCACAGCCGCTTCCTGGACTGCCCATGCCTCACGTACGGCCTCCAGCTCCAGGGGCGCGCTGGCTTGCAGGCTGGGGGTGTACCAGACCAGCGCGTCCGCGCTCCCTTGCCGACTGCGCCCTGCCGCTCGTGCTGCCTGCGTTGCTTCGGCAAGCGTAGCGAACTCGGCCACCACCTTGATCACCTCCTCGGCGTACTGGGCGACCGCAGGGCGTCTCAGGCGCTCGGCGAGCGCCTGCCCGACCACGAGCAGTCGCAGCCCCCCGCCTGATTCCCGGCGTTTGAGTTGTCTTGGTGGCGTGACGGCAGCGTGTTGTCCTACAAGCGTCTGCAGCTGGTCGGTTTTTAGCGGCGCAAGCGAACTGATGGCGTGCCCTTGCCGTGTTAACTGCCTCAGAAGCAGGACACGCTGGACATCGGACAGGTCGTAGAGGCGGTGCCCGGATGCCGTTGTGGAAGGGCTCACTGCCCGATAGCGCTGTTCCCAGATACGCAGTGTGGCCACGGGCATCAGCGTCATGCGTGCGACCGCTGCACTACGGAACTGCGGCGCGGCTTTCGTCGCTCTGGCGCTGGATGCTTTCGATTTTTGCATTGGCACGGCTCTCAATGAGTTGATTTTGAGTTGCATTATGACTTAAAACCGGTCAATAAATCCCGTTTGAGTTGAGTGTGAATTTGTTTTGGTAGACTGGTCGCTCGAAAAGCATCGTTTGATCGGCCCAGTTCCCAGGCCTTTGCCGAACTCCATCACACCGGCCTGTACAACTCACGAGGACATTCATGAAAACGCGACGCACATTCCTGATGACCGTAGCTGCTGGCGGTGCCACGCTGGCGGGAGTCGCCCAGGCCCAAGCTCGCTTGGACGAGAAAGACCCGCAGGCGGTCGCTCTGGGGTACTTGCACGACGCCTCTAAGGTAGACCCCAAGAAGCAGCCCAAGTACGCGGCGGGGCAGTTCTGCAACAACTGCGCCTTGTTCCAGGGCAAGGCTGCCGATGCCTGGGGCGGTTGCCCCCTGTTCGCCGGTCGGCAGGTTGCCGGCAAGGGCTGGTGCAACGCGTGGGCCAAGAAAGGTTGATCCGCCGGGAGTTTCCTGCTTCTGGCTGGACTTCGGGTTCGACCCGGCCGCAAGCCGGTTCGGCCGAGATCGACCTGGACTCGCTAGCACGACTGCTTCCAACCGCCTTGGTTGTGGAGCTGCGTACGGACCACGCCGGTGAGTCAGGTGCGGTGATGATCTACCGTGGCATTCTTGCGTTTACCCGCGACCCTATGCTCCAAGCCTTTGCGAATGAGCATCTCGCCACGGAGTCTCGTCATCTCGCATGCATCGAACGATTCATTCCCGCGCGTCAGAGAAGTGTACTGCTTCCCCTTTGGCGCGTTGCGGGGTGGCTGACGGGTGCTTTGCCCGCGATGGCGGGCGCGCAGGCCGTTTACGCAACGATCCAGGCTGTCGAAACCTTCGTGAACCGGCACTACGCGACGCAAACCGAATTGATCGACGGCTGGTTGCACCGATATCAGACCGGTGAGCCCTTAACCGAGTGTTCGCCTGAGGCAATGGATACCCTCGTTTCAGTGCGCGAGCAGTTGGAGCAGTTCCGGCTCGATGAAGTCTCCCACCGGGATGACGCGGCTCAGCGTTGGAGTGGCAGGGCTGGCACCTTGTTGGGCGCCTGGCTTTTTTGCGTCAGCGCGGGTTCTGAAGCCGCGGTCCGTATCTCGCGGAAACTGTAAGTTCTGAAGGAGGGCCATTCTTATGTTCGACTCCTTCCTACCGGGTGCAGCGCTGCTCGTGACGGCGTGGCTATTCGGTGGCATGCTTCTCTTCTCTGCGGGCTTTGCTGCATTTGTCTTCAAACTGCTGCCTGTCGCAGAAGCACGATTCCTGATCCGCCGAGCGTTCCCGCCGTTCTACCTGTTCGTGCTGGGCTCGGCCGCCATCGCCACCGCGCTTTGCTGGACCGTGGATCGCTGGAGTGCGCTCGTCCTCGGGCTGATCGCCATCACCACCGTCTTTGCGCGGCAAGTCCTGATGCCTGCGATCAATGCTGCGACCGATCTGGGCGAAAAGCGGCGTTTTGCCTGGCTGCACGGCGCGTCCGTGCTGTTGACGCTGTCCCACATCATCGCCTCAGCTGTGGTGCTGATCCGGCTGGCGACATGACTTCGTCTTACCACGCCGCACGATGTAATGGAGCGTTGGTTCCATTTCCATACCTCGACTGAAGGAGTTCATCCGATGCTGATCCCAGCCCGTCTCCACGCCCGCTGTGCGCTCGCCCTGTGCCCCTGGGCGCTCCTGATTCCGCTGGCATTTGCAGCGGGTGATGACGTGACCACGCCGCCTGCGCCCACACCCACGCCCCGCTGCCCTGAAGGCCAGATCCATGATCGCAAGGCTTGCAAGTGCGTGCCGGTGAAGTCCAGCGCCCTGAACGACGAGGATCGCTACCTGGCGGTTCGGGAATTGGCGTACCTTGAAAGGTATGCGGCGGCGGCACAGGTGCTCGACGCTATGTCCGATCAAGGCGATGACCGCGTGCTGACCTACCGTGGCTTCCTGCAGCGTAAGCTCGGGCAGATGGACGAGGCGATCCGCGCCTACCAGGCGGCGATTGACAAGAACCCGAACAACCTTCTGGTTCGCTCCTACATGGGCCAAGGCTTCGTGGCGTCGGGCGACTTGGCCGCGGCACGCCGCCAGCACGATGAAATCCTGGCCAGGGGAGGTAAGGGAACCTGGGCGGAAGTGTCCTTGCGTGATGCACTGGCAAGCGGCCGAACCTACCGCTACTGAGCGCGACCGGAGCACCGCATGGCTTCTTCATCGACAACCGATACGAGTCAGACGCCTGCGGCCCTGACCGTGCTGTACGACGGCGCCTGTCCTTTGTGCCGGCGCGAGATCGGCGTCTATCGTCATCTTCGGTCCGACACCCCCGTTTGCTTTGCCGATGTGAACGCCGCGTCGGCTTACTTGCCGAGCGGCGCCACGCGGCAACAACTGCTGGCGCGTTTCCACGTGCAACGCCATGACGGTGAGTTGCTCAGTGGTGCCCAGGCCTTCCTGGCCTTGTGGGCGGTCCTGCCTGGCTGGCGGTGGCTGGCCCGGGCCGGGCGCCTACCCGGAGCCGCCTGGCTGATGGAGCGTGCCTACCGGTTTTTTCTTCACGTACGGCCCATGTTGCAGCGCTGGGCTTCCCGCATGGACTGAGCAGTGAGAGCCTCGCCTCCGTTTGGCTGAATCTACTGCCCTTGGATGGGTGCAATGAGTTTATTTTTGCCGGTCGCTTCGACTCCCTGGGGCCTATACGAGCTATTCGCCTAGCATTTTCGTTGTGTGACTGTTTGAACGCGGAACTTTAATGGAGTTCGACCAATGTTACGTGTGACTTACCTCAGCCGCGAGTCCGATGCTTTCAGTGCAAGGGCATTAATCGATCTACTGGAGCACTGCAAGCTTCGCAATCCGGCCCAGGGTGTCACCGGTATGCTCATCTACGCTAACGGAACGTTTTTGCAGACACTGGAGGGCGAGCCCAACACCGTTGAAACGCTCCTTGGAAAGATCGAACGCGACGGTCGCCATCGGGAGTTTCAGGTCATCAATCGCGAGTCCACAGCGACCAGGCTCTATGAAAACTGGAGCATGGGGTTTGAGCGCCTAACCGAAGCAGCGCTTCAAGAAATACCTGCGCTGAGAGCCTTCCAGCTCGAAAACTTCAATCCAGAGTTTCTTAGCGTTCACCCCACCATCGTTGAAAATCTTCTTGAGCGGCATCGGTCAGTTCATTGGGATCCTCTGATTCGTGAGATCGACGCGCGTGATCAGTTCATCGACGAGTTGCGTCGCGCGCTGGTCAATGCGAGTCAGCGCAACGAACAAGCACTCCTACTAATTGAGTCTGTGATAGAAGCCTCAGCGGAGGGCAAACTTACGGGCAATCATCTCCAACTTTGCCGGCGTATGGTTGAGACATTACGCAAGCGATAGCCGCTCTTGGGCGGACGTCTTGAAGCGTTCTTTGTGTCTATTTGGTGGACCGTCCCAAATGTAGGATTACATGAGTCATGTAGGGTGTGGCTTTGCGTATCTGGCGATTCGTCTTGTACGTTTTGGTTCGAATTCCCGAGCGTGGACATGGCTTCCGCCAGATACCGATATCCCTTTTCAGAACCTCCGGCCCCCGGTGAAATGACTGCGATCCGCTGGCAAGTTGAAACTGCTGAGGCATAGGCAGTGACCTCAACAAGTCTTTGGTCCTCCCGTTGTAACTGCAAGGGCTCTTGAGAATGAGCTGCGTCAATCCATCCGATGAGTAGCGAGCAAAGGGTGCAGAGCGCGGTTCGGGATGGACGGAACACTGGTGTTGGCTCGCTGGTGCGTCAGAGGGGCCGAAGCTTGAGTGCCCGAACGCCTGAGAGCGCGGCTAGCACACAAATCGGCCGCTACCTTGGCCGCTGTTTTTGAGGAACATGGGCTTCCGTTTGCACCGATCACAAGGCCGCAAGACTTGTTAAACGACCCGCATCTCTTGGCCACCGGTGGACTAGCGGCTATGCGCTTGCCCGACGGCGGAGAGACCTTGACGGCTCTTCTGCCCATCACTTTAGATGGAAAGCGGCCAGGCATACGTATGCCTCCTCCTCGCCTTGGGGAGCACACCGACGAGATATTGGGCCAGCTTGGCAGTGATTTCCGTCATTGATATCCCACAATCATATATTTCATAATGTGATAAGAAAACCAATAAAACATCCATTAACACCCATTCTTCCGTCGGGACCCCGAAGGGTTCACATCTTGAGAAATGGGCGTTATTGGGTGTATTATTGGTTCTATGCTTCGCTCTGACACCCTTCAGATCACCCCCGAGATCTTGGGCCTGATCGCTCGGATTGATGAGTTCAAAGGCGCTTGGCGTGCCTTGGGCACCCTTGCGCCTGATCGTCTGTCTGCGTTGCGCAGGGTAGCCACCATCGAGAGCATCGGGTCGTCAACCCGTATCGAGGGCAGCAAGCTGTCCGACAGGGAAGTGGAGAAGCTGCTTTCCAACCTGGCCATCCAGTCTTTCGAGACCCGCGATGAGCAGGAGGTGGCTGGCTACGCTGAACTGATGGACTTGGTGTTCAGCTCCTGGCGTGACATTGTGTTCAACGAGAACCATATCAAGCAACTGCACCAGATCCTGCTGCGCCATAGTGAGAAGGACTCGCGGCACCGCGGACAGTACAAGACCCACTCAAACAGCGTGGCCGCTTTCGATGAACACGGTGTGCAGATCGGGATCGTGTTCGAGACGGCAAGACCGTTCGACACGCCGCGTCTGATGGCTGAATTGGTTGCCTGGGTGAATGGGGAGCGCGACAAGGCGGCTTTGCACCCGCTGTTGATCATTGCCATCTTCGTCGTGGTGTTCTTGGAGATCCACCCGTTCCAGGATGGCAATGGCCGCCTCAGTCGTGTCTTGACCACTTTGTTGCTTATTCAGGCAGGCTACGCTTATGTGCCGTACAGCTCACTGGAGAGCGTGATCGAGCTGAATAAAGAGGCGTACTACCTTGCCCTGCGGCAGACGCAGGGGTCCATCCGGACCGATGCTCCCCACTGGCAACCGTGGCTGGTGTTCTTCCTGCGGTCACTGGCCGAGCAGGTACGGCGGCTTGAAAAGAAGGTGGAGCGCGAGAAGATCGTACTGGCTGCCTTGCCCGAGCTGTCACTGCAGATCGTCGAATTTGCCCGCGAACACGGGCGCGTCACGATTGGCGATGCGATCAAATTGACGGGTGTCAGCCGTAACACGCTGAAGCAACATTTCCGCAACCTGGTCGAGCACGGTCATTTGAATCAGCAGGGCAGCGGGCGTGGTGTTTGGTACGAACTCAAGTGATGGGATTGATGGATGTTTAATTTGATCGTTTCGGGCGGTGGCTGGGAGCCCCATCGTGACTCGTTCGGCAGCCTAAGCAAGACCTGCTAACTCGCAGAGCCGAGCTGTCAGGCGCTCAGAGCCCCGCACCACGCGGGGCTTTTTGCTTTTGCGCCCTGACTGACCCCATGGCCACCCACCCCCGAAATCCGTCTCAAACCCCGTTTCGTCTCAGAACCTCCTGACTTTTTGTCCGCCCAAGGGAAAGTACGTCGGATATTCACAGGGTCGGCCCCATCCGCGCCCAGCGCCAGCAATCCAGGCAGCACCTCATAGCCCAGCCGGTGCGCCACGTGGCCGGGTAGGTCCTTGAGCCAGAGGTGTTTGTCTTCGGCAGTGCAGTGCCACAGGCAGTAGCGATTGTCCTTACGGCTAGGCTTCAGGCCGCGGTCGCAGTCAGTTTGACCCCCAGAGCCCTGCAAACTTTCTGGATGGTGTCGAACCGGGGATGCGCCTCGGGCCGGAGCGCCTTGTAGAGCGCTTCGCGGGTCAGTCCGGCCGCCTGCGCGACTTGCGTCATGCCTCTGGCGCGAGCCATATCGCCCAGCGCCGCGGCCAGCAGCCCCGGATCGCCGTCTTCGATCGCCAACCGGATGTAATCGGCGATCGCCTCATCGTCGTCCAGGTACTTGGATGGATCGAACTCTGTCAATTCGGACACTTTGATCTTCCTGGTCATGTCACTGCTCCTCAATCGTCTCTGCCAGTGCAATGGCTTTCGCGATGTCCCGTGCTTGTGTCGCCTTCGTTCCCCCACCTAGCATTCGGCCATCTCTGTCGTGTCGTCAAAGATCACAACGAAACGCATGCTCAACCGCCTACCCGGGCCGGTGCAGCGTGCAGTTGCAATCCGAGTGCAGAAACGACCTTCATGATCGTCGCGAACTCGGGGTTGCCGTCAGCCGAGAGAGCCTTGTAGAGGCTCTCTCGGCCCAACCCCGCGTCGCGGGCAATCTGGCTCATGCCTTTGGCGCGCGCGATATCGCCGAGTGCCGCGGCAATCAGTGCGGAGTCGCCCTCTTGAAGCGCTGCTTCCAGGTAGGCGGCCATGTCCTCGTCGGTGATCAGGTGCTCGGAAGGATCCCAGATGCGTGTCTTGGTTTTGGGCATAGTCACTACTCCTACAAATCTTTTGCCAATGCCTTGGCGTTGCGTATGTCCTTGTCCTGCGTGGACTTGTCTCCTCCGGCCAGCAAGACAATCACGACCTCGCCGCGCTGGATGAAATAGATCCGGTATCCGGGCCCGTGGTCAACCCTCAGTTCCGACACGCCATCGCCCACTGGCTTGGCATCACCGGCGTTGCCGAGAGACAAGCGTCGGATGCGGATGTCGATGCGGGCACGGGCGACTCGGTTTCGCAGTCCAGAAAACCATTTGGCGTAGGCTTCAGTTTGCTGGATCTGGATCATGCATCAATGTATCCCATGGGAAACATTGATGTCAAGCTCGGCTTGAAGCGGCTTGTGATGCCTCCTCCTCGCCTTGGGGAGCACACCGACGAGATATTGGGCCAGCTTGGCAAAGATTCCCGTCATTGATATCCCACACCTCCCCGGCAGACGGCTTTGCCAAGACGGTGACTCATTGGCTAAAATGGCTAAAAACTTGAGGGTCCACGATGAGAGTCACTGCCACTGAAGCCAAGAACCGATTCGGCAGTCTGTCTGCTCAAGCTAAGCGAGAACCGGTGTTCGTCGAAAAGGCGGGCCAACTCGACACCGTGATCATTTCTGCCGAGCACTACCACGCCCTGCAGGCCAACCACGACAAGGCCAGCCGCGCCGGGCGTAAGAAGAGGTTCGAAGCCGAGTTTGGGGACTGGATCGCCGCCGAGAATGCCCGCGTCGAAACGAACGGCGTTCCTGGTGCCGACTTGCGTCCTTGGTGAGGCATGCATGGCCCAGTACGATGTTTTCCCCAATCCGAGCACTAGCGCCAATGCAGGAATCCCCTATGTGGTGGTGATCCAGAGCGACCTGCTCGATGCTTTGGCGACGCGACTGACCATACCGCTGGCGGCGCTTGATGCCAGCACCCGCATACCGACCGCGCTTTGCCCCGTCATCACGGTCAAAGGCAAGCGCCTGCATGCGCTTGCCCACTATGCGGCGCCCTTGCCTGCCAAGGTCCTGCGGCGTCCTGTCGACAACGTCGCAGCGCAGGCATCTGCCTTGGTGTCTGCGATGGACACAGTGATGTCTGGCATCTAGCCAGCCTTTCTGGCGTAGCACCTTCGCATCCGAAGGATCTGCGGGCTAGGCTGCATCAGGTTCGAATCCCTGATCTCACCAAAAACAGGGAGTCTGAAAACTGAGCGAGTTAGTTAAACGATCGCTTCTGGGCCGCCATGCAAAGTTTCTTCAAATCTTCAATCTTTCAAACTCAGCAGACAAGCTGTTGATCTGATTGAATTTTTCGCAGTCAGCTCCTGACTAGCGATTGAAGAAACTAGCCCCAGATGGGGGTTTCAGCGCGATTGCCTTGCGCCTGCACAGCAGGATGCGTCAAGTCAGGGCCTCGCGCGGGATTGGCCAGGACCGGCGCTCAAACGCGGTGGCGCCGCTGAGCAGTCCAGACCGGCACACAAGACAGCGGCCCTGCTTAGTTGACCTGAATGCCTGCGGTGCGCACCAGTCGGCCCAGCCGCTGCACATCGGTGCGAATGAGATCGCCGAATTCCTGCGGGCCGCTGCCCACGAGATCAAAGCCCAGGCCGCCAAGCTTGCTGCGCACATTCGGGTGATTCATGGCTTTAGCAAACTCGGTGTGCAGGCGCCGCACCACCTCGGCGGGCGTGCCCGCCGGGGCCACGATGCCGTTCCAGGCCGCATAGTGGTAGCCGCTGACGCCCGATTCGCCCAGCGTCGGTACCTGCGGCATGGCCGATGAGCGCTTGGAGGTGCTGACGGCCAGCACCTTGACCTTGCCCTCTTTGGCCAGACCCACCACATTGGAGATGCCAGTGAACATCACGGGGATGGTGCCGGCCATCAGGTCAGTGAGGGCGGCGCCCATGGCCTTGTGCGGCACATGGGTGAGCTTGATGCCCGCCGCGTCAATGAGAAACTCCATTGCCAGATGCTGGGCCGAGCCCGAACCCGTGGATGTGAAATTGAGGGCGCCGGGCTTGGCCTTGGCCTGAGTCACCAACTCTTGTACGGAAGCCGCCGGAAACGAGGGATGGGTGATGAGTACCAGCGGAACGGTCGAGGTCAGGATGACGGCGGTGAAGTCCTTCACCGGGTCATAGGGCAGCTTGGCATAGAGCGCAGGATTGGCCGCCATGATGCCGTCATTGGGCATGAACAGGGTGTAGCCATCGGGCGCCTAGCGGGCGACCGCTTCGGCGGCGATGATTCCGTTCGCCCCGGTGCGGTTGTCGATCTGGATGGGCTGTCCTATCTGCTCGGAGGCCTGGGCCGCCAGCGCCCGGGCGATGGTGTCGACCGCACTGCCCGCACCGAAGGGGACCACCAGCTTGATCGGTCGATCAGGAAAAGTCTGAGCGCCAAGCCCCGGGGCCAGAGCAGAACCGAGGATCAGGGCCGAGAGGCCAAGCCAAAGGCGTCGCACGCGATGCTGCATGAGTCAACTCCTCGATGAACAACAGTCCCAAAATCAAGGTTCATGGGACACAATGAACAGGATAGCCGAGATCTCTTAGCCTTGCCCTGGCCCCTGATACTCCTGATTCCCCTATGACCCGTGCCGTCGAAGCCCTTGCCGAGTTTGCCTGTCAGACCCAGCTGGGCGACATCGAGGCCAGGGCCCTGTCGCACTTGCGCGATATCCTGGCTGACACCTGGGCCGCCTGCGCTGTGGGTATGCAAGAGCCGCCCATGCGCCGTCTGCTGCAATTGCAACAGGGTCAGGTCTCTGGCGGGCAAGCCTCGGTCCTGGGGACCTCGGTCCAGCTCAATGCGCTGGATGCGGCTGCGCTTAATGCAGCCGCCGGCTGCTGGCTCGAACTCGACGAAGGCAACCTCACGAGCAACGGCCATCCTGGCATACAAGTGCTGCCCAGCGCCCTGGCGGTGGCCCAGCAGCACCGCTGCAGCGGTGCCGATTTCTTGATGGCCGCCGCGATCGGCTACGAGGTGGTCGCGCGTATCGGCAGCGCCTGCGACATGCGCATGAGCATTCATCCGCACGGCACCTATGGGGTGGTGGGGGCGGCTGTGGCCACGGGCCGTTTGATGGGACTGAGTCAGCCCGAGATGCGCGAACTGATCAGTCTGGCCGGCTCCTCGCCCATCGCAGGTAACCGGCAAGGCATGAAAGAGGGCGCGACACTACGCAACTGGTACGCCTCGCACAGTGCGACCATGGGACAGACGGCCGTGCGGTTGGTGCAAAGCGGGTTTACCGGCCCCCTCGATGGCCTGGAGCCCACATGCAACGATGTACTGTTCGACAACTACCAGCCCGAACGACTGGTGCGGGGCCTGGGGCACCAGTGGCTGCTGGCTGACGGCTACATCAAGCTCTATGGTTGCGGTCGGCCGATTCATGCGGCTATCGATGCCTTGCGCGATGCGCTGGCCCCGCTGGGCGACCCGCAGGCCTGGCCCGAGCCGGAGACCATTGAGCGTATCGAGGTGCGAGGTTTCAAGTTTCTGACCTTTCTCAACCGCACCGACATTCGTAACGCTTTTGCCACGCGGTTTTCCACGCCCTTTGCGCTCGCATCGGTGCTGCGCCATCGCAGCCACGGCATCGAATGCTTCACCGACGAGGCGGCCGCTGACCGGCGGATTCACGACCTGCTTGCACGCATCAGCCTGAGTGAAGATCCCCAGTGGAGTGAACGATTCCCCGCCGAACAGCGCTGCGAGGTACACATCACACTCAAAGATGGGCGGCATCTGAGCGGCCGCTGCACCATCATACGCGGCGAACCGTCCAACCCGGCCGATCCACAAGAGTACAAGAATAAATTCATGGCGCTGGCCGGGCGCGTCTGGCCGTCCTCGCAACTGGAGGACCTCTACCGACAGGCCCGGCAGCCCGAAGCCCTAGCCACGCTGCAGGCGTGGGGCTTGAGCGCCGAGGACGGCTCATGTCCTCGGGGCTGACCTGCGGTGAGCCGTCCGGCGACATGAGGTCTATCGGTAGTGGGCCCCTCAGCTTGACAGGCCTATCATTGACGGGTTCATCGATTTTTTGTCGCCCTCCACCGCAAGGAATATAAAATGAACAATTTCATTTGCCTGATCGGGGCCGGGCTGGTCTGGGCGGGCAGCGCCCAAGCCATTTCTCTGACGGTGCCAAAGGGCTTGATCGATATGGCCGTGGCGAAGAAATTCCCCAAAGAAAAAGCCACTATTGCGGTGGACAAGCCCACCCTCACCCTGAGCAAAGCGCGCCAGAAAGTGGAGTTGTGTGGAACCTGGGTCAGCAAACTGCCCCAGGCCAGCGGTGATTTTTGTATCGATACCCAACCCGTATGGAACAAGGACACGGGCGATATCGAGATTTCCAAAGTCAATATCCTGAAGTTGACCACTGCCAATGGCAAAGAACTTCCCGCTACGGTTGCCAACCTCCTCAATGCCACAGTGCTCACCCTCTTGGATGGCGCGCCGATTTACCGTGTCCCCGACATGATTGGCAAGAGGCTCAATGGCATCGAGGTGCAAGACAGCGGTATCCGACTGAATTTTTAAAAGCGATCGGGTCGCAGGCCTTGCGCGCCAGAGGGGTGGAGGTCTCTCAACTGGTATGCTCAAACGCCGGTCAAGTAGGTTGAGCGCGTCGCCCAACCCAATTGCGAGATCCAGTCATCTACCGTCACCCTTCAGGCCTGACCGATGTATATCCCCGCACATTTTGCGATCAAGCATTCGCAAGAGCTGTACACAATCATTCGGGAGCACCCGCTCGGCGCGTTGGTCACCCTCGGGCCCGAGGGTCTTGATGCGAACCACATTCCGTTTGAGTTCGATGCGAGCCAGCGACCGCATGGAATACTGACCGCGCATGTTGCGCGCGCCAATCCGGTGTGGCAACAGTGCATGAACGGCGCGGATGTGATGGTGATCTTTCGTGGCAACGAGAGCTACATATCGCCCAACTGGTACCCGAGCAAACATGAGACCCACCGGCAGGTGCCCACTTGGAACTACGAAGTGGTGCATGTGTATGGTCGTCTGACGGTGATGGACGAAGAAAAATTTGTCCGTGGCGTCGTTGCTAAGCTGACCCGCGAACACGAGTCCAGCGAGCCGCGACCCTGGAAGATGGGCGATTCGCCCGCCGACTACATTGCCTCAATGCTGCGGGCCATTGTGGGTATCGAGATCGAGATCAAACGCATGGAAGGCAAGGCCAAGCTGAGCCAGAACCGGGAAGATCGGGATCGTTTCAACGCTGCCGACACCTTGCTCTCGAAGGGGGCTGAGGGTCTGGCCAGAGCGATGCGCGAGGCGGGCAAGTAGCCATGATGCGCCCGAGTCGATGGCATCAATGGCCTCGCAACTTTATCGTGTCGATTTTTTCCTCCAGGTCTTGATCCTATGAATCTGCTTGCCTCCGATCGCCTCGTAACGGTTCCTCACCGGCTCTCTCTTTGGGCGGGCCTGACCATGGCGCTGCTGGCTGGCTGCGCGGCGCAGCCGACGACGCTGGGCTACCGCGCCCCCTTGCAACCGGAGGGCTCTTCGGCTTATAGCGCCAAGCCTGGATGGACCTACTCGCAACAAGCGGTGGCTGCCGCCAATCCGCTGGCCACGGATGCGGGCTTACAGGTGCTTCGGGCCGGTGGTTCCGCAGTGGATGCCGCCATTGCGGTGCAGATGGTGCTGACGCTGGTTGAGCCACAGTCCAGTGGCATCGGCGGGGGGGCTTTCCTGCTCTATCACGATGGTCGCAAGGTGGAGGCCTGGGATGGCCGTGAAACAGCGCCAGCATCGGCCCATGAGCGCATGTTTCTCTCTGACGATGGCAAGCCGCTGCCCTTCATGGATGCGGTGCTTCGGCCGCAGGCCGTCGGTGTTCCAGGCACGGTGCGCATGCTCGAGCAGGCGCACAAGCAGCACGGCCGCTTACCGTGGGCGCTGCTGTTTGAACCGGCTATCGTGCTCAGTGAGCAGGGTTTTCGCGTCAGTGCCCGTCTGCACGCCCAACTCAAGGCAGAGCAAGCGCTCAAGCGCGATCCGGTCGCCGCGCGTTATTTTTACGACCCAGCCGGCGAGCCTTGGCCTGTCGGGCATGTGTTGAAAAATCCGGAGTTGGCTGCCGTGCTGCGTCAGATCGCCGCCAGGGGCTCGCAGGCCCTGCATGAGGGCCCTGTGGCCCAGGCCATTGTCGATGCGCTGCGGCTGCGGCCGGGCGCCGCTTCGGTGATGACGCTGCAGGACTTGGCGGCTTACCGCCCGGTCAAGCGCGACCCTTTGTGCCACCCCTACGCCGTGCCCCAGAACGCCGGCGCGGCCCCTGTAGTCTTGCGGGTGTGCGGCTTTCCTCCACCGAGCTCTGGGGCCGTGGCGATTGGCCAGATCCTGGGCATACTCGCACACACTCAGGCGCACACCCTGGCCTTGGGCCAAGGGCAGGGCGGTGTGCCCGGCACCCGCTCAGCCGCTCCGACGGCCGACTGGCTGCACTTCTACACCGAGGCATCGCGGTTGGCGTTTGCCGATCGGGCTCAGTATTTGGGTGACCCGGACTTCGTGCCGGCCCCGACCGGGGGATGGCAGTCTCTGCTCGACCCGGCCTACCTGCGCTCGCGTGCGGCGCTGATTGGTCCGCAGAGCATGAAGACAGCCCAGCCAGGCGATCCGGCGGTCGTACGCGCAGCCTCGGGTGCGAAGGGGCCCGGCCTGCGCTTTGCATCCATGCCCCATCAGCCCGAATATGGCACCAGTCATATCAGCATCATGGACCGCTACGGACACGCGCTGGCCATGACCACCACCATTGAGGCTGTTTTTGGCGCGCGTCGCATGGTCAGCACCGATGCGTCGCGCTCCGGTGGCTTTTTGCTCAATAACGAACTGACCGACTTCAGCTTCTTGCCATCGGATGCGCAGGGCCGGCCGATTGCCAACCGGGTGCAGGCGGGCAAGCGTCCGCGCTCATCGATGTCGCCCACCCTGGTGTTCGATGCGAGCAGTGGCGAGTTGTTGATGAGCCTGGGCAGCCCGGGCGGGGCGCAGATCATTCACTTCACCGCCAAGACGCTCTACGGCATGTTGCACTGGGGGTTGAGTCCCCAGCAGGCCATCGATTTGCCTAACTTCAGTTCGCTCAATGGCCCTTCCCTGCTGGAGACCGGGCGCTTCGATCCGGCGACGGTTGATGCCTTGCGCACCCGCGGTGCCGAAGTGCGCGAGATCGAACTCACCAGCGGCTTGCAGGTCTTGCGGCGCACGCGCGGGGGCTTGCAGGGGGGCACCGATCCGCGCCGGGAGGGCGTGGTGCTCGGCGATTGAGCCGGCGTGGCGGTTTTTGCGTAAAGGGTTTTCCCGATTGCTGCCGTGGTTCTCCGATGGAACGATGGGTTGTTTCAAAACACTCATAGCAAGGAGACTTCGATGAAACGCAATCCCATCGGGCATCGTCGCGCCCTACTCGGCGGTTTGGCTGCGGCTGGCCTTGGCGCGCTTTTGCCTGCTGCCGCTCGCGCTCAGGGCGCCTGGCCCAATCGCCCCGTGACACTGGTCTGCCCGTGGGGTGCAGGCGGAGGTACAGATGCCACGGCGCGTATCGTGGCGGCCATCCTCGAGAAGAATCTGGGTCAGCCTTTCAATGTGGTCAACCGGGTCGGCGGCTCGGGCGTCATCGGCCATTCGGCCATCGCCACGGCGCCGCCCGATGGGTACACCATAGGCATGATCACGGTGGAAATCACCATGATGCATCACCAGGGCCTGACCGATCTGAAGCCGACCAGCTACACCCCCCTGGCGCTGATGAATGTCGACCCGCCGGGCGTGCAAGTCAACGCAGGTTCGCCTTACAAGACCATCAAGGCCCTGGCCGATGCCATCAAGGCTGCACCGGCCGGCCGCTTCAAGGCCTCGGGCACGGGGCAGGGCGGCATCTGGCATCTGGGTCTGATAGGTTGGCTGCAGGCCATGGGTTTATCGCCCAATCATGTGCAATGGGTCCCCTCCAACGGCGCGGCACCGGCCATGCAGGATTTGGCTGCCGGCGGTATCGACATCGTGACCTGCTCGGTGCCCGAGGCCAAGGCCATGATCGATGCGGGTAAAGCGGTCAGCCTGGCGGTGATGGCGCCGCAGCGCAACCCAGCCTTCAAGGATGTGCCCACGCTCAACGAAACCCTGGGCATCAACTACTCCGTCGGGGCCTGGCGTGGCATTGCCGCCCCGCGCAATCTTCCCGACGCGATTGCCGCCCGACTCACGGCCGAGCTGAAGAAAGCCTACGACTCGGCCGAGTTCCAGGATTTCATGCGCAATCGGGGCTTTGGCACCACCTGGGCCGATCCGGCTGGATTTACCAAGTTCATGGCTGATGGCGATCGCGCGATGGGCGTGGCCATGACGGCAGCAGGTTTGGCCAAGAAATCCTGACCGAGGCCGTCCGGCAGCCCTGATCTGATGCGCTTGCATGACACCTTGCTCGGCGCCTTGCTGGTGGCGCTGGCGGCGGCATTTTTCGCCTATACCTTTACCTTTCCGGACATGCCGGGCCAGCGTTATGGCCCGGCCTTGTTCCCGCGCCTGATCGCGCTGGGCATCATGGCCTGTGGCGTGCTGATCGCCGTGCGAGGCTGGCGTTCGGGCCGGCCGATGTTGGACTTGAGTCCACCCCTGCGGCACCTGCAAGGCTGGCTGGCCTTGCTGGCGATGCCCTTGGCCGTGGTTTTTTACTGGCTGGCTGCCGACCGGCTGGGATTCTTGCCCACAGCCACCATTGTGGTGGCGGGCTTGTGCGCCTGGCTCGGGGTGCGGCTCTGGGCAGCCCTGCTCACGGGCGTGCTGACCGCGTTGGTGGTGCAGTGGTTCTTCGGCTCCCTGATGCGCGTGCCCTTGCCGCGAGGCTGGTTCATGCAGCTGGTGGCAGGGGGCTGAGCGTGGGGTCTCATTTTTTTTGTGAGGCCCTGCTGTGAGTGCGATTGCGGCTGCCGCCGCGCTGGTCTTTGATCCCTATGTGATCATGGTGGTGATCGGCTCGGCGATCTTCGGGATCTTCGTGGGTGCGATTCCGGGGCTGACTGCGACCATGGCCACCGCCCTACTGGTGCCCATCACCTTTTTCATGCCGCCGGTCCCCGCCTTGGGCGCCATCGTGACGGCCAGCGCGATGGCCATCTTCGCGGGAGATATTCCGGGGGCCATGCTGCGTATGCCCGGGACGCCGGCATCGGCCGCCTACACCGATGAGAGCTATGCGATGGCGCGCAAGGGCCAACTCGAACTCAACCTCGGGGTCAACCTGGTGTTCTCGGTCGCCGGTGGACTGGTGGGTGTGTTGTTCTTGATTCTGGCGGCGCCCTGGTTGGCCGAGGCGGCGCTCAACTTTTCATCCTTCGAGTATTTCTGGCTGGCCTTTCTCGGCCTGAGTTGTGCCACTTTGATCACAGCCAGTGGCCGTACGCGCGCAATCCTGGCCCTGCTGATGGGCTTGGCAGTGGGCTGCGTAGGCATAGACCCGGTGGCCGGTCATCCGCGCTTTACTTTTGGCAATGTAGACCTGATGTCAGGCATCAGCTTCATTCCCACCATGATCGGCGCCTTTGCGGTCAGCGAGTTGCTGCGCGGCTCCATATCGACCGAGGCCATGGGTGTGATGGTGCAGGAGAGAGTCGGGGCGCTGTTCAAGGGGATCGGTGAGGTGACCCGTCGTTACTGGCGAAATTTCTTGCGTGGCTCGGTGGTCGGGACGGCCATCGGTGCCTTGCCGGGTGCCGGTGCCGATATTGCCGCTTGGATCTCCTATGCCATGGCCAAACGGTTTTCCAAGGAGCCTGAGAAGTTTGGCACCGGCCATGTTGAGGGCGTGGTGGAGTCGACCTCGTCGAACAACTCGGCCTTGGGTGGGGCCTGGATTCCTGCCTTGGTCTTCGGCATACCCGGCGATTCGATCACCGCCATCGTCATTGGCGTTCTGTACATGAAGGGCATGAACCCGGGGCCAACCGTGTTCCTGCAGAACCCGCAGCTGATTTACGCCGTTTTCATGATCTTCGTTGCTGCCAATCTGCTGATGTTGCCGCTGGGGTGGGCTGCCATCAAGGGAGCCGGGCGACTCTTGCGCGCACCCCGGCGTATTCTCTTGCCCATTATTTTGTTGTTTTGCATCGTGGGCTCTTTTGCCATCACCAACAGCGCCTATGGCATTTTGGTGATGCTGGTTTTTGGTGTGATCGGTTGGCTCATGGAAGAAAACGGCATTCCGGTGGCGCCGTTGGTGCTGGGGATCGTCCTCGGAGAGTTGCTTGAGCAGAGTTTTCTGACATCCATGATGAAGGCTGATGGCGATCCGACGGCATTTTTTACCCGCCCGATTGCCGGCACGCTGGGCGTGCTGACCCTCCTGATCTGGGCGGTGATGGCCTGGCGGGCCTTGCGTGGATCGCCGCAAGCCCGGACTTGAACGGTCTGCCGCTATCATGCGCGGCCAGGAGCCGATATGCATGTATCCCCACCCACCATGACTGATCTGCTGGCGCGAGCGCCGGTCATGCCCATCATCTGGATTCATGATGCCCAGCGCGCCGTCCCCGTGGCACGGGCATTGGTTGAAGGCGGTGTAACGGTCTTTGAAGTGCTCCTGCGCACCCCCGCGGCCCTTGCTGCGATTACCGCCATTCGGCGGCAGGTGCCCGAGGCCACCGTGGGTGCCGGGACTTTACTGCGCGCAGCCGATGTGCAAAGCGCGGTCGACGCCGGTGCCCAGTTCGGTGTTTCACCCGGCTTGGTACCCGAGCTGGCCCAGGCGGTTGTCGACAAGCAATGGCCCTTGCTGCCCGGCGTTTGGACGGCCAGCGAAGTCATGCAGGCCATGGCCTGGAGCTTTGAGGCGCTCAAACTTTTTCCCGCCAATGGTCTCGAGGGTGTCAAGCAGATCGAGCATTTGCAGGGCGTGTTCCCGCGAGCACGCTTCTGTCCGACCGGCGGTATCAAGCCCGAGCACATTGAGAGCTACCTGGCTTTACGAGCTTGCCCGGGTGTCGGTGGCAGTTGGGTCACGCCGCAGGCCTTGGTGGCCGCTGGCGACTACGCAGCCATTACGGCGCTGGCTCGGCGGGCTGCAGCCTTCGCTACATCGCGACCGCAATGAGCACGCAGCCGCGCCGGCGACGCGCGATCGCTGTGGGCGGTGTCTGTGTGACCCGCATCTATCAGGTCGATCAGATACTGCCCCCCCCGGCCAAGGTCCTAGCCCGGCGCCTGGTTGAGGTGGTTGACGGTATGGCCTTGTCGGCCGTGTGCGCCTTCGCGCGGCTGGGAGGTCAAGGCGCGATCTGGGCCCGCTGCGGCGACGATGAGCAGGGCCGGACCGCGCGTGCTTCGCTGCAGGCCGAGGGGCTCGATGTGTCGGGTTTGTATCCGGTACCTGGTGCCTCTTCGTCGCGGGCTTGTGTCATAGTGGACGCTCAGGGCGAGCGATTGGTGGTTCCCTTTCACGACCCTGCCGTGGATGCCTCTGCCGATTGGTTGCCGCTGCAGAGTCTGGAGGGCGTCGACATGCTGTTGTGCGATGTGCGTTGGCCCGAGGGAGCGCAGGCAGCCATGCGCGCGGCCAGGCGGCTGGGTGTGCCGTGCATGCTCGATGGCGAGATCGCAGCACCTGGCGTGATGGAGACATTACTTCCCCTGGCCACGCATGCGGTGTTTTCGGATGCGGGCTTGCTGGCCCTCACCGGAGCTGCTACTGTGGAGCGTGCCCTGCTGGAAGTGGCCGCAGGTCATACCGGGCATGTGGGTGCGACCTGTGGTGTGGGGGGCTATGCGTGGGTCGAGGCGGGAGGCGTTCGCCGGATACCCGCCCCTGCGGTCAAGGTCGTCGACACCCTGGCTGCGGGTGATGTTTTTCACGGCGCCTTGGCCTGGGCCTTGACCGAGGGTCGCGACATGGCCAGCGCTGCGCGCTTTGCGTGTCACGCTGCTTCGCTCAAATGCACGCGTTTTGGTGGGCGTTTGGGTTGCCCGAGCCTGGAGGAGGTGGCGGCCTTTATCGAGGAGCAGTCTGCGATCAGCCCACCAGTGCCGCTGACTTGATTTGACACCAAAGATGCCTGCCTTCTTTCAGCGAGAGGTCGTGAAGTGAGCGGCGGGTCACCCGGGCAAGCAGGATGGTCCCGGCGCATTGCACACGAACCAGGGCCTGCGAGGGATGACGGTCTGCGTGGATGCTCTCGATCACCCCGGCGATTCGGTTCTGCAGCGTGTTCGGGTCCTCGGGTGACAGGGACAGGCTGACATCGCGAGCCAGGATTCGAATGCGAACCCTCTGATGGAGCTGGGTGCCGCTTCCGGGATCGCGAACCCAGAGGCATCCCCCTGGGAAATTGAGTTGAATCAAATGCCAGCGTTCATCGCGGCTTGCCACTTGGCCTTCTATGACGATACCCGCCTGGTCGCCAACGGCCAGCGCTACCTGGGGGTCGCTCAAGACAGCCTGGACCGACGCGCTGGCGGTGACGGCGCCCGCCTGCAAGGCCACCGCATGATCGGCCAGGCGCGCCAGTTCATCCATGGAGTGGGTCACATACAGCGCGGGCATGCGCAGCTCGCGGTGTAAGCGTTCGAGCCAGGGCAGGATTTCTTCTTTACGAGCCGGGTCGAGCGAGGCCAGGGGTTCGTCGAGCAACAGCAGACTCGGCTGCAGGGCCAGGGCACGGGCAATAGCCACTCGCTGCCTTTCGCCGCCGGACAGGCTCGCTGGCCAGCGATGCTCAAGCTGACCAATACCGAGCAGCTCCACCGCCTCGGACAAGGCCCGGGCCGAACCTTCCTTGCGCACGCGTCGTTGACCGTAGCGCAGATTCTCGGCCACGCTCAGGTGATCAAAAAGGCTGGCTTCCTGAAACACATAACCCAGATCACGCCGCCAAGCCGGCGCGAACAAGTGCTGTGCGCTGTCTTGCCAGATTGTGGGGCCCAGCTGAATCCGACCACGCGCTTGTTCAAGTCCGGCCAGACACCGAAGAAGTGAGGTCTTGCCCGAACCTGAGGGGCCAAAAATCACGGTGATGCCCTGACCGGGTAGGCGCAGATCGACATTGAGCCTGAAGCCCTCGCGCTGCAGATCCAAGGCCACGACCAGGTCAGGCACTTTGCTCATGCTTGCTTCCGGCGCTGCTTGCTTTGCAGCCGCATCAGCACCCAGAGGGCGATGAAAGAAAACAGCACCATGCCCGCGGCCAAGACATGGGCCTGGGTGTATTCCATGGCTTCAACATGGCCGTAGATTTGCGTCGACACCACCCGGGTCTGTCCCGGGATGTTGCCACCGACCATGAGCACCACGCCAAACTCACCCACGGTATGCGCAAAGCTCAGCACTGCCGCGGTCAGCAGACCTGGCCGTGCCAGCGGCAGGGCTACGGTGAAGAACGCATCCAGGGGGCGGGCTCGCAAGGTGGCAGCGACCTCCAGGGGTCGCGCGCCCATCGCCTCGAAAGACGACTGAATCGGCTGCACCGCGAAGGGCAATGAGAACACGAGGGCGCCCAGAAGCAGTCCACTGAAAGAAAAGGACAGCGGGCCCAGGCCCAAGGCTTGCGTCAACTGACCCACCCAGCCCTGCGGCCCGAGCAGGACCAGCAGGTAAAAGCCCAGAACGGTGGGTGGCAGCACCAGGGGCAAAAGCACCAGCGCGCCCAGGGGAGTCCGCCAGCGCGAACGCGTTTGCGAGAGCCACCAGGCCAGCGGCGTGGCCAATACCAGCAGGATCAGTGTGCTCAGTGTGGCCAGTTGCAGGGTCAAGGCAATGGCCGATACGGCCTCACTGCTGAAAGCGGCGGGTCTCATGGGCTGTAACCATAGGAGGCCACCAGCGCCTGCGCTTGTGCGCTGCGCAGGTAGCTCAGGAACTGGGCAGCGGCCGGTTGCCCGCTGCCGGCCCGCAACAAAACCGCCTGCTGCCGGATGGGTTTGTGCAGGGACTCGGGCACGATCCAGCCCGATCCTTCGCGCAGCCGGCCGTTTTCATAGACCTGTGACAACGCGACAAAGCCCAGAGCGGCATTGCCCGAAGCAATGAACTGATAGGTCTGGCCAATATGGGCGGCTTCGACCGCCTGGCCACGCAGGGTCAAGCCCAGCGCAGCGATGACCTCGGCGCTGGCTCGTCCGTAGGGCGACAGCCTGGGGTCGGCCAGGGCCAGCCTGCCGGGCAGAGGAGCCCTGAGGACATGCCCCTGTCCGTCCACAAGTCCGGCTTGCTTGCTCCAAAGCACCAGGCGTCCGGTGGCGTAGGTCTGGCCCGTACCTGCTACCGCCAAGCCCTGCGCCTGCAATTTTTCGGGCGTCTCCTCATCAGCGGCCAGCAAGACTGCGAAGGGCGCACCGTTGCGGATTTGGGCGTAGAACTGGCCGGTGGCTCCAAAGGAAAGAGCCAGCTTGTGACCACTGGCCTGTTCGAACTGGGCGGCGAGGGCTTTGGCCGGAGCTGCGAAGTTGGCGGCTACCGCCACCTGTACTTGCTGAGCTCGCGACGGCAGCGCCAGAAGGAGGGCCGCGCTCAGCATCAGGCCGATGCGGCGGGCGATAGGCGAGCTACCGACGCAGAGGGAAAATTGGGCCGCCATGGCGTATTTGAATACTGATCGAATTAGCGCTATTCTAAATTAGAATAGCAAAATCAATCTTGATGCTTCGCGCCAATGAAGACCGCACCGCTCCCCCTGGAAGAGCTGCTCGGACCGGGCAGCGCGGATAAGCGCCTGGAGGTTTTGCGGGCGATTGCCCAGACCGGCTCGATTTCGCAGGCAGCGCGCAGCACGGGTGTGAGCTACAAGGCGGGCTGGCAGGCGGTGGAGACCCTGAGCAATCTGGCGGGCGTGCCGCTGGTTGAAAAGCTGGTGGGTGGGGCCGGCGGCGGAGGCGCCCGATTGACGGCCGAGGGACAGCAATTGCTGCACGCCGCTGACCTGATGCGCAGCGCCCACAAGCAGGTACTGGCGCGGCTGCATCGGGGCAAGGCGGCGTGGAGTGCCGGTACGGTTGCCGCCGTCGGCTTGCGCACCAGCCTGCGAAACCAGCTGCCCTGCAAGGTTCAGGCGATCAGCGTCTCGCGCGGCCTGGTCCGAGTGAGTCTGGCCCTGGCGGATGGCCAACTGCTGGGCTCTCGCATCACGCGTGAGAGCCTGCAGTTACTGGGCTTGCGGGTGGGCATGCCAGTACTGGCCCTTTGCAAGGCCACTGCGGTGACCGTCGCTCCTCACATCGTGGCCATGGGCCAGGTCAATGTACTCAAGGGGGTGGTGGCTCGGCTGGCCGCTGGCAAGGTCTCGCAAGAGGTGTCAGTGCAATTGGCGCCGGGCTTGCGGCTGGTGGGCTTTGCCGATGCAGATGCCGGCCTCAAGAGCCGCCAGCGCGCGATAGCGGCTCTTGAGGAGTCGGCCGTGGTCATTGGTTTGGCGGCCTGATCGCCGCCCTCGGCGCGATCAGGCGCCGCTCCTCAGCCCTGCAGCTTGGAACCCGGAGGCGCGAACTCCCGCGGATGGACCACGATCCATTTGCCGTTTTGGACCTGTTTGATACGGTTGGCGTCATCGCCGTAGTTGTTCGGTCCGTCAAAGCGCAGCCGGCCGACGATGGTGTCGACCCGGTTCTTGCGCAGCCAGTCGGCGATGCGCTTGTCGTCCAAACTGTTGGTGCCCTTCACGCCGGCCTCAAGCACCTGCCAGCCCGCAAAGGCGTTGGCAGCCTGCAGTTCAAAGGCGGTGTCGGGCAAATTGGCTTTGGCCGCGCGGTCGTTGAAGGTCTTGAACACATCCGTGTAAGCCGGGTTGCTGGTAAAGGGCGCATGCTGCTCAAATGTGGTGAAGGACAAGGCATTGGCACCGAGCGGGGATTGCGCCATCGGCCCCGGCGTTGGATAGAGATGAAAATGCAGCTTGGGTCGGTAGTCAATTTTGGCCAGGGCCTCAAGCAGTTGGATGCTCTCCGGGCCGATGGAGCCAACCCATAAGAAGTCGGGGTTGGTGTCCTTGATGCGCGAGGCAATCGAGCCGAAATCGCGATTGCCGAATTCCCATTCGAGCCACAAGACTTCGCGCATCCCGCGCTTCTTGAACACCTCGCGCGCACCGGCTGACATGAACACGACGGATGGGAACTTGCTGGTGACCAGGGCAACCGTTTGTGGTCGGACGCCGGCTGCCTGAAAGGAGTCGAGCAGGGTGGTGGGCGAGGTGGTGCCTGGCTCATGCCCCATGGCATAGGCCGGGAAGTGCATTTCGTACTTGGCCAGCGAAGGAATGCCAAAGGAGTTGGTGATGATGAATTTGTTGTATCGCTGGGCCACACCCATGGCCGCCAGCGAGTTGGCTGTGGCGTAAGGCCCCATGATCAGGTCGACCTTGTCGACGGTGATCAGCTGTTCGTACTGGGTTCGGGCCAGATCGGGCCTGGATTGATCGTCTTTCATCACCCATTCGACCGGGCGGCCAAGCAGGCCTCCCCGACGGTTGAGTCCCTCCAGGAAGATCTCGGTCGAGATCTTGTGCAGCATGGCCGTGGCGGCCAAGGGGCCCGTCATCGACATCGTGCTGCCCACACGGATGGGCTGGCCCTGCGCTCTGGTGAGGGTGGGCAGGGCGGCCAGGGCGACGGTAGAACCCAATGCCTTTAGAAATGGACGCTTTTGCATAAAGTCTCCTGTGGGTCGGATGGGTCGGTCGAAGAGGGCTCGAGCGTAACGCGGTCCCCTCGACCTTGTTGCCGTCCGGATTATTCGAGACCTTATAAAAATACCGATCAGGGCTATCCCGTAGTCCCCCGACCTGCCGCCCAGCTTGGGCGGGTGAGGGGCATATACGCCAGGCCGGAAAGCCGTTACATTGTGCTGTGGATGCGCCCGACGGTCGCCAAAAACGCGTGGACCGGTCGCGGCGATTTTTAAAGCTCAACAGGAGATGGACATGAACGCACCCACGGAGGGCGGACTCAAGAGCCGCTACGACGCTGCTGATTTGATTACCCAGGAGGTTCTCAAGCGCTATGAGAGCACGCCCGATCCGCGTCTGCGCGAGATCATGCTGTCTTTTATTCGTCACCTGCACTCCTTTGCCAAGGAGGTCAAACTTACCTCCAAGGAGTGGGCCTACACCATGAATTTGTTGGAGGAAACCGGCAAGTGGTGCGGTCCCGGGCGTAATGAGTTCATTATTTTTTCCGACGCTCTGGGGCTGTCCATGCTGACCGTCACCCAAGACTACCCGCGGCCCGCGCACACCACCGAGCCGACTTTGGTGGGGCCCTTCCTGCTCGAAAACGCACCCGAATTCCCGCTTGGGGCAGACATCAGCGCCGGTGCACAGGGCACCCCCCTGTTTGCGCAGGGCACGGTGCGCGATGTCAATGGCAATCCGCTGCCTCACGCCAAGATCGATGTTTGGCACTCTGACGACCGTGGTCTGTATGATGTGCAACAGGACCTGGAGACCAATGGCCCCTGGGCGCGCGCCTTGTTGACGGCCGATGCCAAGGGCCACTACAGCTTTTGGTCCATCATGCCAGTGGATTACCCGGTCCCGCAGGAGGGGACGGCCATCATCATGCTGAGCAACACCACCGGCCGCAGCTGGCGTCCGGCCCATCTGCACTATCGCGTGCAGGCGCAAGGCCAGCGGCCCCTGGTCACTCACATCTTCGACCGCAACAGCAAGAACCTCGACGCCGATGCGGTCTTCGGCGTGCGACCTTCTCTGATTGCCGACTTTGTCCACCACAAGGGGGGCACCGCCCCCGATGGCAAAGTGATGGACGGCGACTTTTACACGCTCGATTACGACTTCATCATGGTGCCCGCCTGAGCGGGCCGGCGGCGCGGGCTCAAATCAGGCGCGCGCTGACCGCGCCTGTATCGGCGAGGCGCAAGGCCACTTCGCAGAGTGCTTGCGGGAATTGGGTCTTCACCAGGCTGCCGGTGGTCACGATGTCGCCGCCGCGCAGCGGGATGTTCCGCAGCTGGAGATGGTTGGCCAGCCATGCCAAGGCATCGAGCGGATGGCCGAGCACATCGCTGCCCCTGCCCCGGCCGACCTCCTGACCATTGACCAGAGCCAGACCCTCGACGCGGTCTAGTTGGTCAAAGGCCCAATCCCTCAGGGGGGGGGCCATCACCAGGCCAGCGTTCCAGGCGTTGTCGGCGATCAGGGTGAGGATGTTGCCCGGCAGCGCAGCGTAATCCGCCGCACGATCGTCGACCAATTCCAGAGCAGGATGTGCGCGCAGGATGTAGTCTGCAATATCGCGGCCCCAGGGACTCGGGCGTAGCGGCAGGTCGGCCCGCATTACAAAGGCGATTTCAAACTCGACCGCCAGGCGGCCGAAGTTTGCTGCCTGAATCTGCGCGGCATCGCCATAGACCTGGCTGGCCAGCACACGACCGCTGATGCTGTCCGCGTAGCCCACCAGTTCCCTCATGGTTTTCGTCGTCAGGGCGATTTTGTAGCCCGCCGGTCGAGTGTCGAGCAGGGCGCATTTGCGCGTGACCAGCGAGGCTTGCACTGCATAAGCGGTACCTGCATCAGGCAGTTCGGCAGGCTCGCGCAGGCCTTCAAATCGCGCTTTGCGCTGATGTTGCTCCATCAGGGCAGCGGCGGCTGCGTCGATATGCGCGGATGTCCAGGCCATGGGATTGAGCTGCGGAGATGACGACGGAAGGATTGTGTCATCGGATCGACTGGGCCAGGGTGTCTGGGGCCGATGGCTTACAGGCGGGTTTGGGCGGCGTATTCCTTGACATCAGGTTCGAAATTGCGCCTTGGCGTAAGCTTGGGGGCAGGAGGTGAGCCGCATGAAAATCCTGATCGCCGCTGTTGTCTGTACGGGGCTTGCGGGGCCGGCTTCTGCAGATTCACTGACTTATCGTGTGTCGCAGCTACCGGAAGCGCTCAAGAGCGTCTGGCAGCGCACCGTCCCTGAGATGACGG
>Ga0194133_10001328_pt1 | contig 43941 bp, 28 predicted proteins | sample TA2KigOf40mmetaG_FD_155448 | JGI IMG/M metagenome (GOLD analysis project Ga0194133, IMG submission 155448) | Freshwater microbial communities from Lake Tanganyika, Tanzania - TA2015055 Kigoma Offshore 40m | ecosystem: Environmental > Aquatic > Freshwater > Lake | place: Tanzania: Lake...
TGATTCCCACTGGGAAACACCCTTGCGTTTTTTCTCCGACCCACTCAGCGATGAGCGATGAAGCTCGAGTGTTACCTTAGTAACACCTGGGCACACAGCGTTGAGGATGTGTGCGCTTCATCTGAAGCCGGCACTTCGTCGGTTGAACCCACAAGCACGGGGTTCGCAACAGTCTCCTGTTGGTCAGTAAACCGAGAAGTCTTTTATTCAGTAAGAACTTTCTCACCTATGAACTTTTCAAAGAACTGCACTCCGTTTCCGGAGCGCTCGGGGTGGTACCACCGCGGATTAGGGTCGTCAATGGGCTTTCCGGAAAATCGTTTGCCGGGCTCCCGACGAGCGCCCGAGGAAGCTATTTTTTTATTCATTTCGGTGGCATACTGGAAACAAGAATAAACAAAAAAAGAGCGTTCAAGCCCATGGCGGATGTCCCCACGACCCTGCCTGCCTGAGTCCTTTGGAGGCCTCACAGCCCATGAACCTCAAGATCCACAGTACACAGCGAGTCTTTTTTATCAGCGCTATTTTTACAATGCTGACATTGCAGCCCTTACAAATAAGCTTTCTTTAGCACCAAATTTCATCCCCAAGAATAAAAGTCTTCAGACTGTTTTTGAGACCGTGAGTGTTTTTTCCAAGTCGATCTTGGGAGTATCTTTCGACACAAAACTGACAGAACGGTTTGCCATCAAAGCGGACTGGTTCCGGACAACATACCAACGCGATGAATCCTACACTGACATGCTGATCCCTCGGATCACGGCCAACCTGACTGATAGCCTAGACGCCTATTTGCAAGCCGACTTAGTTCTGACCGAGCCCCAATCTCAACTCTTAACGCTATCATTTCAGTACACTTGGCGTGACTCTTGGAGCTCTGAACTGGGAGTCTCCCAGTCAAGATCGGCTCAAGAAAAAAGCTGGAGCCTACTTTTGACTCTCAGCTTTGCAATTGATGATTCAAGCAATGATCTTAAAGCTGGAAACCAAAACCAATAAGCACTTCCTGCTCGTGTGGTTCAGTTTTGGGGAACTTCAGAAAATAGAAGTTGTACTCAGCTGTGGCACTGAATGCTTTCAACAGTCGAGCCTGAAATCCGGCACTCGCCACCGCGTTGTAACGGATCGGGTCGTGAATTGATGTCTCTTTGTCTGTAGCTTTGTCGGTGACCTTGAGGAAACGCTCACGTGCCCTCACACCAGCAGCAATCTTTGCCTGAAGAATTTTCCCAAGCTTCGGTTGAATTGCCACGAGCACTTGTCCGACCCGCTGCTCTTCATTGTACTTGTAGGTTGCGTCTTGTGCACTCGTATCGACATTCGCGTCTTTGGTGAAATCAATATCACCATACTCGTCGCGCATGGCAGAGGCCTTGCGGGTTTGGTCAACCTTGTTGGTACCGCCCTGAAGCTGGAGACTAAACAGGCGCGACATGCGCACATTAATGCGCAGACCATATGTGGTGCGCTGTGTCACCGTCTCCTCAGTGGCAGTGTTCGAGTCGGTGCTCTTGCCAACCTTGTTGGGCTTAATGCCTTTGGTCGAGCTCACCGCGGCGTAGGGCACAATTTGCACGGCTTTAGCCCAGGCGTTGACTGGCATTGCGAGCGCGCCGGCTCCAAAAGCAACGACTGCGAACAAGCGAAAATTGTTAAGACGTGACATAGTGTCATCCCTCCGATCTTTGGCTTTGTATCGGATGGGCTCTGAGGAAAAATGAATGCCTATCTGCCAAAAAGCCCACAGAACCTTTTGACCCAGCAGGTAAAAAGCCTGAAGATAGAGGATGTTCAAACTGCTCCAGGGGATGGGATTTGAGTCGGATTCTCTTTTGCGACGACAATCTGCGGGCGAAGTTGCACTATGCGCATATCGATGCCATAGAGCTCGGCTGCCGCGATTGTGCCTTCGACTTTGTTGAAGACCAGCCTCCGGAAGCAATAGTTCAAGAAGTGCAGGAAGACCCCGATTGTTTTTATTTAACCGACCCTATCGGCCTCTTGAATGCCTGCACCAAGCTTAACTATCAACCAAATGACCGCACCATTCTCCTGGTCTCCGACAAAGACAACCAAATTCTTTCGCCCATTGCCGCGCAACTCGGACAATTGCGTTTCGTTTTGGGAGCTCCAAATCCCTCTTTGCTGCGTGGATTCGTGGCATCGGTTCTCGAATTTCACCTCAGCGGTCAGATCCGCGGAATCATTCCACGCTTGCTCAGACCCGACGGAATCAACGCGAAGAGTATCGTATTGACAGATGCCTCTGCACGCTCGAAGGTTCAAGAAGGCGTTGTTGAATTTTTCGCTGAGCAAATCCAGCATCACCGCACCACACTCGTCACGGGAATTTCGAGCTACCCGAAATACCTTGGTGATGTGGTCGACGAATTTCTCATGAATGCAATTTGGGACGCGCATCCAGCGCGCCGCACAATGGATCGTTCAACGCCACCTGCACTCGATCCGAACGAACAGGTCGAAATTGAATGCATGTGTGACGGCGCAAACCTAAGTCTTTCAGTCACCGACCACCACGGTACTTTTCCATCGGGTGCATTTGCCAAGCCGATTCGCTACGCGCTTGGTTTCAAAGACGAGCCACAATTAAATGAAGGTCCAGGCGGAGCAGGACTCGGCTTGCTCATGACGCTTCAAAAAGTTGCAGCACTCTCGATTGAAGTTGAGGCTGGCCAGATCACACGCTCTGTGGCACTCTTGCGTGGCGATCAGCCTTTGCGCGAAATGCAGAGGCGCCCTCGTTCGGTGATGATTTTCGAAAAGAGATAAATCATGTTTTCACAAGAAACGAACATCAGTACCCTGCTTGAAGCCTTCGAGCAGAGAGCAAGACTTTATCCTTCGGCAGTGCCTCACTGTGTACAGCTTGGCTCAAAAGATGCGACGTTCAAGGTTGTGGTTGGTTCGGCCATACACGGCAATGAGACAGGAAGTATACCTGCCGTCATCTCCATGATCGATGACCTCTCTGAAGACAATGGTTCACTGAACGCCCAGTACTTCTTTTTTCTTGGAAATCCCGATGCTATTCGCGCCGGCACACGATTCGTTGAACGTGATTTGAATCGCTGCTTTGATTTAAAGGATAACACCAGTCTTGAAGGAAAACGCTCACTCGAGCTGGCAAAAATTCTTGAGAAAGCCGATCTTTTCGTTGACTACCATCAAACCAACCAACCTTGCACTTTCCCGTTTTTTACATTTGCCTATCACGAAGAATCGTATTGCTGGGCTGCACACATGAATGCCGCGGAGCATTTCGTGACCCGCGATATGAAAATCGCTTTTTCCTCAGAGGGGATGTGCGGTGACGAATGGGTTCGCCGCAACGGCAAACCCGCAGTCACTCTTGAGCTTGGCAAAGCAGGACTCTCGCATCATGCTTACCGAACCACTCTTTCAAGCCTGCAGAGGATTATTGGGTTCGTCGAAACTGAGCTCGACCACAAGCGTTCGCCGCGCCCCATAACACCCCCTGCTGACCTTGATTTAAAATGCTTCGAGGTCGCTGCGAAATTACCCTGGCCTGGCGATGATGCCGCGCTGCGGCCTGGCTTGGAAAACTTCCAAGAGGTGGTTCAGGGTGAAGAGCTCGGTGTTGTGCGGCCAGGAGAGAAGCTTCTTGCACCCGTTTCTGGTTTTCTGATGTTCCCGAAATATCCGAAGCGCGATGCACAAGGTCGCCCCGTGGAAGCACAAGGGGGTGACATTGTGCAGATCGTTCGCCCGCTGTCACAGCATCCACGCACTCTTTGGGGCTGATTAATCAGCCACACACATGGCCAAACCCTCAGCCAGTACATCACGCGGCAAATGCCGGCCAATAAAAACCATTTGTGTTTTGCGTTCCTCGCCCGGGTTCCACTCGCGGTCAGGTGAGCTACCGATGATCATGTGAACACCCTGAAAGACGAGACGATAAGGGTTGTCTTGCACGTTCAGAACACCCTTGCTGCGCAACACCTGCTCGCCCAACTCGTTCACCAGAAGCGCCATAAAGGCAGTCAGCTTCTCAAGATTCAACGGACGCTTCTCTTCGATGTAAATACTCTGAATTTCATCATCGTGAGAATGTTCGTGGTATTCCTGCAGAATCGCTGGGTCGATTTTTACTCGATCTTGGAGGTCGAAGGCACCGATTCCCAAAACGTCTGAAATGGGTAATGAGCACTCGGTTGTGCGAAACAACTTCGACACACCATTGATGCCGCGAATCATCTTCTCGACAGCAGCGAGCTTCTCGGGTGCAACAAGGTCAACTTTGTTGAGCACAATGACGTCGGCAAAACCGATTTGATCTTGTGTTTCCTTGACCGTCTTCAAATTTTTCTCGATGTGGAAAGAGTCCACAACAGTTACAATTGCATCCAGAAAGTAATGCTGTTGCAGGTCTTCATCCATGAAAAAAGTTTGCGCAACCGGGCTTGGATCGGCCATTCCCGTGGTTTCGATGACGAGATGGTCGAAATCAACTTTGCTCTTGAGCAAGTCACGTGCAGCTCGGCTCAGGTCGCCACGAACAGTGCAACACAGACATCCGTTGTTCATAACTTTGAGCTCTTCGCTGAGCGACTGCACAACCAATTCGGAATCGAGATTCACATCGCCAATTTCATTTAGAACCACGGCAATTTTTTTCCCGTGGCTCTCCGTGAGTATGCGGTTCAACAGGGTGGTTTTGCCTGACCCAAGAAAACCAGTAACAATTGTCACTGGAATTTCTTTTCCACCAACAGATTCATTATTTGAAAAAGGGACTGATTGTGTAAAAAACATGACTCCTCCGGGCAGAACGTTCCACCACATATCCGAGTGTTGGGCGTAAGACAATCTCGACCTGCTAAAGTCTTGAAATCCAGCTCCGAACCAGAAAACATGGGAAGTGGTGACCAGACAGGGAGGGTCGTATGAAAAGAGCAGTACTTCTGGTGGCTTTCGCAGTTGGCTTAACAGCACCGACGTTCGAATCGCACGCTGCCAGCAACAGAGACCGGGTTGGCCTCGGGAACAGAAAGTCGGAGGAGCAGCCTCCACAAGCTTCTGAAACACGCCAGTTCTGCACACAGGGCTCTGTCCGTGTGAAGACAGCGGGCGAGGAAAAAGAAACTCTTCAAGATGCAGCGCAGGGGGCTTCCTGCTCGAACACTCCGGTCAGCCGGACGAGCGAAGAGGCTCGCGCTGAGAGCCGTAAGGTCGAGCGTAGCCCGGACAATTGAGCATCCCTGCAACCCTTGTGGGAATCCTGCTCGACTCCGACCAGATGGCGAGACGTAGGGTTTTACCACAAAAGGGTATTCAGCTCACCAGGCTCTCTTCCCATGGGAAGATGATTCTCCCCTCTCCCTTCATTTGCTGAGCACATGAGCGGAGGCGTTCACACGCCTCCGATTTTTGTTTTTGGGTTATCTTTTTCTCAGGCGTCAACAGGCACTCGATATCTTCCCGCCGACGCTTGGACAAAGCAGATAGGTAGGCCACCTGGATTTGCTCGGATTCCCCCCTCAGAAATGAACCAATGTCGTTGTCTTTGAGTTGAGCCAAAAGCAGAGCCAGATGTGCAGGCAAAAGCCCAGAAAGCCTGGCAACCGAGAGCAACCCACCCTCGAGGTGCCTTGCCAAAGCCGGTTCGCGTGCATCCACCTCTTCGAGAATGCGTTGACGCATTTCTGGGTCGAGCGCCTGCACAAGAGCCAGAGCGCGCTGTGCCCCCCCGACTCTTTGTCCGAATCGACCAGAGGCTGTCCGGGTGCGCAGCTCCTCAAGGTCTGCCTCGAGTTCATCTAAGACTGTCGCTTCCAAAACACGCTCTTTGCTGAGACTCAGCAGCAACGCCGTTTGTCGCTCAGAGGGCATTGCTTTGAACAGTGTGCCCGCACGAGAGCTCTCGATTGAGCCCAGAACTGCGCTAATGACTGAGTCGAGCTGATTTTTGAGGTGTTCAATAAGAATCCAATCAGGAATATCTTCGCAGATCTCATTGACCCGCGATGCTCTGGGCAACTCCACTCCCGCAAAACTATCCCGCGGAGACTGAATCCCACCCACGCCAGAGCGTGTTTTGTCTGCTAGAGCGTTGAGAAACTCTTTGCAAATCTCCTGCACTTCGGCATCCGACAATGCGATCTGAGAGCCAGCCATTGAGCGCAACACAGCAGTCTGTTCACGCCGCGGCAGACCGGCAAAAAGCCTTGAAGCGAGCTCGTGCCCAAGCAAATTTAGTATGAGTGCAGCTTTCTCGGACGCTGAGGCAGGCATACATCCCCCTGGGCAGCAGGAACCTACGAGAACCGCTGCCTGTCTCAGGAGTGATCGGACGATTGAACAAAAAGATGAACTCAAAGGAAGGAGAAGGGATCGACATCTACCTTCAAAAGATGCTGAAATTCCTTACGAAACATCAACTCCTGAGGAAACAATCGTGAAGGGTGAATCTCGCGCTGAGCCGCAATCACCAGATGCACGCGGTATTGCCCCCGCAATTTGGACAAAACAGCTGGCAAGGGACCAGTCAAACGCACGTTTTGTGGCGTTAGCCCTTGAGCGGTCCAAGCGGCTGTGAGTTCTCTCTGCAGCACAGAGCCAAGTTGCATGAGGTGCGCTTCACTCGCATGCTGCATTTCTACGAGAACTTGCCGGCACACAGGCGGATGCCATCCGAGCTGGCGCATCTTGAGCTCATCTGTGAGGAAGCGATCGATGTTTCCTTCCAAAGCAAGCGAAACCACGGGATGACTTGCGCCCAAGGATTGGACAGCAATGAGCCCGGGGAGTTCACCGCGCCCCGTGCGACCAGAGGCCTGGCACAAAAGCTGAAAAGTACGCTCTGAGGCTCGAAAATCTGGCACAAAAAGGCCATCCTCAACATTCAGTATAACCACCAAGGTTACGCGCGGAAAATCATGACCTTTGGAGAGCATCTGGGTTCCAACAAGGCACTGCGTCTCTCCCGTACGAAAACGCTTGATGATTTCCGACAAGCGCGTTGCACTTGTGAGAACGTCGCGATCGAGCCTATCAACAACAACTCCAGGAACACGCTCGGTGATTTCCTGTTCCATGTTTTGGGTTCCCAGCCCCATCTGCACAAGTTTTTCGGAACCGCATGAAGGACAATGTTTCAAGATAGGTCGCGAGAAACCGCAGTAATGGCAAAGCTCTTTGCTGCCGCGTGAATGCAAAGTTGTGCTCACAGAGCAATGAGGACACTGCAGTGCCACTCCGCAGTCACCGCACAAAGCAAACTGAGCAAAACCACGACGATTGAGAATAACCATACTCTGTTCGCCGCGCGCTTGTGTTTCGCGAAGCAGTTCAACCACTCCAGGAGCCATGACATGACCCTGAAAGGAAAACTGAGACGAGCGCACAACACCGCGCGCAAGACCACCGCTTGAGTGAATTTTCGGACGATACTGAAAAAGTTCAACACGGTTGGTTTGGCGTGAGTGCTTCACCCGGAGCAGCACTTTTTTGTACTTGCCTCTTTCTGAGTTGAGATACGACTCGAGCGAAGGAGTTGCGCTTCCCAAAACACATCTCGCGTTCTCGAGCTGCGCACGTTTTACCGCAACATCACGAGCATGATAGCAAGGGAACTCATCGCACTTATAACTCTGCTCGTGCTCTTCATCGACAACAATCAAGCGCAGCTCGTCCATTGGAGCGAACACAGCAGAACGCACCCCCAGAACCACACGAGCCTCTCCACGAGCAACTCTGTACCATTCACGCTCGTGCTCAACATTGCTCAGCCCAGAGTGAAGCACGGCGAGTTCTTCGGGGAAGTGAACCCGAAAGCGTTCACACATTTGGGGCGTGAGTGCGATTTCGGGAAGAAGAACAAGCGCGCGTCCTCCGGCATGAAGAGCGTCACGCACAAGGTGCAAATAAACCTCGGTCTTGCCGCTTCCCGTTACTCCCTGCAACAGAGCCGTGTGTCCTGGCTCGACGCCACGAAGCGCTTCATAAACATTGATTTGCTCTGCATTGAGAGTTTTCAGAGGCTGCGCTTGAAGCGCACCTTGGGCTTTTGGCACTGATGCGGCTCGCGCCTGTTTTGCGAGCACTCGCTCCTGGCGCTTCAATCTTTTGGCATGAGCCAAGGCATTCCACACAAACCCAGGTGCAGCCAAATGAATGCTGCGCCCCAGCGGCGCGAGGTAGTAGTGCGATAGCCACTGAAGAAGGTCGAGCACACGCGGCTTCAAGCTCGGACAGTCTGGGAGGAGAGCTGTCACGGGTCGACAATTGAATTCAGGTTTGGGACAAAAACTGAGAAATACCCCGACAGCGCGACGCCCCTGAACAGGCAATTCACACAACACCCCTGCCGCCATTTGCGGACGGAGAGATTCAGGAATCTCATAGGTCAGCTCATGAGCCGTGGCATTTGCTACGGCAAAGAGGCCATATTGTCCCAAACCGATGTTCATTGCTATCCTTTGGCAGCGGTGCCGCTCGACCATATTTCTCGGATACGCTAACAAGCTCACCGATAAGGTACAAGAGTCAAGCCCCTTCACGCCCATCCTGGAGTCAGCCCGTGCCGACCTTACCCGAAGCCCAACACTATGCTTTCTTCGACGTCGACGGCACGGTTATTGCCCGCGATTCGTTCCGCATTTTGATGTCTGAACTCCTTCTTAAAGGACCTAGCTGGCGCGTTGCGCTAGCCGCTCTGATTTTTATTGCGCTGGCAACCCTGAAAATTCTCAGGTTGGCCGATAAAACCCAGTTCAAAAGCGCATTGCTTTGGAGCGCAACAGTTGGCCGTTCGCTCAGAGAATCGCTCACACTGCTCAAGCACGTTGTGAATCAGCAGATAGCACCGCTCTGGTTCATTGAAATGGCAGAGGAACTGCAAAAACTCAGAACCTCAGGACACAAAATCTGTTATGTGAGCGCATCGGGTGAGCCCTGGCTGCGTTTTCTCTTGAAGCGATGCGACCCCCATGAAAAGCTTATTGTTGGCTCAAAACTCATGCCCTTTCTCGGTGGAATAACGCTGCGCGGAGCAAATTGCCTTGGAGCAGAGAAAATCAGAAGATTGAGAAAAATTCTTCCCAACACCATCGTCTGGTCGGTGGCCTATTCCGATCACCGAGCTGACCTTCCTCTCCTGCTAGCCAGCAGGAAGCGGATTGTGGTCAATCCAACCGAAAAAAGCAGAAAAGCTTTTCAGAGGCATCTGGGGGCAGAGGGATTCACAGAAGTTTCCTGGACTCCTTCAACACCCGAGAACCTCAGCACATAAATTCATCGGGGAAAAATCGGTTCTTTTTTCTCAAATCAGCGTTCTGAATTCCGATACTCCAGTGGTGCTTTTAGGTTGAGCAGCGAATTCTGGGGAGACACTGAACCATGAGCAAAAACCGCTCAACGCTGATCTGGGTTGCCGTAGGATCGGCCGTCTTGGGATCGCTGGGAACTCTCATTTTCCTCGATTCATCGCCATCCTCCGATAGCCGAACGCAGCTCAGCGGCAAAAGCGAACCAGGAAGACCGCCCAAACCGCAATGGCAGAACTCAGCCGCGAACGGCGCTGGGGCAAACGGCGCTGAGGTCGTCACTCAGCCAACAGACAGCCTCACTGCGCAGAACCGACGTATTCCCAAATATCCAAAACCCACTTTGGAAAACCCGCCAGCAGCAACACAGGTGCGCGAGGAAGTGGCTTTAGATAGCCACGCAACGCCACAATCACTCATCGCGTTCGCAGAACAGCTGACCGAAAGCATGCAGGCCGCCTATACAAACACGGAAGTCCGCTACAACGTTTCACGGCAGTTGATGGCGTGTGCAAAAGACGCTCAGTCGAGAGGTGCGGCACAAGCAGCACGTGCACTTTGCCTCACCAATCTTGAGCGATTGAAGGATAAATTCCCAGAGGAACTGACTCCTGGGTTCCAGTCTTTAGTGGCAGAACTGCCCGACGACTTGCTGTTTGTTGCAGGCATCAACAAGGCCAAAGAGGGGAAGTGAAATGAAGTCAATTTTGGTCAGGTCTCTCCCTGTATCCTTGGCTTTGATTTCCTCTCTTGTGTTTGCTGGAGGCTGCAAACGGCTGGTCGACAAGGCCGTACCACCACAGCTGCCTCCTCCCCAAACAGGCATGGCAGAGCAAATCAATCCACAGTTGGAAATCAGCCTCGATGCTTCGCTCAACGACAAAGAACGTGAATATCTCAAGGAAGATTTTCGATTCGCACAGAGCTTAAAATTCAAGCCAGAAACCTCGCCGTACTTCGTGACCGCATTCAATAGCCGCGCAGGTGAGGGAATTCTTAGATTTCTGGATGAACGCATTGGCCATATTATTGGTCCAGATACAACCGTGGAATCACGATTCAGCTACACTGCGAACACAGGCAACGCCAGCAACAAAGCAGTCACGATTGCAACCAACATTGGTACCGCAGTTTGGCTCGAAACCATCGCCCAAAGAAGAAGTATTAACTTCTTTACGAACAACACCTCTCTGCCGGTGAATGATCCGCGCATTGGCATCATTAAGCTGGGACGAGCATACTCGGTCTTTGATGAAAACAACGGACGTCCGTTAAACACCGTAGCGCGCACCAGTATTCTGGTGCACGAGGCGCGCCATAGCGACTGCACAGGTGGCCTCGCAGACCGTGACTTCCTCAACTTAGCTTCGGGTCAGCTTCCAGAGAATCGCTCGTGCGGTCATCTCCATACGATTTGTACTTCGGGCGACTACGAAGGTCTGCCCGCATGCGACGGCAAACAATGGGGTGCGTACGCACTGGGATGGCTCTTTGCGAACGAGATTGTCAAAAACTGCGAAAACTGCACAGCAGCAATGCGCGCAACCGCCGAGGCGGTCGCATTGGATTCGCTAGCGCGCATACCTCAAGAGCTGGCGCGCGAAATGAGAAGTGGAAGTTTGAATCAGCCCGACATGAGCAGCACACCACCCACCAACTGAGTGGTGTGGCGCTCGTTAGGTCAAATCTCCCGCAAGCGCACCTGACTCACCGGAGTCTTCAACTGCAGCAGCATCAGGCAAGTTGTCTTCACTTTCAAATTCGTCTGTTTCTTCACTCAACATGCGGTTGCGTGCATCGAGCGGATCGCGCAGAACGACAGGAATAAGTACGCGCGCTTGCTTTGCCAGGTCGGGATCGTAATCTTCCAAACGCGCAAGACTTTGCAAAAAGGTTGCAAAACGGAACAGCACCATCATGCAGTCGCCCGCAGAGAAGTGCTTGGTGGAGTGCTCCTCAACCAATTCCTCCCAGGACATCAGATTGTCTATCCAGGCAGAAACGATTGAAGCTGCGCCCATGTTGAATTCGCGGAACACCTTTGGTCCGTTACCTTCTTCACGACGAAAACCAACTTCATCGTAAAGTTCTGGGAAAAGCTCCTCAGGGTAATGGAACTCGATGTCCCGCGGAATATTGAGGTCACTTAGAAAAGAAAGATCTGCATAGGTGTCTGGAATTTCCTTGAAGTGTGCCGAGCAGAAACTCGCCAGCAGCTGCAAATACTGTCGCATATTCCCTGAATTGATTTCACCCTCAGCTAATTTACGCGCAACTATCATTCCGCCAGCCTGCGGGAAATGACGCGCAAGCTGCCCCATCAGTGTGGGAACCTGACCTTCGATTGCTCCAACGGTTCGCAAGTGTGAAATGATTTTCTGCAATGTACCTTGTCCGGATTGGCTCATCACATTGTGACACGGGATGCGTGCCGGGCATCGGTTGCAGGGAACCTGACTGCGCTGGTGCCCCTTGTGATACTTTTTGAAGGTCTCAGGGATGTCTTCGCAGGCAAGGATTTCCATTTTGAAATCTTTGTAGAGCATTGCAGAGATGAGCTCATGGTCGACAATCATCACCTGTTGCGGGTCGCGTCCACGCATGAAAAAGGACTTGCGATAGAAATACGAAAGATAAGCCAGACTTTCTTTCTGTCCGAGAATACCGAGCACTGTTGTTGGATCGAATTTGAGTGAAGACCGGCATGGCTCACGCCCAGCAGGCTTCTGCTCCACAAAACGGCCAAGGTTCATCCACATCGAGAAGCCGTGCGAATCTTTGCCACGACGCCCAGCTCGCCCGAGCATCTGCATCACTTCGCTGGCACCGTATTTGGTTTCACCACCCTCGCTCGGGCGAGACGTATCGGAGATCAATGCACTGCGCACGGCAAAGTTCACACCCAGCGAAATTCCCATCGTTCCCGAGCAGATCCGCAGCAATCCCTCCTTCAAAAGAGATTCAATTGCCACACGCCCTGGAGGTATGAGCCCACTGTGATGGAACGCGATTCCGTGCTTGCGAATCATCCGCTGCAATTCGTGTGGAACGTAGTCCCACCCCGGCAAATTCGCGAGTCGTTCATGAAGAACTTTCATGGCCGCCTCATCGGTCCAGGCCGGCAGACCGCGCGCAAAGACATGAGCAATTGCTTCAACATCGGCGCGACGTCCGGCATAAACAACGATGGGGCCAAGTTCTTGCTCAAGGCCAACTCGCACGGGATCAAGAAGTTCATCGAATCTTGATTTATCGCGGCGTCTACCTTTCGAACGATCGCCACGAACCATGCGGCGGATAAGAGCGATTTCCTCTTGGCGGAGTGCAAGATCAGGTCCGTAAATCCAACCATAGCTTGTGTAAACCACATCGGCGAGCGGAACGGGACGTTTGCTGACACGCACAAGCTTCGAGGGCCGACCAAGCAGTGTTTCGAGCCACTGCGCGAATTCATCTGCGTTCGGCACAGAGGCCGACAACAGAATAACCTGGCTTTCTTTTGGCGTGAGAATCAGCGACTCTTCCCACGCACTGCCGCGGCTTTCATCCTGAAGGTAGTGATACTCATCGTATACTACAACGCGGCGCCGCATGTCTGGTTCAACTCCGAGCAGGGAGTTTCGATATGTTTCGAGTGTGGCAAGAATGATAGGCGCACGAAGGTTCTCTTTGAAGTCACCCGTGTTGATACCCACCCGATCCTTGCCGTACTTTTCACAAAACTCGCGGTATTTATCGTTGCTCAAACTTTTTACCGGACTTGTGTAAATAAGACGCAAGCCTTCCTGCAGTTTGGCATCGAGGAGAGCCTCAATAACGCGTGTCTTTCCGGCGGACGTTGGTGCATCAACCACAACATTATGGCCTGCGAGAAGGGCATCGAGTGCCTCTGCCTGCCATGGGTCAAGCAACATCCCCGAAACTGACAAGCGTTGGTTAGGTTGTGTGCCGGTGCCAGCTTGCGCACCTTTTGGCTGTGAAGCTTGCGCTGGAGTACTTGCGGCAGAGGAAGAAGAAGGTGTGCCGAAGAGATCAGACAAGCGGTTACGCGCCAATGCAAACCCACGATCCGGACGCGGAGAAGAGCTTGAACCTGAGGTATCTGTGCTCTGCGCGGTTGAGCGAGCAGAGGTTCGCTCGCGTGCGGTGGACTCAGCCTTGGGGAGTTCGCGCGCTGGGCTTGCCTTTTTCTCGACTCGATAGGAACGGCTCGGCACAAGCGAACTCAGAGCTGCAGCGGGAGCTGCAGGCACAGGTTTTGCCGGACGAATATCTGAACGCAAACCAGATGCTACCCCAGCCGCTGCTGCTTTCAGCACCGGTGGCGGCAGCGCACTTTGAACTCCACCAGCACCGTTCATACCGGCGGCGGGTTCGCCCCAATCGGAATCTTTAAGACGCTGACGGAAACGTTCAGCGAGAGCAGCCCAAGCCTTGGCATCGAGACGTGAGGTCAGAATCTTCTCAAGGGAATCACGCACAGCCTCGGGACTCAGAACAGGCTGAAAGCCCTGCCCTCCGTAGCGCCCGCGACCCGAACGCTGATTCTGCATACGGCGTTCCTGCTGCTCATCACGCGTTCGGCCACGGCGTCCTTGGCCTGTTCCGCGCTCAGGTTGTGAAGAGCGACCTGCAGAATTGCCGGATGCGGCGCGAGCCTCAGGGCGGCCTGCACGAAAACCACGCGGATCTTCCAAGCTCAGACTTTTGCCCTTGGCTTTAGAACGAGATGCGTTGCGCCGGTTCTTGGGGTGTCTGCGTGCCACGAAATGTCTCCCCTGATGAAGTTCTCAGGGGCTCATTTCAGCACCCTTGGCGGTCAATGACAAGTGCGACGGCCTCTCCGCCACCAATGCACAGTGTTGCAAGCCCCCTTTGGAGGTTGCGTGCCTGCAAAGCATGCACGAGAGTTGTGAGGATACGGGCACCACTTGCGCCGATAGGGTGACCGATAGCAACTGCACCGCCGTTAACATTAACTTTGGCGTGTGGAATGTTGAGTTTCTTCATGGCTGCCAACGTGACCAACGAGAAAGCTTCGTTGATTTCGAAAAGATCAATGTCGTTGAGCGTCAGGTTGGCCTTGGTAACAGCTTTTTCGATTGCATTGACGGGTGCGGTGGTAAACCACTTGGGATCCTGCGCGTGCGTTGCATAACTCGCAATCCGAGCGAGCGGCTTGAGATTGTATTTCTTCAATGCAGCCTCAGAGACAAGCACCAAAGCGGCGGCGCCATCGTTAATTTTAGACGCATTGGCAGCTGTTATTGTCCCTTCTTTTTCGAAGGCCGTGCGCAATGAGGTCATTTTGCTCAGGTCTGACGCATTGGGCTCTTCATCGGTTTCAATCCACTGTGTAGCCTTGCCAGCAGAGACTTCCACGGGAGCAATTTCGTTTTTGAAGGCACCCGCCTCCATAGCCTTGCGGGCGCGCGCATAGCTTTCAGCGGCAAAGGCATCTTGCTCTTCACGGGTGATTGAAAACTCACGTGCACATGTTTCAGCACACGTGCCCATGTGAATGTTGTTGTAAGGATCCCACAGACCATCAAGAATCATGGAATCTTGGACTTCCTTGTGACCCATACGGAGGCCATCGCGAGCTGCTTGCAGAACATAGGGAGCATTGCTCATGCTCTCTTGCCCACCGGCCACAGCAACTTCGATGTCACCCAAACGCAGTGCTTGAGTTGCGAGCATAACGCTCTTGAGTCCACTGCCACACACCTTGCCCACAGTGAGAGCCTGAACACTCTGAGGCAGCCCAGCATAAATCGCAGCCTGACGCGCAGGTGCCTGGCCAACACCAGCAGTGAGAACCTCACCCATGAGAATTTCATTGATTGCTTCGGGAGGCACTTTCGATTCCGCAACGGCAGCCTTCACAGCGGCGGCGCCGAGACGAGGAGCACTCACACCCTTGAGAGCACCTTGAAAACGACCGACGGGAGTTCTTTTTGCGGCAACGATATAAACATTCGACATGTGCGATGCTCCTCGATTCTATGAAGCCTTTTCTAGCTTCTCCGGTTTGCGACCAATGTTTCTCAATAGCCCACTTAAAATTCAGAGATTCACTTTTTCATACCCAACGAAACGACGCACTCAAACTCAGCTGGCGTTACGGGTTGAATAGACAGACGCTGCCCTTTACGCAGCACCAGCATATCCTTTAACTCAGCGTGCTGACGCAGTTCCTCTAGGCTAATGAAGCTTTTGAAGGGACGCGGCTTGCCCACTGTGACACAGTACCAGCGTGGATTTTCAGGTGTGGATTTGGGGTCGAAATACTCGGACTTCTTGTCCCAAGCCGAAGGATCAGGGCGTGCGGGCTCTATAATTTCGGCAACTCCAGCGACACCTGAGGGTTCGGCGTTGGAATGATAAAAAAGAACCAGGTCGCCTACCTTCATTTCATTCATCATGAAGTTGCGCGCCTGGTAGTTTCGAACACCATCCCACAGCTCACGCTGACCAGGACGCCCGACGAGATCATGGAGACTGAAAACATCGGGCTCAGATTTCATCAACCAGAAGTTTTGGGCTGCTGATGATGTTTTGCTCATAGATAAATGCACTCCGTGTAATTACGGATGCATCATACGACCCACAGCCGAGCTTGCAACATTGTGCATGGCTTTGAGGTTGCGCACCGACTGAATACGATTTTCTGCATAACGCTGCGATGCTTCGTGGGTTGTGATGCCATCGCGATCTGCGATTTTGAGAATCTGCAGAACGGTCGCGCCAATGTTCCGTGCTTCGCTGAGAGCCTTCTCGCGGTTGTAGCCAATGAGCTCGTTGTATACGTTAATGAGGCCGCCAGCGTTGATCACGTAATCGGGGCAATACACGATTTTGCGATCTTGAAGCATCTTGCCGTGCACTTTCTCGTCTTCAAGCTGATTGTTCGCTCCACCGGCAATGATTTGAGCCTTGAGCGCAGGAATTGTTTTGGAGTTCAGAATTGCACCGAGTGCACAGGGTGCAAACACGTCCATATCGAGATTGTAAAGCTCTGTATCGGTGACTGCAGTCGCCTGATACTTGGAGACCATCTCCTGAACGCGATCGGCGTTGATGTCGTTGACAAACAGCTTGGCACCCTCTTCGTGCAAGTACTGGCACAGGTACTTACCCACGTTGCCTACGCCCTGAACTGCAACCCGAAGACCCTTAAGATCTTTGCGGCCCATGCGGACTTCAACTGCAGCCTTTAATCCCGAGAACACGCCCAAGGCTGTCACAGGGCTAGGATCGCCCGAACCGCCGAGAGCTGGAGCAACACCGGTCACGAATTTGGTTTCGAGGCGAACGAAGTTCATGTCGGTCACGTTGGTGTTCACATCTTCAGCCGTGATGTAGCGACCTTGAAGCGAGTTCACGAATCGTCCAAAGGCGCGGAACATGGCTTCGGATTTTTGTTCAGGACGCGCGATGATGACAGCCTTGCCACCGCCCAACGCAAGCCCGGCGCAGGCCGCCTTGTAGGTCATGCCGCGGCTCAGACGCAGCACATCACGCAGAGCGTCTTCCTCAGAGGAGTAGTGCCACAAGCGGGTTCCGCCGAGTGCCGGACCCAAGTTCGTGTCATGAATTCCAATGATTGCGCGGAGTCCCGATTGAGGATCGTTGCAATAAACGATTTGTTCGTGACCCAAAGTTTCAACATGAGTGAACACGTTGCTCATTTTGACGGCTCTCCTTGCGCGGATAAGTGTTCCTGGAACGCTTCGCCAAACTACACGAAAAGCGAAATCTCGCAAGGATTGTCTCAGTGTGCGCCCGAACGCCCCAAAGCCAGGGTCAACAAGGCAACATGAGCAATATCAGAGGCGCTTGCCCCGCGAGAGAGGTCGGAAAACGGCTTAGCACTGCCCAACAAGAGCGGCCCCCAAGCCTCGGCTCCCGCCAAACGCTGGGTGATTTTGTAGGCGATGTTGCCCGCATCGAGGTCAGGAAAAACAAAAACATTGGTGCGACCCGCAAGCCGTGTGGCGGGATTCTTGCGCCGTGCCACATCGGGCACCACGGCTGCATCGAACTGCAGTTCGCCTTCGCTCAACCATTGTGGATTGTTCTGCCCGAACACAGCGGCAGCCTCGCGCATCTTTTGAACGTCGGGATGTTCGGCACTGCCAAAAGTGGAAAAACTCAAAAAGCCAACGCGCGCCTCGCGCCCTGTCCAGGCCTCAAAGGCCTGAGCCGATAAAAGTGCGATTTGGGGAAGCTGGGCAGAAGTGGGCTGCGGTATGACGCCCGCATCCGCGTAGAGAACAACATCTTCACCGCCCGAGGTTGGAGCAGCGAGGCGAAACAAAAAACAGGAGGTGATGAGCGGCACGGACGGAAGTGTGCCCACAGTTCCGAGAACAGCGCGGATAACTTGGGGAGTTGTGGCTACGGCGCCCGCAACCACCGCATCCACCCGGCCGAGTTCAAGCATAGCGCCGGCAACAAACAACGGATCACGAGCGCGCGAAAGTTGTTCAAGGTTCGGCTTTTTGCCACGTTTCTCAAAATTTTTAGCGATGACACCGGCAGCCAACTGTTCGTTCTTTAGCGCAGAGTTCGCGTCGAGAATAACGCTACGAACGCCCGCATGTTGCTGCAAAATGCGCGCTGCCTCTTGAATGCGTTCATCCTCTCCTTCCGGCAAAGCAACTGTGCAGCCCGCCGCGAGTGACAAAAGACGCTCGCGGACAACCTGAGGGAGAGTCTGAAACAACATTGTGCTTTCCTTATGGGGCGTTTTCGGAGGCTCCCAACGCGCGACTGCGCAGATGCCGCGCCTGATTTAAAGCTTCGAGTGCCTCTGTGGTCTGATTGTTTTCCAGAGCATCGTAGGCTCTGTCAAGATGAGTAAATATTTCGGTTTCGCGATCATCAAGGCGCTGCAGCATTTCATTGAAGCGCCGCGCAACATAATGGATTTCATCGTTGGCGCGAAATTTAGCTTGGGCTTTGAAGTCGCCGCGCGAAACGCGTTGGAACTGCTTGAGCAGGTTAAAGAGCGGACCCACGATCCGCTGCGTGGAAAGAATACTCGTGAGCATGATTCCAACAAGATTCACGAGAATTGCAAAAATAATAGCTGCAATCACCATGCCAGGAAGGCGTTGTCCTTGCCAAATGCCAAAACTCCAAAACGAAATCAAAAGAATCGCCAGCGAGGAAATGCTACACACAAGTCCCATCAGCAGTGCGCTGCCAGCATACTTGAGCTGCAGCTCGCGGTTGACCATGTAATTCCTGCGCCACCAAGGGAGGTAAGGACGCCGCACACCACCCTCCCGAAGTTTTTCGGGAGCAGTTTTTTGCTGTGGCTCTGAAGTCATCACACTACCCTTCGCAGTTTTTCACGGCATCCCAGATTTCAGCCTCTGATTTTTTCGCATCAGCAACACAAGAACGAATAACTTTGATGAATTTTGCCAAATTTGATCCATTCTTATCAAGCAACTGTTCGAAGGGTTCTTGGCGCGACTCGTAAACTGACGCTCCCAACAGAATTGCATTGTTGAAACGATCCGGGTGGAAGAAGTTGGCGTAATGAGTGCCCTGAGTCTTTTCCCCAGAACTGGCAATAAAACGAGCGTGCAGGTCGGCAAATTTTGCCTTGCGCTTCTCCAAAAAAGAATCTTGTGGTGCGTCCTGGATTTCTTTCTGAGCATAAAAAAGCTCGAGCTCCGCCTGTGCAACTTTCAGAAACTCTCTGAACTCTTTGCGCGCTCCGTGCAGCTTCGATTCGGCTGCCAGATAATTCTGTGCTTCTTTCTCACCTTCAGGGCGCTCGCGCAGATAAAGCGTTGTTGCCTGACGCGCCACAAAATCAGCCAGGTTCTCATTGAACGTATACGCATTCGGAACATAGATGGTGCGGTGCAATGTTTCATGAAACAAGAGTTCAACAAACTGAAAACTATCGTTTCCATCAACCATGCTCGAGTAAATCGGATCTGGAAAATAACCCAGCAGTGAAAACGCCTGCACACCACCCATGCTGGTATCATAACCTTCGGCCACAAGTTTCTTTTGAAAATCGACTGCCTTCGCGCGGTCGAAATAACCTAGATAAGGCTGCGCACCGACGATTGGGAACCACCAGGTTTTGAGCTTAAGACTGCGCTTTTCTGCGGCCTGCACAACGTAACTGAGTGCTGGACGGTCGAGTGAAATGAAGTGCCGGTAGCTTGAACCGGGTGTCATGCCGAGCTTGTTTTCAGCGAACTGGAGAACCTCCGGAACGAGTTGCAACTTGGCCAACCTCTCAGGTTTCTCCGTACCCTCCTTCAGCACTTTTTCGAGCGGAACCCGTTTTATCATAAGCCGAGCCTGCTCGTAGCCTTGTGCCACGGTATAGCATCCAGCAAGCATCAGTGATGCTGCTCCAGTCATGGCTTTGGGTGCAAAGGAAGACGCATTCATGTGGGATGTCCTCTCGAGCGCGAGCACACTCCTATACATTAAGGGGTTTTGGCAGGAGCAGGAAAGAGCTGCTTTATGACATTGAGCCGGGAGTCGATTGTCTCACCACTTGCTGTGAATTGAAGCAGAGACTCCTGAAAGAAATACACCACGCCCTGATACCCAAACTCACGTACCATGGCTGTTTGAGCGCGCACCATTTCGATAGGCATAGGCTCCGGCTTCAGACCACTCAGCACGCCGATCATCAAATTGACTTTGCCCTTGGCTTTGTCGAGCGCTGGGCTACTGAGCTCACCCTGAAAGCGGCTCATGTTGTCGCGGTAAACCTGAACCACAACTTCGTCGACAAGCCCTTGGTTCACCCATTCAGGCCAATCTTGAACGTAGTTTTGGTAAGACCATGGATAGGGATTGGGTGAAATGGAGAACTTTACACCCGGCCGCGTCGCCTTGATGGCCTTGGAGATGCGCGCAATGAACTGTGTCAGCTTTGCTGCGCGCCATGCGAGCCACTCGGGTGCTTCCGGCGTTGGCTTGCCCGTGCGGCCCGTTTCTGTGCGGTACATGTTGAGTGTGAAGTCGTCGTAGCCAAAAGTATTTTTGAGAGACATGTGGTCGTCGAATTGAACCGCTAGAACTTCGTAGCGCTTCACAAATTCAACCATGAGTTCTTCGTAAAAAGTTTGAACCTCAGGATGCACAAAGTTCAAGTACGAAGTGCTCGTTCCATCTTGGTCGAAGCTCGACTTGCCGCTGACGTCCTTCGAAAGCCACTCAGGGTTGCGCTGTGCTATCGGAGAGTTCGATGGAACCTTCACGCCCCACTCGAACCACGGAACGACGTCGAGGTCGTACTGGTTGCCGAGGGCAATCCAGTCTTTCATCGGGTCACGCTTGAGCGATGGCAAACCATATCGAGTGGAGATTTTGGGTGCACCATACTTCACCATGACGTCGCTCGGGTAAAAGGTTTCACCCTTGTTCCAAGCAACCGGATAAAGCGCGTTCATATTTAGGTTTGAAATCCGCGATGCGAGCGACTCCATATTTCCATAGGAGTCCATGACAGTGGAGTCGACGTTGCTGACCCACACGCCACGCATTTCAGTTGACGAGTACAAACGGCGTTTGCGCTCTTTACGCCGTGCTCCAGCGTCGGCGTCCACAGGAGCCCCGGCCTTGAAGCCTACACGCAGCCACTGCTGGCATCCGGTGTTCGAAAACCCGAATGCCAGCAGTGTCGCGATAAAGACCAACGATGTCAGTGTTTTATTTTTGTGCCTCATGCCGCCCTGAGAGATTGCTTACCTGTATGATGGATGATCTCATAGAGGTCGGTACCACGCTCGAGGAGAGCCTTCAAGTTGATGCTCACCCGCAGAGCCCGCAGACCTTGCGCTCCCTGAACCTCATCAATGAGATACTCTTCCACATCCTCAAGCAGGCACTCTTGAGCCGCAAGGAATGTGAAATACTCCATATACTCGAGGCGCTCGCGCTCCTGCGTGAACACCACCGAAAGCTTACCTGGCTGAGCCAAGCGTTCTTGTGTGCCTTTAATCACTGCACGATCCACACGGCGTTTGAGCATTTCACCGCGACCATCCGCACCGCCTTCCACGTGGAAAAGCTTGTCGTCGAAGTCAAAAGTCACGTTCACAGGCGTGTCCTGAACCACAATCACGTGGGTCAAATCGAACGGAACTTTCAGATTTGGCTTCATGCGAGCAGCCTCAGCTGCCGAGCCGCACATCACCATAAGCTGCCACAAGCGGAGGTTTTTGAGATAGATTTCGTTGAACTCGCGCCCTTTGACGAGCGATTGGCCAATGAAAATCGTGTGCTCAACGGTCTCGTTGCAGTGTTTCTCGAAATAGTGCGGGAAAATTTTCTGAGCGTTGTTTTGCTGAGTCTTAAGGTAGTTCGAAAGAGTTGAAGTTACCTCAACCACACTGGCATCGAACTCACGACGGCGCAGATATACGGTACGCGACTTGTCGTCGAGCTGTTTCCAGTAGGCATTAATCTTCTGAATGAGGTTCAGGTTCCAACCACGAACGTGGTTGAACACTGGCTCGACTTCCGATGCAAGGAACTTGCTCGCAGCGAGCTCATCACCTGCTGTGAGCTGTTCAGAAATGCGCGCATCGAGCTTCTCGAGACGGAAGCACAACTCACGCAGGAAGGGCATCGGGCGATTCTCGTAAGCCATCTGCAGCACTTCAAGCGCCAACCCAATCTGCGTGCGGAGATCGTCCTGCACAGCTTTGGAACGCAGAGTTGCAGAGTTGCGGATGGTGCTCAGAGCATAGAGTGGGTAAACATCCTGGAAGAAGATGTTCTTCATCTCGAGACTCTTATTTCCTTCAGCACGTTCCGAGGCCATCTGTGCCTCTTCATGGAAACGCCACTCCACGGTCGGGTGGATTGCCGTGCACTGCTCAGAGATAATGGATTGTACCGCTTGCTTCACGTCGTCGATGCGACGCTTGCCGGCAAGGCACATCAGAGGCAACAGGTCTGCAATCTTTTCAACTGTGGCCTCGTTGAGGTCGTCTTTCTTCGGTGAGGTAATATCGAAGAAGCCAATGTGCTGGTCATCGAAGAACAATGGAAACACGGCCATCGAACGAACGCCCTGGTTCAGAAGATCCGACTCCACCTTGGAACGGTCGGCACTTGCTGCCAAGTCGAGTGTCACGAAGCCACGCTGCTGTGTGCGGGCGCGTTCGAGAGCATCGTTTTGAAGTGAGAACAATGATCCCTGGAGATCATCGCGGCCATAACGCTCAACAGTAACACTCTCGTTGCCCTTGCGCTCGGGGCCACCATTGATGCGTGCACGTGAGAGGAATCCACCCACGCTGGTGCTCATTCCCACGCCAAGATGCGGTCTACGCAGAACCTGACGCAGGGCTGCCTCAACTTTGGTCAGCATGACTGCAGGATCAGCTGAGTCACGCTCGGTTAGAGTTTTCTGAATGTCATAGAAGGCGTTCTGATCCGTAATGTCGTTGGTGCGGAAGAAGGCAAAGCCATGGAATTCGAACCAGTTTGCTGGGAGAAGCTCTCTCCACTTTTCCATATCGTTTACATCGGCAAGCAACTCACGCTTAATTTTCTCGTCGAGAACCTTAGGACCACCCACGTTGACTACGTCACAGAAGCTAGGCTCCATGGTCACGCTGTGCGAACGCACGAGGTTGGTCATTTTGTCTTGGGTCGAGAAGACCACCGGACGTGTGCCCATCTCGAGCTCGATACCATACAAGCGCCGCAGAATGGTTGAGTACGCAAGCTTGATGCGCTGGTTTAACCATGCATCTTCACCCACCTGGCAGTTGGCGGCAAAGCGACCGTTTTTGTCGAAAAAGGAATCGAAGAAGGTGTCGGAAACCATGATGGGCTGCACATGGAAAGGCAGCACGGCACCACTGCTCTCGGGATTTTTGAAGCCCGATGACCACAGGATGCTCATCATGACTTTGATGAGCGACTCGTGTGTTTGAATCACTTTTGAATCAGTGATTGGCTGAGCAAGCTCAGGTGCGCGCTCGAGACGACGCATCACGTCGGATGCAATCTTCGACACCGTCGGCTCCTGTGATGCCACCAGTCCAGCCCAGTAGCGTACCAGTGGTCCCATGCTCAAAACGCATTTAAAGGGAAACTCTTTGGTGTCCTGCATGACTCTCAGATGGGGAACCAGACGTGGACCTTGTCCTTGAAACATGTCGCTTACCTCTCACTCACAAAAAAAGGCTCATGCCGTTAATCCCAAATCAGCTCTGTTAATCCTTCGGTTGTTCTTCATCTTCGTTGAACACCTCCAGTCGTCGAAGTGACACGCTGCATTATTGTTCACATGCAGGTGCCACGAAGGCCGCGAGCAGAACCCCCGAGGCCTGAAATCCATTCGGGCACACCCCTTTGACCTCAATCCAGGTTCCCTGATTGGTGACCCGCTCCAAGAGAGTCCCCAGGGGAAACTTACAGATAATTTTACCGTTCGGTTCTGCGCGCAAATTGGTTGGAACCTGAGAGGCTGTGCGCAATCTCCTGCACTCTGCGAGTGGCGGCGGAGGTGGCAGAGGCAAAGGGTTTATTGGACGCGTCACAGCCCGTGATCTGAAGGGCATAACCGAACCCAGACCATCGCTCATGACAGACTTGCCCTGCTTCAGTTCGGCCATGATCTCGGGAAGAAGAGTGAGGGTCATGAAGTAGTCGGCTGGATCGATTTCATCGAGCTCTGGAATCACAACTGTGATGTCCGAGAGCGCGCCCAGCGGATTACGCACGCGTGTGAGCCAAGGGGTAGACATCCACTTTCTTGGAAAGCCCGACTGGTACCAGCTCAGTGGAATCATATGTTCGCGCCAAGGGCGATTTTCAGGTCTGAACCAATTGTTGTGCCACAGATGAAGCCTGTCTTTTTCATCGACTTCGCCAACGATACCAATATTCCCATCACCCGGCTCGCCAGAACAATCACGCTTCAGGCAGCCGCTGACTATGGCACCTGCGGGAAGAACTCCATCGAAATGCTCTTCCACAAAGCGCGCAATAGCACGGGTCTCTTTGGGAAGTTCAACGACCAATCCACCACGCTTGCGCACAGCAGAGATAACATCCAGAAGGAGTGGTGAGCTGTAGTCTTTCAGTCCTGCCATCTCGAGAACACGTGAAAGATTATTCGCACTTTGAGCGGGTTTGGCATACCTTTCTGCTTCGCTCTCCTGCATTTTAGCCCAATTCATAGCTGCAGCCATAATGCGTTCACCCGTTGGGGTGATTCTCTCAAATCGGTATTTGCCCAAAAGTTCCTCTCGTTCAAATGAAACCGACCTGACGCCTAACAGTTCTGATTCTTTGTCGCTCATCTGATTAAAAATGCGTGGCTTGCAGGATGTTGCTGCGACCCAAAGTGCAGGAACAAGCCACAGAAAAATGCCAACATTTCTTCTTGAAAAACGATCAAACACAGCCATGTGAATGCGCCCCATCAAAAGCAAAACTTCCCTGATGTAAAAAGTTTACCTTGAGAGCTGAAGACGGGACTGATGCAGATTTTACTCGTCAGGCCGCGGGTGCTGCGGAACCTTCCCCGGCAAGGTCTGCAGGGGCATCGGGAAGAGGATCGGTATTGACCACCACTTGCTCGCTTGCGGGCCAACGCACGATAAGCATTGTGACGTCGTCTGCGTATTCTTCATCCTGCCAAATAGCCTTAGCTTCATCCATAATGCTCTTACAAATGTCACGCACAGGTCGCCCACTCGAGAGCAGGTCGTAGAATCGGCGCTTGGGCAACATATCCTTCTTGGGTCCATGGTTCTCGAGGAGACCGTCGGTGAACAGCGCGAAAAGGTCGCCCTGCTCGAGCTGCAATTTCTTCACCGTTATCGTTCGATCGAGCGAAACTCCAAGTGGGTTTCCGGTAGATGTCTGGGGTGAGATCTTCTTCGTTTTGGTGCGGTACCAAAGCAGAGGGGTGTGCCCTGCACTGGCATAGTACAACTCACCGGTGTCGGTATTAAGAGAAACAAGACACATGGTCATGAGGCGAGCTGACTTACCCACGCTCAAAATGGCACGATTCAAAATCGCAGCCATGAACTCGAGGCGATCGGTTTCGCCCATCGTTTCCGTGGCGCGCAGCGTTTCCATCACGGCCTGAGCGCCCATAAAGCTTCCATACGCCACACCTGTCATGATTGCGGCGGGAACCCCGTGACCGGTCACATCGCCCACCAATGCATGCAGCCACGGGCTCTCTTCGGACTTATCGAAGAAGAGCCAGTCGCCACCGCACTTCGATGCGGCTTCGTAGTGGAAGTCGAGATCTGCGTTCATCACCGGACGCGAGGATGGCAAAAGTGCAGATTGAACTGCTTGGGCGGTGACCAGTTCGTTTTCGAAGTGTGCGGTTGCCAGACGTTCTTCCTGGAAATCAAACATCACCAATGCATGCCCTAACGATGCAGCAAGGAGTGTCATGAGATGCCGCTCAATGGTGCTCATGTTGTCTTCAGGAAAGCCATCGAGCATCAGAATCATCTTGAGCTCTTCACCCGCATAAGCGCGCAAAATAACGGTCGTGCCGAGCATGCTCACAGACTCTGGCGAGGTGAGCTCCTCCAAGTCCACACCAGCAGCCTCAAGGCTCAGAATATTGAGCTCTGGCACCACTGAACCCATTTGCACATAGTCAATCACTCCCTTGGGTGCATTTGTTCCAAGTTCAAAGATGACAGCTGAGGCGTCCATAATGGGCTTGAAGCGAACGTAGTTGCGCACTTGTTTGATCATCATCTGCAAACATTCGTCGCGATTAGGCATAAGAGACATCTCTTTGGTGACCTTCATCACGAATTCCAGGTTGGCGCTGATTTGGCGCAACTCCGCCTCACGAATTTCCAGGCGCTTTGCCATCTGTTGCAATCCACGAGCAACGAAATTGAGTTCTTCATCGAACTTCACATTGAACTGAATGTCATAGTGACCCGCGGAAATTTTGAACATGGCATTCACGATTTCGCGCAATGGACGCAACAGGCCAAGCAAAAGGAAGTCAGTTAAAAGGACAACCAACCCCACCAAAACGAGCGCCATGACGGCAGCCACAGAGGCAAACTTGCGGATGGGTGCGTTCAAGGAAGCAAGTGAGGTTTCCACAAAGGTAATCACATTTGTCCCTGGGATTTCCCGAAAGGAAATAATCCATTCGTTTTCACCGTCGGTGTAGCGAGTGAAGCCTTCGCGTAAACCGCTCTTAATGAACTTTTTAGTTCCGGGACGCGATGTGAAGTTCGAGGCATTCACATCGCGTTTGTCATAAGAGGAAATGAACTGACCAAATGAGTTCGCGATGTAGCTTTTGCCGTCGATTCCCTCAAAAAGCTGTACATTGGGGTCGAGTTCAGTGCGCCAGACTTTCTCGCCACCCTCGCGTCCAAAAACAAACACCTTCTCGCCTCGTCTTCCAACAAAGACCTGATCTTCGGCGGGCAGCTGTGGGAGTCCGTAGGTGCTCGCAAATTTTGCCTCTTCTGTGCCCTTAACAAGTAGAATATCTTGGCGAGGGAGATTCGAAAAATAGAGTTTGAGGCGTGTCGCTACTGCGCTCGTTTTGAGATAATGATTTTCGTAAACATAAGAGAGCTTGTCGTTTCGATAAAGGCTAATCCCCGCAACCAAAATGGCGGCAATACTCACAATCAAAATGAACGTCTGGGTGAACGTCAAACGGCTTTTAAGGCTACTTCTATCCCACAACGAAAAGAAATCGAATAACTTATAGAGGAAGGTATTCGAAAAGCGCGATTTTGCATTCTGGAGTTGGGCATTCATTGGTACACCCTCACTCCCTCGAGCCAATTCTCAGGCTCGGGCAGGTAATCCTCTTCTCCGCGTTTGACCGCACGAATCAGGATTGGCGGTGAAGCATAAAGCTCATCTTCCGACATGGCCTGAAAAACATAGTTGCCTGGTTTTTCGATAGGCACCCGAGGAAAACCAGATGAGGCCACCGATGACCACTGTGGTTCAAGTTCTTTTCCTTTCCACAGATAGCCCCAAAGCTGAATCCTTTTGTCGGAATTCTCAAAAGTCACGGGTATGGAGGTTGGAAACTGACTTGCGTAGACCTCAACGTTTGCTCCGGGGTAACGGATATTCAGTGTGCGCGTGTTGCGCACAATTTTGAGGTCTTCGTCTGTGATAACTTCCGGCGGGCGATTGGCCGGATCGCTCTCAGGAGCTCCCGCCTTTTTTATCCCTGGGTTTTGAATGACCCGGGTTGAAAATCGTGCCTCTGTCAGAGGTGATTTCACCTTCTTCTCGGGCTCCCCGCCAATTTCAGAGGAGACACCACCCGATGTGCGCAGTTTGGACATCTGCGGAACAGTAAGGCCAACATGGAAAAGGGAACCCTCTGGCAACGTCACAATTGAATCTTGGCTTATGAAGTAAAGCACAACCTTCGACTCGTCGGACACGTAAACCAAATCGCCGGGCTGAAGCTCAATGCCTGGCTTCAGAGGCCACCAATTAAGCCAAGACGGGCGCTTGTATTTTGCCTCACCTTCGAGATCGATGGCATACACGGGAGAGTCGGTCGGGCTGACTGGGCTTTCACCATAAGACTCGGCCAACCCCTTCTTCAAGCGTTCCCATTTGTCTTCCTGACGACGGTTGACGAAATAGAGCGCAACGAGCGCAGCAAGTATTCCTGCTGCGGTGAACTTTTGAAAGCCAGAGAGAAAACCGAGAGAAAACTTCATGGCGTTTTCTCCTTGCTGAGACTCACAACGATGCGTTCGTTGGATTCAGCAAACTCAACCCGCTGCTTTGGCGACATGGTGGCAAGAGACAGCAAGGGGCGTCCATCGGCGTAGCCCGCGCTCACCACCTTTTTATGGGGAATGCCCGCTTTCAAAAAATATTCAAAAAACACACCTGCCCGCACGGTGGAGAGCTTGAGGTCTGCGAACGAGCTCTCTGCCTTTGGGCTATTGATTGTGTCTTGGGTGAACTCGGTGTGCACCTCGATTTCAACTTTTCCAAGAGTCTCTTGCTTTGCCACTTCTTCAGCAAGCTGTTTGAGGTTTTCCATACCCTCAAGGGTGAGCTCCGCGCTTTTTGGGGCAAAAAATTCCTTCGAGGTAAATGCAAGCTGCATCGGCAGTGGAATGTTTGTTCCGGAAAGATATTTGCTTTTTTTGGTCGCCTCTTCCTTCTTCTGCTCCTCTTTGCCGGCTCCCTTCGCCAATTTGACGTCTGCTTTCTGAGAGCGTTCAAGCATAAAACGAATTGCAGCTGCAATCTCGGCACTCTTATCACCACCTGCTTCACCACCCGAGGAGGCAAGCTGCTTGGCATCAAGTGCACCGTTACGGGGTCCAATCACAACGCCATCTTTGTCTTCTTCTTCTTTGAGAAGTTGTGGCTTCTTTGAACCCTGAAGTGCCTGCTGAACTTCGGCAAACTTTTTCTCGTCGACCTGAGAGATGGAATACATCACAATGAAGAACAGAAGCAGGTTAAAAAGCATGTCATTGAACGAGTAGAGCCAAAGTGTGTCATCGCTCTCGTGACCACCACCCCCGCCACCGTGATCATCACCACCTTTGTGTTTCTTGGGGTGATGCGCAGGGGTGTGCTTTTTCTTTTCAAGAGAACGCCCTGCCGCACCCTCAAGAGGCGAAGCATGATCTCCTGAATTTTCGAACAGACCCCGACGTGACACTCATAGCTCCTTATGCAGCTTTTCCACCTCCGCCCACACCCAGGACGTCTACACGCTGCTCTTCCTTCAAGTAGGAATTCAACTTTTCCTGAACAAAGAGCGGAGTTTCTTTGTTCGCAAGAAGCAAAACACCCTGCAAAATGATCTCACGTTCCTTCAGCTCAGCTTTGTCGCGCGCCTCGGAATTTTCACCCAAGGGCATGATGATGAAGTTTGCTGCAAGCAATCCAATCAATGTTCCAACAAGTCCAATCGCCATGGCAGGTCCAAGAGCACCAGCTTTCAGCTCGCCACCCAGCTGTTGCATCACCGCAATCAGCGACACCACGCACGCAATGATTCCGAAGGCTGGTGGGTATTTTGCCAACGCCTTGAGACCCATTGTTTTCTTTGCGAGAAAGAGTTTATGGCTTTCGATGCGGTCGGTCATAATGGAATCGATTTGATCGGGCTTGAAACGGTCAAGAATCAAACCCAAACCTTCTTTAAAAAAGGGCTGCTGAATGGAGCCCATCTGCTGCTCAATGAGGCGAGGATCGCCATTGGTGACCTTAGCAACCGTAACAATCTCACTCACGATATCCTGACGCCTATCGACCCTCTTCTTAAAACCCTCAAACATGGCCTTCCAGATACGTTTTGCTTCCTCGGCCGTGTTGGCCATGTAAGCCATGGCAACCGTCGAGCCCACAATCAGCAGAAACCCCGGAACGTCGTTCAATACTTTTAAATCTTTGATTGCGTGCTGGATCATGTACCCCGCAAACAACCAAGCAACAATGAACCCAATAATGGTCGAGCTCATGTTGTGACTCCAGTGTTCATGATAAATTCATTTCTCATGTTAGGAGGCCTCCGCTTCAGCTTCGGAACCACCCTCGTCGTCACCTGCACCTTCACCAGAGGCTTCGCCTGCAAGCTCAATGAGTCCTTGCTCACGCATATCCTTCACTTGCTTGATAAGTGCCGCCTGAATTTTTTGACCCTCAAATTCAGCACGCTTACGCGCTGTACGAGAGCGATTGAATTTGTCGAGCTCCTGCCGGATAGCCGCCTGGATCTTTGCAGAGGTAAAGAATTGATTAATACGCTCGTTGAGCTCTTCCGGAAGCGACACAAGCAACGTGGCGACATCTGCTGGCTCAAGCTCTGCAAGAAGCTCGGCTAGAGTTTCGTCGTCAAGGCGTAAAACCTCTTCAATCGTCACAACCCTTGAGCCTACCGATGCCGAGAGCGATTTGTCGGCACGGAGAACTTTGCTGACCGCAGTTCTGAATTCGGGATTAGGAGCATCGAGCATCAGCATCAAATGGCTCGTGACATCGAATCGTGAGTCGCCACGATCGCTCTTGATAAGACCTTTGATTGCCGCAATTGCACCTTTGGCGTCGTCTTCGCTCATGTTGGTCGCTTCGCGCATAGCCTCGAGCAGCTCAACGTTATCGTGATTGCGCAATCCACCAATGACACGAGCACAGCGCTCAGGAGTCAGCAAAACCATCAGCCTAGCCGCGGAAATTGTCTCTGCTTCCGAGAGAGCGTTGCTCAGCTCTGAGTCGGTTGCCGAGATCAAATAAATCATATCCAGGTTCGAGAAGTAGCTCGGCTTCCGGCTGATTTCGCGGCCAGCCAAGCGATAGAGCTGCAGAACAACTTTGTAGGCTTGTGCTTTTGCCATGGGCTCGTAAAGAGCGTTGCCTAGAAGCTCGAGTTCCTCTTTCGGAAAACTCTTCCAGATCTCCCGCGCAGCATTCGGCCCAACAGCCTCGGAGAACCCGGCAAACTTTGTCCGTTCGCGCTTGTCAGCCACCCAATCCTTCAGCACGCTGAGCATGGCATAGCGTGTTTGATTCATGTCAACAAGTAAACTCTGAGCTTCCTTTTCAAGTGCAATCAACTCTTCAGAAGTTGAATCGCCAGAAGACTGCAGCTGATTCTGCTGCATCCCAGCTCCCCCAGGACCTGCCATGTTGATAGCTTCACCCTGTTGCTTACCCTGCACTTTGGCAGCTTGAACGATAGATTCACCGATTTTTGCAACAGCGGCTGAAACCTGCATCATGGTTGCCGTCATGTCGGTGCTGGCAGTCTTCACCCGAGACGTTTGCAGGAGAACAATGACCAGAACACCCAATAAACCCAGCAGCACCGCCGGAATGACTGTGAGAGGCAATTCAAGACCTGCAATCAGTTTTCTGACTTTACCCGCGGGCGTATTGGCATCGTCGGTGAGGTCTTTGTTCTTTTGGTTCAGCTCTGTAATCTGCTTCTTGAGCTCATCGACTTCCGCCGAAAGCTTGCGCCTGGCCTCTTCGGCCTTGTTGGTTTTGTCTTGTTCGTCACGCACTTTGCTCTTTGCATCATCGGCAACGCGCTGTGATTCGCGCAGCTGCGCCTGGGCGTCTTGCTCTTTCCGACGTGCTTCCTGAACCTCACGCTGGGCATCGCTCTCCCGACGCCGGATCGATTCAAGTTCACGTTGCAGAGAATCCACCTGGGATTTTATTTGCTGATTTTCTTTCTCAGCGCGTTCAACTTTGGTTTTTGACTTACCTGCGGTCAGGTCTTTTTGATTCACATCCAGAGTGTCACCGCGCTTTGTGTTGAGGCGGAGAAATGCCGAGAGAGAATTTTTCAATTCAGCGATGGAATCTTTCGGAAACGAAACATCAAGCGTCACGGAAATATTCACCTTCGCTGCGTTGGAGAGAATCTCCAAGGGCGTGAGGGCATTGAGAAGGCTAATAAGTGCATCGTCTCCTGTGATTCCTTTGGAAACTGCACCGCGAGAGAGCTTCGAGAGGTTTCCTCCTGCGCTCTGACGGAGGGCATTCAATTTAGCCACCGGGAAGTCGACTTTGACAATGGTCAGGAACGGAGGTTCGGCAATGGCCTCAAGGCGCTTGTTGAGCCTTTCTTCGAGGAAGGCCTCGGCCTCGGCCACCTTCGCATCGAGGGTTTGGTTCAGGTTCGCACGGCCACTTGTTTGCGCGTATGCCGAGCCAAAGTTTTTGGAGAGTCCGGCAGAATGCGACAACAGCAATGCCGCAAGTACACAAAGCACTCGCGCCAAAGCGATTGAACGACACAACTGCGGAATGCTGAACATTCCATCCTCCCAAAGTACAGACGCGTGCTGACACACCTCTGCGTATGGTAGGAATCGGAAAAGCTTAAAAAACATTCAGGACGCTGGAGGTAGAAATTGCAGTGCCGTGAATCGAACTGACGGCGACGAAAATTTCATCGGGATACGAAAATTCCGAACTCACCCCTACAATTTTGCTGACGAGGGTGGCTGAGGGTGCACTTTTGTTTCAGATTGGTTGTTTTAGAATGACCTTGTTGGAGAATGCAAAATGAACAAAGTTTTCAGAAACCATAACGTAACGCAAAAAATTCGGCCTTTTTGCCAACTCGCACTCCTCGCAACCCTTTTCACCAGTGGTTGCGCATCGGTGAGCATAAAGAGCAAGCCCAGCGGTGCAGAGGTTTATCTTTCTGTGCCTGGCCGCGAAAACCCACAACTTCTGGGACCAACCCCGTACAACAAAGACCTTGCAGAAATTAAAAAGCTTGCGAACACAAGCACGATTGTGCTCACCGTAAAACGCTCAGGCTATGTGAGCCAGAACTTTGTTGTACCGAATCTTGGGGGTGGACAACTCGAAATAGAAGCACTCCTGCAGCCGCTGGGTTCGGAGGATTTCGGTACGGTGAATCTGGCTGTCCGTTTGGTTCTCGAAGCCGAGCGCCAGATCATCGACCGTAATCTCAAAGAAGCACTCAAGACGCTTGAAAAGGCCAAAGCTGCAAACCCAAACATCGCAGCAATCTACTACTTCGAAGGCTACACCTACTCACTTCAGAACGATAAAGAGAAAGCCCGAGAGGCACTCTACAAAGCTCTCGCGCTCGATCCTCAAGACACAGAAGTGCGCTCAATGCTCTCCGATGTGGGCGGCAGTGCGGAACCACCCGCGGCTGCTCCCAAAGGTCGAAAGAAATGAGATTGTTTAAGCCATCGACCTTTGTTGGATTTGGATGCCTCTTTGCAAACCCCGCAGCGTTTGCAGAGGTGAATTCTGCTGTCGTTGTTTCAACCGGCGTTATACTCGGCAACGCAAGTGGCTATCAGCCCGCTTCCGAAATGTTTGTAAAGAACTTCGACTTCAAGTGGGTTTCCTTTCAATCGAGGGTTCTCGCGGCGGTGGGAGAATTCCAGGTTGCGCTTTCGAATAAGTTCCAGGTGACCCAAATTATGGAAACACGTGCAGGTGTGCAGTACTACCCATTCGCCTATGGGGTCGACTTCAATGACCTTCACCCCACGAGCCAAATAAAGTATACAGCCAACCTGAAGCCTTACATCCATGGCAAAGTAGGCTACGGCCGCTATTTTATTACAACTTCCGACCTCACAGCACTCTCTGAAATTGCATCCAATTACATTTCTGTGGGAGGGGGCGCGGGCACGCAGTATCAATTCACGCGCTCTGTGGCCTTAGATGCCAACATCGACGGCTCCTATGCCCTGGGCACAAGCCCGGCACCTTTTTCCGGGTTGCTTATCCGGGCACGATTTGGTCTCTTTTTGCTTCTCTGACACCTCAACCCAGCCCTAAAGTTCAAGCCCCGAAAAGACGATCCCATCCTATGGACTGGAACAGGTCCGGTGGAGAAAAGTAGCAAAATGACGGGAGTTTTTCACAAGTCACTGAAAAACCTCGCGATGTCGCTGTTGGGGGGCATCGCGATAAGCGTTGTCCTTGTTTCTTGTTCTGGAAAAGTGGCCGAGAACGCCGAACTCGGTTGGAAGGTTGAAGTTGCAGGAGGTGCGCAGATCACTCTGCCCCGCCGACCCTTCGGGAGCCCTGTTGAAATCAAGATTGTTGATGTTTCCGGGCAACCCGTGGGCGACGCGGTCATGGAATACCGACTTGTTGAAGCCAAAGACCTGGGTTCGGAAGATAACGTCTCGGCCGATGTTCTGGCCAAGGCCTGGGATACCCCGAAGGCTGCGATGACGTCCTCAGACTCAGCCATTAAAAACTCGGCAGCAGCGGCTCTGGCCGGAAAAACAGCGACAGTGTCCAATGCAGATGGAAGTACCAGCACGAAAAAGCCAGAGGATGAAATTGAAGAGAGTGTTGGCCGTATTGAGCAATTCGATGCCCGCACGAGCAAAGAAGGAAAAGCACGCGTCTGGATTTTTGCACCCACGGGTTTCAATAAAAAGATTGCAGTACTGGCCAAAGCGGGGCGCGATGCGAAATTCAAGCCCATCTTCTCACATGCCATTTTAAGCACGTCGGATACCAAAGGCGGCGCACGCCTGACTCTATCAACAAGTGGTTCGCGCAAGGAAAAGGCCGGCGAGGAATTTGATATTTGGCTCAACGTACGCGACACATCTGACCGCATTGCAACTTCATTCGAAGGAGTAAAAACTGTAAAATTCGATGCTACACTGCAAACATCTTGGGGAGGCTTCAAGCCCAACTTCCCAACCGGTGAAGTGACCTGTGAATTTTCTGGAGGCCGATGCCTCATTCCTAAAGGTCCATTTATTCTTCGTGTCCCAGAAGAACTCACAGTGAATGTGTCACTCATAGACAACTCACTTGAACCGATCACCGAAAAAATAACGGTCACCTCCGACAACGTGCGGAGATATATCGCACTCAAGAATACTCCTGGCCGCCCGATCGATATCACAAAAAGATACGATCAAATTAACATGTTCCCTGGTGGGGTATCTGAGCTCTACGCTGCATGGATGGATGCCAATGGAAACTTTATCGAAGATCTGGTGAGCGCAACATGGACACTCGATTCAGAGCGCCTCGCTGGCGGAATGTCGGCCACGACCGGAGCAAAAATCACCTTTGCACCGACCAAAACGGGTACGGGATTTCTGAATGTCACTTCTGACAACCTACAGCTCAAAGCGCCCATGCCGGTCATTGTGCCAGCGAACGACTTTGTGCGCTGGGCATTCAGAATCAACGGTGCAGAAACAGCACGGGAGAACGATGGTACCTTGGTGGCACCCATTGTGAAGGCAGGCGCCTGCGTGGATGTCGATGTGTACGCTTCGGACAGCTATGGAAACATTGTGCCAACTGTAAAAGGCGAACATGAACTCACGCTCAAAATAGAAAACGCAGCAACGGGTGTGGTCTTGGCAAAGGATGCTCACTGGGGCGATCTACAGCCCCTCGGCGCCGAGCTTATAAACCAGAAAATCGTTTTAAACGAAGGTTTGGCACGTTCGGTGCAAAAAGCTTGTTTTTATGATGCCACCCGCGAAGCCAACGATCCAATACCTGTACTGACTGCATCGGGAAGACACAACATCACCAATGGAGCAATGTTCGCTGGCGCCCTCAATATCAACGTTCAGAAAAACAATCCCTACAAGATCATTCTAACCCGGGCGATCCACAATGCCAAACAACCGAATGAAATTGTTTTTAACAATGCGGTCAATGTGTGTACACGCTTCACAAATGAAACGAGCAGCACACGACCTTGCCTTGTGATGCAGGCGGGCCAAGAAGAAAAATTCAGAGCCACAGCAGTAGATGTGGCTGGAAACTTTATAAAGTACGTTGAAGCCTCGTACAGCGACCTCGCCGCGAATTTGGGAACACCAGCCGAGACAACGGAAACGATAAACAACGTCAATGTGAAATTGTACAGCATGACCCCTATCCGTGCAGGCGATGGAGCACTGACTGTAAACTGCACGAGCTGCGCTGCAGACAATGAGCTCGCTACAATTTCAAGCGCCAACCGCTCTATTGAATACAGCTACCAAATTGTATCCAAGAATCCCTCTAATATCTCAACACATCTTGACACGTTTACCGACGACCAGCTCACAGGTGCAGATTCCTCATATGCGACCGCCGGTAGCCCATTCAAAATCATTGCCAAGCTCATTGATGTGGATGGAAACTTTGTGAATCGCAAGCGAGTTGAGATTAGAAACAATCTTCACTTCAGCCAGCACTATTATGAGTCATCAAATTTTGATGCGAATGTGCAGGTCACAAATGCAACAGTGACATCACCAGGATCGTGCCATAGATTCAGAGCCAACACGCCCGCTGCCAATCCCGTGCAGCACTCCGGAACGGTCGATAACCTGACCGGTGTGAACGCTGAACTGCGCGCAGGTTTTGTGAAATTCAATGGCAACAACGACGCATTTATGCTCATGCGCGCTTCAAACTCGCAGAATGGAGTATGTAAACCGATCTTGAACATGACAGTGGCAATCGGGAATTCGACGAGCAGTATTCAAGTGCGAGATCCAAGTTCGAACTTCGTCGATATCAAAGCAAAACCAGCGATCACTGAAATCAGATTCAAGAATGCAGAGGACAACGGTGGCATTGACTTGAATGACAACATCAATTGCAGCGATTCACAAATCCAGTTCCGCAACAATGCCTGCCATGAAATACTTGTACGAGGAGTCTCGCGAACACTGCACATTGCTGCATACGACCAGTACAGAAACTTTATACGCTCAGACGAAGCAAATAATTTGGTTAAGTACAGATGGTTCAACACCCCATCCCTAGACAACTACAACACAGCAGCAAATCAAGCAAAAACAACTGATAATTACGTTGCAAACACGGATGTTAGCTACAATTTAACTCATACCACTAACCTAACACAAGACACTGTTTTTTCTAACGAGAAAACCCGAGTTGCCACAATTAAGCTGAGTGACTCGCTTCCCCCAACAATGTCGGCAACAGGAGCCGGTTTTCTCATGGCATTTTTGGACACCAATCCGAATATCAAAACACACTCGGTGGTGTACAACTTCAGCTCGGAAATTGCGACACGCTATGTGGTCGATTTTATTGAACCAGACAGAGCAACCGACCCCACCGTCTATTGGTCGAGTGCTTATGGCCAGCCGTTGGGTAGCGCCACAGACGGACGCCAGGTGATATCCGGACAACAATTTGCAATCCGTATTCGACCTGTCGATAATGCAAATAATGGCGTAAAGAGTTATCGTGACACCAAGAACATCCGTATCACAATTCCGGAATTTGCCACCTGGGGCGACCCAACCTTAAGGTCTGTGCAAGCAACTGAAAGCAACACTGCCACAGGTGGTACCACCCAACTTGATGTGCAATGTGATTTCCAGGTTCCCGCCGCAAACAAATACACTGCATCTGCACAAAAAATTGGTGTCAACTACACGGTGAATGGCCCCTATGCAGGGGGTTCGGAATGCATTGTGAGAAATCCGACCAACAATGCCGACAGACGCTTTCAGCTGCTAAACAACCTGAACCAATATACAATTTACGTCACAGATTTGAATCCATCCACAACAATCAACAACCCGATAATCTTCACGGCCCAGCCAGTTATTCCAGCTGGCGCGACAAAGAAACTGAACGTCGCTGACCGTTGTGCTGGACCACCAGCTGCACTCTTGTGGCACAAAGCGCAAGCAGGCATCACGAAATCCACGGCAGACAATACTGTGAAGAAAATAGGTGTTGGTGCTGCTGCAAAATATCAAGTCACGGCAGACGAAAGTCTCAATTTATTTCCGGTTTTTACAGACATCTTCGGTAACTATATCTCCGACGCTGCGAGTGCCGCTCTGAGCGAGGTTCTTCCTGCAGGAGTCACCACAACAAACGCCATTGCTGCGACCACTCCCCAAGCTGGGTGCAAGAAGTTCGTTTTTACAGCCAACACAGCCACAGAACACCTTGCATCGCCTATCATCAACCTTTCTTTCTCGGAAACTAATGTCACCCCGGGCAATGCAATCTCGCTCCCCATAGAAGTGATTCCGGGTGAGCCTCAGAATCTCAATGTACGCATGCTTCAACCTCGTCTCTCTGTTTCAGACAGTGAGGTGCTCCCTGCGGTGATTGCAGGAGTGACAGACATTGAGGCCGGTTCATGCTTTTCTCCGAGTGTTAGAGTCATGGATGCGGACGGAAACCAAGTGAGGAGTTTTTCCTCGGGCGTGACCATGAATCTTGGGCTCATGAATTACTATGATGATACCAACGAAGATCAAAAGGAACTGGTACATCCGGGAGGACTTTACAAGTACAGCCGCATTAATTCTGCTTATTTTCCTATTACGAGCCTGGACAACGGCCACGAGGTCATTCCGACAATCTCAAATGGCGGAAATGCAAATTGGCTCACTCCTAAGGCATACATAGCCCCTTCTGAAATGGACGAACGAGACATCTTTTATTTTGGAGGTGAGAAGAGCGATCGTCTGGTCACCGGTGGCGAACTCAATATTATCGACAGATATGTTTGCTTGATGGATGCAACATCTAGCTTACGGCCGAATCTTCGGGTTGCGCTGGATATCGACCCTACCGCTGCAACACGCTATATTTTTGGAGAAACTCTAACCCAGCAAGATGTTCGAGTCCGCGCAGGCCCAGCATCGATTGTCGACTTCAGAGAAATCAGAGGGAGTGTGCGCGGCAGACTCTGCCATCAGTCCTTTACAAAGGTTGGATTCCCGGTGCTCCGAGTGTTGAACCAGGAACCCTCCTTTTCTGTCTTAAATGCGCCCTCTTGCCGATTTGTTCGTGTGAGCAATTCACCTTTCCAGTTGGCCGCGTACTTCACAGATAAGGTCGGCAACACCACGAACAACGGTGCAATAACGGCTGGAACTGCAACCGGATCCTGGAACGTTTCACAAGCACCCTTGGACGCAAGTATCTGCAGCGTTCAAAATGCCACTGGGAGCGTTTGTCCGGGAGCATCGATTGCCGAATTCACAGGTCTCATCAAAAAGGGAACAATTGCTGCGACATGGAGTGTCCCAGCAGGAGTGAGTGGAGATTACGGCTCAACCACTTTGAATATCCCTGTTCGTTCTGGCGATGCGGCACGCATTACTGTTGTTTCGCCACGCGAAACCTTCCCCACCACCGACGAAACTTTTGCTCTAAACGTGAAGCTCCAGGACGACTTTGGCAACGACTTCGACGCACCCATTGGATTTTCGTATCCTGTGACGGCCAACTTCACTTACACCGGTTTGTTCTCAACAGATGCGGGTTCTGCTGCACCCAACGGTGACAATTCCCTGAGCACGCTCAAACCCACTTCGGCAGCTTTACAATTTATTGGTGGAAACAGCGCTTCAACAGGAAACATCTTTAGAATCCGCAAAGCAAACGGAGTGACCGCAGCAGGCATTCAGGTTTCTATGCCTCCTGCACTTGGCCTGAGTTCACAATCGGCAAGTTTTCCACTGACGATTCTGCCCGGCGCTGCATTTACAAACGATATTTACTATTCAGATACAACTGGTGCGAAGAAAGACTTAAAGCTTCTTTCACTTGAATCCAACGCAAGTCATGTAAACCCCCTGACCGCAGGCTCTGGCAAACAGCAAATAGAAGTGCGTGCGCTGGACAAAGCAGGCAACATCACGGCAAGCCCAGCTGTGAACTTTACGTATGTTGGCAGCTCGACTCTTGCTCCTCTACAGACACACCCCTCGCTGACCTACTCAGCCTATATTCCACTCAACCTTGCAGGCACCGGCACAATTAAGGCAACCCTGGTGGGCTCCATGACCTCAACCGAGCAGTACAAGGTGTCTGTCTCACCAGCCAATGCATCCAAGCTGAAACTTGTGAGAGTGGTGTCATCTACAGATGCCACAGAACTTGCAACCAACACGAGCTTAGCTGCCGGGGACTTTGCCTACTTCAAGATTCTCGCAACAGATGACCAAGACAACGTCGTTGACCAATTCAACCGCAGCAATGTTAATATTCAGTGGAATTTTGGAACATATCCGCAGCGTACTGAAGGGGGTCGGGCAATATTGCCCGGCTGTGCCACTGACTCATGTGCAACTCCAGTGACTATGGCTGCCGCGTGTCAGTTTGTTGCAGGAGTGTGTCGCCAGGGTGCCTCGGCATCAGATCAAGTGAAGATTTTTACAACTCGACTTCTTGGAGCAACAGGTGCTGCTCCTGGTGTCATAGAAGCCAGAGCAATTGTTGATAGTAGCTACACAGGAACGTTTGGCGTAAACGTTGAACCTGGTATCTTTGATCACTTCGGTGTCATTCCTCTTGTGACCGAAGTTGAAGCGAAGGCCGACAAATCGGCGCAGTTCAGTGTCGATGTTGAAGCACGCGATACATTTGGAAATAAGCTATCTGCTTCGAACACAACCCAACGAACAAACAGCATCAACGCGGCGCCTATTTCTCTCATCATTCGGCGTGAAGACGGAACATCAGCAGCATCCGGAACACTGGGCGGTTTACCTGCGAATCCTCCTGTTTTGGGAACAGCAGATTCAGTGCGATTCGAGAATCTCGCCTATGATGAAGCAGGTAACTTCCGCATTTTGGCTCACTCCACCAGTAACCTTGGGCTAAGCACTGTTGCCGCAGCTCCAATTATTGCATTTAAGGCGGTGGAAGCAACTATCGCACGCTACCGCCTTGCGTTTGGCGCAGGCGCAAATGAAATAAAGGCCGGGCAAGAGACCACATTCCGGCTCGAGGCCGTGGATAATTACAACAACCCAGTGCGCGGTATCGACAGTATCCTGCGTAGCCACACTTATACCTGGGGTGGGCTCTCTTCTGCTGCCACGGTCAATGGCATAAGCCGCCCCGCAGATGACATGCCGGTGCAATTCAATTCATCCACCACTGGCCAATTCATCGATGGTGTCGCGCTATTCAAAGGTAAGCTTTATCGCGCCGCAAACAATTACCTCGACACACTCAGCCTCAAAAACACAAAATCTACTGCCGGTGCGGCCGATGACAGTGTTGTGCGCCTACATCCTACGCAGCTCACCACAGGAAGTGCTATGGGCAACATTTCATCCATTGTGGTCATCCCGTCGGAATTGAAGCGATACAACGTCATCGCTACCGCAAACTCTGCGACAGACGCGACCTCACTTGCAGCGAACACAAGCATAAACGCTGATCCTCAAAGTGGCCTTTTCCGGCTCGTGGTTCAGCCGGTCGACCTTTATGGAAACCTGCGTAAGGGTGAGGCGGGGGTCACACTTCTGCCAGACAAAGGCGACAACTCTCTTGTTGCAGGTGTTGCGCACCGCAACAACGATCCTGCATTTGAACTGAATCCCTTGAACCTGACCTCCGACCTTGCCGCTGGTGCAATCGGATATAGTTTTGACAACCTCTATTATCGTGTTGCACAGCCGGTGAGCTGGACTCTGTCGAACGTTGGTGCTGGAATCACCGTAGTGCCCTCCGTTGCACTCAATTACACCGCGACACTGAATACAGTCAACTCCTACCTGATGAAGGTGAACGACTCCGAAAACGATGTCTCGGTCGTGGCGGGCACTGACTTTGCCCTGAGAATTGAAGCCGTCGATGAAAAGGGAAATACAGTAAAAGGCATTGACAGCACACTTACGGGATTGACATTTGGAGTTGTGGGACCTGAAGTAATCAATGAATACAATCCGAGTACGCTCACAAGTTTTTCATTCAGTAATGGTGTTGCCACAAAATCTAATGTGAAATTCTTTAAGGCGCAGACCTTCCTTTCCGGAGCCTTTGCTCTCAACGAAAATGGAAGTTCTCGGCAGGCTAAAAACAAAGGCACTCTGACAATAAATCCTGCGGCCGTCAGTACTCTTGTTGCCGACCCAATCCCATCACAAAAAGCGGGTACAGCTTTCACTATTACCGTGAGAGCGAATGATCAGTACGGCAACCCCTCCAACACCAACTGTGACGATCCGAACAACAACCAGACCTTCCCCATCAATATGAAGGGGGTGTTAACCGACGGCACAACAGCAGACCAGCTGAGTTCGAGCGGCGCCGGAGGTGGTACAATCACACACGCGTTTGCCAACGCTGCCGCTGGAGTCTCCATTGTGCGAGTAGGAACCAACACGGGGGTCTACACAACAAACCTAACATTATACAAAAAAGGTGAAAACAAGCTCAAATTCGAGGGATGTCCCAATATTTCTTCTGTCTCTGTAGTCATGGTCAATGAATCCGACAAAGCGAACGTGATGCGCCTCAACAATTCTTCCACGCCCCCCGCGAGCGATCTTGCTGCTGAGCTCGAGTGCAACCACACAAACAGCACGGGCAAGAATCTCTCTTGCCCCACTGTCTATGCTTTCCTCTGGGATCAATACGGAAACTCCTGGCGTGCCGGCAGCGATGGAGTTGCTGTTTGCTCCTGGTCATACACAAGTCTTGTACCCAACAGCCCCATCTCCACTCCCGGGAATGTGACCGGCCTTGTCCAGACAAGCCTTTCTCAAACTCTTGTTTCCGACGCATACATGAGTGGAAACCTGCGCTGCCTGGTTGCCGCAGCCAACAGCCAAAGCAACACTGATTTATACAAAGATGTACGCTTGTTTGGTGGTTTGGCAGGGCTTGGAGGGCGTGATGCAAACAACGCATTGGTCACAACCGGTGTAACCACTGAGCCAGCCAATCTTGGCGCGATACAGGTGGGCAGCAACAACCTGCGCATCACCAAAGTCGCACTGTTGCAATACCGCGGTGGCTCCGTAGCTGCGAACGGAAGCGTATCATCCACATCCACTCTCCTCTCCACCGCGAGAGCTCGTGCTGAAGAATACTCGTTTGAGCGAACAGGTACGCTCCCAGCTTCGGCTATGCCCACAAATTTGGTGAGAAATCATGACGCCAACGGAAACATGGATGGTGAATTTGCATTCAGCTTCACCACAGCTGTTTCTGGCAACATCAAACTCACAGCTCGCGGTGTGAGCGCAAATCTTGAAAATATCAGCGTCGGTGTAGGAACTCCGGTGACGCTTAAAGTTGGTACTTTTAAAGTTGCCGGTGTTGAGAAGCAGAGTGTGGTGGCGGGTGACCTGGTGAACTTGGATTCCGTGGAAGTCCTCGATGCCTCCGGAAACAAAGTCTGCAATGCACAAACTACGGCTGAAATCGAGTCTTCTGAGCTTATGACACCCGCTGTGTGCGGCACAGATCTCAACTGTACAAACCTGGTCACCACATTGCCGGGATCGAAACCCGCAGACTTCGACACCTATGCACTCAAAACACAGGTTACAGGTGGATACTCCAAGTCGTTCAATGCCACAGCAACTGGCCTCTGGACGAATGCCATCAATTTCAAATTGTATCGCGCCTCACTCGCGTTCCGAGTGACAGTGCGGGCCTGCGGATTGTCTAAGGACTTCATTTTCAGCGTGGCAGCAGCTCCTCTCGCACACGCACGCCTGGCCGATCAGGAAGATCCACCATCGGCCGCGACGATTACGCCTGAGATCAAGTGCCCACTCGGCGATGGTCTGGGCGTGCGTTGCCCAACCATCAACGCATTTTATTGGGACACCTTCGGAAACCGATATGGTAGCGGTACATGCACATCCTGGGCATTTCAGCGTCCTAACTCATCGAACGGCGCCGAAGCCGGCACAGGGTTCACACTTGCAGCAAGCAACACCACTAAATCGATTATCTCGACCACCAATGCAAACTACCTCAGCGGTAGGTTGAACTGCACTGCTGCAGCAGGTGTGAACGCAACGGCGCTCGTGTATGGTGGCCTCTCTGCGATTACAGCGAACCATAGCTACGGAGGCGCGGCCGGCGCAAAAACTGCTGTTGCGGAAGCAAACAACTTTAAAATCGACAAAGTCATAGCAAAATTCAAAAAGCCCCGGGTGGATGGCGACAATCTAGTTGAAGACGAGATTGTGAAGGACGATTTTGCTACGGGAGTTGCTGAAACCATTGCATTCGGCTCAGCCGATGCGCGCAGCCTGACCGAATCAACTTTCCCAATTGCCACAGGTTCAACAACCTTTGCATGCAACTTTGGAGCGAATGGTGAATGTGTGCCCGCCGCAAACGTAGGTGTGCTCAGCTTCCGCAAAGTTGA
>Ga0194133_10001332_pt1 | contig 43902 bp, 38 predicted proteins | sample TA2KigOf40mmetaG_FD_155448 | JGI IMG/M metagenome (GOLD analysis project Ga0194133, IMG submission 155448) | Freshwater microbial communities from Lake Tanganyika, Tanzania - TA2015055 Kigoma Offshore 40m | ecosystem: Environmental > Aquatic > Freshwater > Lake | place: Tanzania: Lake...
AATACTGAAAAAAATGTAAACGTGTCCAAACCAAAGGCGACAGAACCAAAGGCGACAGAACCAAAGGCGACAGAACCAAAGGCGACAGAACCAAAGGAGACAGAACCAAAGGAGACAGAACCAAAGAAAAAGAATAAAATACAAGAAGTATGCTCTAATTTAGACAATATTTATGATAAAAAATGTGATAATAATAAAAGGCTATTAGCATCAGAGGAGTCAAATAGAGAAAATTTATCTGAACTAAATAATGTAGATGACAATATTTTGTTATATCCTCATTTAGATGACCCAAACTTCAATGTAAAAATTGCGTTGAAAAAGGAATTTAATGATACAAAATATGATGGAACGATATATAGCGTAAAAGATTATGCTGAAATACTAAGTAAAGCGGAATATGAATTATTACCGCAACAAGCATTTGTAAGAAATTTTATGTCATTCCAGACTCCATATAATAGTTTATTACTGTTTCATGGTCTGGGTTCAGGAAAAACATGTAGTGCTATAGGGGTATGTGAAGAAATGCGCGACTATTTAAAACAAATGGGTATTTCAAAGCAAATAATCATTGTAGCAAGTCCAAACGTTCAAGACAATTTTAAGTTACAGTTATTTGATGAACGTAAATTAAAAGAGGTAGATGGAATATGGACAACAAAAGGTTGTTTAGGGAATAAATTATTGAAGGAAATTAATCCAACTGGTATGAAAGGAATACCAAGAGAGAAGGTTATACAACAAGTGAAAAATTTAATAAACGTGTCTTACTATTTTGTTGGTTATCTACAGTTTTCAAACGACATTGTTAGAAAATCAGGTAATCCGGAATTGAGCACAGAATCAAAAATACGAAATTTACAAAATGAATATAGTGACAGTTTGATTGTCATTGATGAAGTTCATAATATAAGGATATCAGATGACAATGAAAATAAAACCGTTGCTAAAAATCTTATGTATTTAGTAAGTGTGGTTAATAATTTGCGTTTGTTACTTTTATCTGCTACACCTATGTTTAATAATTACAAGGAAATTGTTTGGTTATTAAATTTGATGAATATGAATGATAAACGAGGTATTATTAGTGTGTCTGATATTTTTGATAAAAATGGAAATTTTAAACCGGAAGTAAATGGTATTTCTGGTAAAGATATGTTAATACGAAAAGCAACTGGATACATTTCATATGTGAGAGGAGAAAATCCATATACATTTCCTTTTAGGGTATATCCTAATAAGTTTGCTCCTGACGCAACATTTAAAAATAAAGAAGAATATCCAAAATATCAGTTGAATGGCAGAAAAATTCCAGATGACCGAAAAATTGAAAAACTTAGTGTATTTTTGACACCGATAGGAACTTATCAAGAGTTAGGATATAAATATATTATCGACCGTTTGATGTCCCGACAAGAAACTGTTAAACAGACAAGGTTAGGAAAGACAAGGAGAATACCTAGTTTTAAAAGTCAAAAATCATTTGGATACATAGACTTACAAATTCCATTAGCTTCATTAAATATTGTTTATCCTTTGGATAACGGATTGTTAGAAGCATTAACTGAAGATATAGAATCTATTGAATTTGATGAAGAATATGAAGATGAATTAGAAGATTTGTATCCTATAATAGGTAAAGAAAGAGAAATTGATATTGTAGAAGAAATAGATAATGTAATAACAGATGGACCTAAATTAGAACACAGTGTTAAATCAGATATTCGTATTCAATCAAATTCAGAAATAGAATCCGAACCAGTTGTAACAGAAGGATTAGATGCGGATGTAAAATTATTTGATGAAGTTATTGAATTAGATGCTACAAATATATCTTCAAATAAACAACAAGTAGAACCTATGTTAAAAGAGACAATGATTGCCGAGGTTTTAGAAGAAATTCAACCTCAAAATTTAAAACAAAAAACAAAGCCGACTCAGAAACCGAAACCAACGCCTAAAATAAAAACAACATTTGGAAAATCAATTGTTTTAGAGCCAGAGAAGGCAGAAATGCCAGAAGTAGTAAAAAAAAGAGTAACAAAACCAAAAAAGCTAGAGAAAACACATATCATTGAAGGTGAAACCGTAAGTCATTTACCAACTCAAAAAAACGAACCTCAAACATTGGAAACAACTTTAAGAAAAGGAGGCGCGTTTCAGGTTAAACCAATAGCAACTGGTAAAAAACTATATATTAATCCAAAAGAATTAACTGGAAGTGATGGATTAAGACGCATTATGGATTATAGAGACGAGAAGACACCAGCTGTAAAAGGAGATTTTGAATATAAAAGAAATGTAACACATATTTTTGAACCAAATGAAATCGGTAAATATAGTGCTAAAATTAAAAACATTTGTGAAAATATTTATAATACTGCTACAAATACAGTTTCAGACGGTATAATTTTGATATATTCGGCATATTTAGATGCTGGATTAATTCCAATGGCATTAGCTCTTGAATCAATGGGGTTTACACGATTCGGTAAAAATACAAAGCCCCTGTTTAAAACAGCTCCAACATCCGTAGTAGATGTAAGAACAATGAAACCACCTGGGAATAGAAAAGATTTTAAACCAGCAACATATTCAATGATAACTGGCGACCCTCGTATTTCACCTAATAATGATTACGAAATGAAAGGCATAACAAATGATGATAATTTAGAAGGTAATAAAGTTAAAGTAGTCTTAATTTCTCAAGCAGGTTCAGAAGGTTTGGATTTTAAAGCAATAAGACAAATACATATTTTAGAACCATGGTATAATGTAAACCGTATTGAGCAAATTATAGGCAGAGGTGTTCGAAATTTCAGTCACAAGGACTTACCTTTTGAAAAGAGAAACGTTCAAATATTTTTATATGGAACGATGTTAACAAATGCTTTAGAAGAAGCAGCGGATTTGTATGTATATCGTATTTCGGAAATAGGAGCAGTTAAAATTGGAAAGGTAACCCGTTTATTAAAAGAAACTTCAGTTGATTGTATAATAAATCATGACCAAACTCAATTTACACCAGATAATTTTAATGAAATTATCGAAAATCAGGGATTAACTCAAATATTATCAAATCATGATAAATTAGAGAATTTTGAAATAGGGGATTTACCTAATTCAGCAACGTGTGATTATATGGAGACGTGTGAATATAAATGTCTACCAAACATTGATAAGGATAAGGAGTTAGATGAATCAATGTTAAACTATGATACATATAATGAAACATTTATGTTGGTTAACTCTGATAAGATTATACAAAAGGTTAAAATGTTAATGCGTGTCCGATTTTTCTATAAAAAACGTGATTTTTTACAATTAATTAATATCCCTAAACCATATCCAATAGCACAAATATATTCGGCGTTGAATCAAATGATAAATGATAATACAGAATATATTATAGATAAATATGGTAGAACTGGATATTTAGTTAACATTGGTGACTACTACTTATTTCAGCCTAGTGAATTAAATTACGAAGGTGTGAGCATTTACGACCGTTCAGTGCCGTTAAATTTTAAACACGAGAAAATACTATTTGAGTTAAAAGATAAGAATGTTCCAAGGGTTGATATGGTTGATAGGGATGATGAAGTTGTTGAAATGGTCGATGAAGAAATAGAAGGAAAAGATATAATAACAACAATATTTGAAAATTATAAGTTAGCTTTAAATACATCAAGCATAGAGAGAGGAAATAAAAATTGGTATCAGCATTGTGGTATAGTAATTAGAAAAATGAAAGAAGAGGGAATTAGTTTAGAGCTATTAGAGACATTTTTAATAGAACATATTGTGGATTCATTAATGATGAATGAAAAGGTTAATGTGTTAAATTACTTATTTTCAACCAATAAAATTGAAGGGTTAATACCAGGAGACCAAATTTTTAAACGTTTTATACCAAGAGTAAAAGCATATTTGATGAGTAAAATGATAGTTGTAAGAAATATAACTGCTATGGTTATGTTTAATGGCCCTTCAAGTGTCGAAAATTTAAATATTTTTGTTTTGAATGGAAAAAAATGGCTTCCAGCAGAGCCAGAAGATAAACTAAAATTACAAGAACCAATAATGAAAAAGTATATTTTTACTCAGAGTCAAATACAATCGTTAAATAAATATGTTGGTTTTATTGGATTTGAAACAAATCGTAAATATATGGTATACAAAGTTAAGGATACTACAAATACACGAAGCACTGGATTCCGTTGTGACCAATCTGGAAAAGAAAGTGTAACAGAGGTATTAAATAACATCGAAGAAGGTGATAAATTTAGTAGCAAACAAACAAAAGAAGGTGCGTTTGAATTATGTGTTAGACAAGAGTTTACATTAAGAAATAAGGAAACCATGGGTAATAAAGAAAATATATGGTTTTTAGATACTGAGACGGCAATTATGAATGAATTTGAAAAAAAAGAGAAGCCAGATAAAAAATAAAATAAAAGAAAATAAAATAGGTTTATTTATTGTATTTCTAATTTTATTTAAGTTATATTAAATAAAATTGAAAAAATATAAATATTAAGTATGTATAGTATAATTATAATATGAATACTGAAATTGAAAATACTTCTAAGCAAAATAGACAACAAAATAAAAATACAAAATATAAGCAAAGGGAAATTAAAACCGTTTACAGTGATGCTCAGATAACAAAAAATATTGTAATACCTGTTAATATGGTTGGGAAAAATTTACAAAAAACAATTGAAGAATCTATTTCCGCAATGATAGAGGGAAAGTGTATTGTAGAAGGATTTGTGAAACGAGGTTCCGTAAGAATTATTACTTATTCGAGTGGTGTTATTCGAGGAGATAAAGTGTTATTTGATGTAGTTGTAAAATGTGAAGTTTGTTATCCAGTTGCTGGTATGTTGGTAAACTGTGTAGCGAAAAATATCACGAAAGCAGGTATTCGTGCGGAAAGTTCAGAGGAACAACCATCGCCATTTGTATTATTTGTGGCAAGAGACCATTATTACGACAGTGATGTATTTAATTCAATTGAGGAAAATGACAAATTTGTAGCCAGGGTTATTGCTCAGAGATTTGAGTTAAATGATAAATATGTATCAATTATAGCAGAGATAGTTCCTCCTAGTAAATATTCAAGTCAAGCACCAAAACAGCGTTTAGAAATTATTTAAACATAATTTTACAATAGGTTTACTACAAAAACCATACATTATAACATTTTTTATCTTTGTTTACATTTGAATATTTGAACAAACGATTTATATTATCACATACATATATATATACATATATATGTGTTTTTCTGAAAATATTTCATTGGCAATAGGTCTAACGGGTATTTTATCAAGTATGTTTTTTTATAACAAAAATATTTATGCTGCGATAGGAATAGGTTATTTTGCTCTTATGGAGATATTACAATTTTTTCAATACAAAGTAATAAATGAATGTAATAATGATTATAATAAATTTCTAACAATTTTGGGATATATTCATATATGTTTTCAACCATTATTTTTCAATATATGGTTGTTTGCTTTTACAGTTAATCCAAACTTTATATTTTTATATATGTCATTTTTTGCTGGGTTATTATTAACAAGTCGTTTATTTTTTGTTACAGACAAAGATTTGTGCGATGTTAATAATGAACCATTGTGTGGTAAAAAAACATGCGCGTTTTCAGGAAATAGACATATTGCGTGGAATGTAAGATTACGTGCTCCGGGGAAGTATTGGTTTACTCCAAGTATTGGTTTACATTTTTTTATGTGGGTAATACCAGTTCTAACAATATTTCAAATAAAACCTATTTTAGCGTTGCTATTGACGGGTCCATATTTAGGGTTTTTGTTAACAACCAATATACATGAACAACCAGCTATATGGTGTTATACAGCAATAGGACAAATGTTATTAACATATTTTTTGATAAAGTAAACAAGGGTTAAAATGTATAAAATAATTTTTAATATTAACTACAATTTCATATTAAAAGTAAAATTATAATATAATAAAATTAATAGATGGAAGTAGAATTAGAAAAAGATAATTTTGAACTAGAAGATGAATCGTTTGATTTTAATAAGTTAAATAGTATGCGAGACGCTATTGAAAATATGTCCAAATTTAATCAAATAGAAGTATTGCGAATTTTAACTCGACATAAATCAGTTCATATTAATGAAAATAAATATGGAATACATATTAATTTAAGTGAATTGAAACCGATTATTTTAAATGAGTTATATGTTTATATTAATTATGTAAATAAACAAGAAATAGAATTATACAACACTGAAAAGCAAAAGGAGTCATACAAAAATACATATTTTATAAAAGATAATAAAGATAATCTATGAAATAATATAAATAATAAATAGTCTTATTTATAAATGAAGTCAACTAATTACAACAACAACAACAAAAACTACAACAATAAAAACAACAATCATAATAGAAATCATAATAATAGAGGTAACACAAGTGTAAACACCCATCAACCACAAAAAGCAAATTACGATTATAATATTTTAACAGAATTAAAAGATTATATGCTTGATAATAAAAATATTATTTTATTTACAAAAAACATTATAGACGTTACTACTAGTGAAAAAAACGTTTCGAAGTCAAAACCCATCGTTACAACTAATGCGATGAAGACTCAAATTAAATTACAAAGAGATATACACTATAAGCCTAGACAAAAAGATTCGTTATTCTGGTGTTTTTATATATTAAAACATGGGCTTTCAAAATACGAAATGGAAATAGGTAACCAACATTTTGTAGTTGAGAAACAAGAGAAATTTAAATACATTGAGATGCTGCGAAATTCAAAGGATATTTTAAAAATACATAAAATTAAACCGTTAACTTTTTTAGAAGATGATTTAGCAAATAATGAAATAATATCAATTAAGACATTTTTTGCGTTATGTATCCTTGAAAAAATTAATATTATATTAATTGATAAGCGTAAAATATATGAAACTATTGTGAGCGATGATATGAATATAAATGTAGTTCATAGAAATGGAGAAACAAAAGAACATTATATTGAAATGGACATAAAAAATGAAGCTATCCAAACATACAGGGACACATTTTATAAAATGAGTAATTTTGATGATGGACTAAAATCGATGTCAAGTTATAAACTAGATGAGTTAATGGAATTATGTAAAAAATTAAATGTAGATTTAGTTAAAATTATAGGCAACTCGGATAAACCTACAAAAAAGTTAACGAAAAAGGATATTTATGAACAGCTTGTTTTACATTTTTAAGGTATAGTTATAAAAAAAATTGAATAACAATATAAAAATATGTCTATGGATATATATATACAATGTCAAATAAAAACTCGAAAGAAACAAAATCTCCAGAACAATATGAAATGAAATGGTCTGATTTACCGCCGATGAAGAATTTGTGGCAAGAAAATCAAGGAAAATCTGATTGGGGTGATTATGATGATTCTCATTTGTTACCGGAAAATCAAGGAAAAAACCCTTGGGACTCAGATTATATACAAAAAAAAGATAAAGAAAAAAAGAAACTAGAAGCTATAATTGAAAGTTTTGATGAACCTGACCCAGTTCCAATTGTTCCTGAACAAAAAAGTAAGGAAAAAGAAAGACCCAAGGCTTACGAGCCAGTAAACCCAAAAAAACAGTTATTACATATATCACAATTATTATTACAATCCAATCCAGGAAATTATAATGCTTTTGAGATGGAAGTTAAATTTGGCACAAAGGGTATTCGACCACTAACAAAAATGGACTATGATAACGTGGTAAATCGTTTAACCTTGTTAAATTTTATAACGGATTCAGCAAAAGGTAAATATTCACTAAAAATCCAACCAGAGTTTTTAGATATTAAAACAGGAGAATACAAGACATCCGCTGATTTTGACCGTTTTCGTATTGAAATTAATGAATTAAACATTATTCAAGAATACTGTAGAAATAATAATTTAAGTAGTCTATTAGAAAAACACTCCAGCAATTTTGTAAGTATTATGAAAAAGCAAGATGTGTTTATTGACAACGCACCAGTAAGAAGTGCCGATTTCAATGATTTCAATTTTAGGGTTACGTATAAATCCGAAGAAACGATTAGCAAACGAGGTAAAATGGGGCAGGAAATTATGTCTAATTGGGACAAATCAAAAAAACAGTTCAGATACATTAATCGGGTTTCTTATACAAAACCAAACTTTCCATTTCGCATTGATTTAAGTATTGTTCGTTCTTCTAGTAAAGATAATCGAGGTCGATTTATTAAAACATATAACACTGCGGATTCAAATGTATTTCAGAACCCGGAAACATATGAAATAGAAATTGAAGTGTTAACGGATATGGCAAAACAAATATATAGAAGTCCTGAGCAATTAGTTGATGCTACAGAAAAGATAACAAAAATTATATTATCAGCTCTCCAAAAAACAAACTACCCAGTTTCTTATACAGAACATAAGCAAGTATTAAATGACTATATGCGTTTGATACATGAAGATGACGCAAAGAAGAAAAATATGGTATACGAACCAAAAAAGCGTGTTTATTCTAGTGATTTTATAGGCCCTAGTTCAAGAACACTTCAAATAAAACATATTGCTCCTGTTAATCCTGATATGAATATACCCAACATCACAGCTCCTTATTCATATTGTGTTACAGATAAAGCGGATGGTGATAGACATTTGATGTTCATAAGTAATTCTGGGAAAATATATTTGATTAACACCAATATGGATGTTATATTTACAGGCGCAAAAACAGAAGAAGACCGTTGTTTTAATACATTGATTGACGGTGAATTAATTTTACATAATAAAGAAGGCACATTTATCAATACATTTGCTGCGTTTGATATATATGTTGCGTCCAACATTAGTGTTAGAGAAAGACCATTTGTTGAAATACCTACAAAGGATGCGAAATTATTTAAAGAAGGTTGTCGTTTACCTATTTTAAAGGAAATGATTAAAATTTTAAAACCTATTTCGATTGTAAATCCTAAGTATGATAAAGGTGAGGCAAAAGGTATTAGTAAAATTGATGAACAATTTAAACAAAACAAGGTGAAGAGTCCTATGACAATTATAACCAAAAACTTCTATCCATTATTTTTAGAATCAGACGAATCTTTCAGCGAAAAATCTAGTAAAGAAAAATCGGTTAACTACGATATCTTTGGAGCATGTAAATTTATTCTACAAAGAGTGAAGGATGGATTATTTGAATATAATACAGATGGTTTAATATTCACACCCACTTTATTTGGTGTAGGCGGAAGTCGTTATTTAGAAGCAGGACCGTTAAAAAAAATCACTTGGGAATACTCTTTTAAATGGAAACCAGCTGAATTTAATACTATTGACTTTCTAGTAACGACACAAAAAGGTGCCGATGGAAATGATAAGGTTACACCTTTGTTTGAGTCCGGTATGAACATGCTGAAATCAGCACAATTTAGTCAATATAAGACACTCGACTTACGTGTTGGGTTTGATGAAAAACGCCACGGTTATATTAATCCTTGTCAAGATTTATTAGACGACAATATCCCTGAAGCAAGAGACAAATATGGTGAAAACGAAGACTCATACAAGCCTAAAAAATTTTATCCATCTGACCCAGCAAATCCAATGGCTGGGTTATGTAACGTAATGTTAGAAATAGATGCGAACGGAAATCCACAAATGTTTACAGAAGAACGACAAGTATTTGAAAATAATACTATTGTAGAGTGTAGATATGATTTTAGTAGAGAAGGAGCTTGGCGATGGGTTCCGTTGAGAGTCCGTTATGATAAAACAACCGAATTCAGAAATGGAAAGGTTAGTTGTAACGATTATAATACAGCAAATGACAATTGGTATTCTATTCACAACCCGATTACAGAAAGGATGATAACGACTGGTCAAGATATTCCTGTTGAAAATTTATCAGACGAAATTTATTATAATCGGGTTACTGCTGAAAAACGAACAATGGGTCTACGAGATTTTCATAATTTGTTTGTAAAAAAGTTATTGATTCAGTCTGTTTCAAAACGCGGAAATACATTAATCGACTTTGCTTGCGGGCAGGGAGGAGATTTCCCAAAATGGATTTCGGCTAATTTAGCATTTGTATTCGGCATTGATATTTCCAAAGATAACATTGAGAATCGTATAAAAGGAGCTTGTGCTCGTTATTTAAGTTACAGAAAAGAATTTACAACAATGCCATATGCTTTATTTGTTTGGGGAAATAGTAGTCAAAATATACGTTCAGGTAAAGCAGCATTCACAGATAAAGGAAATGCTATAACCCAATCAGTATTTGGTCTAAAACCACTTGATAAACATTTGGGACCAGCTGTAGCACGTCAATACGCAAAAGGTTCTGAAGGATTTAATGTTTCATCATGTCAATTTGCTTTACATTATATGTTTGAGAATAAGTCCATATTTTACAATTTTGTTCGTAATGTAGCGGAATGTACAAAACAAGGTGGTTACTTTATAGGAACAAGTTATGATGGTAAAACTGTATTTAATCGTTTAAAGAATAAATCAATCGGCGAAAGTATGGAGATTTACATTGATGATAAAAAAATATGGTCAATAACAAAGGATTATGATAATGTGACTTTTGATAATAATGATAGCTCATTAGGATACAAAATATCCGTATACCAAGATTCAATAAATCAAACAATTAGTGAATATTTGGTTAATTACGATTTCTTTATAGAGACAATGGAAAAATATGGATTCAAATTAGTTCCGCTAGATGAAGCTAAAAAAATGAATTTGCCAGATGGAACAGGAATGTTCGTTCAATTATATAACAAAATGATATCGGAAGTGAACCGCAATCCTAATTTAGAGAAGGAATTAGGCGAAGCTCTCAATATGTATGATTTTGAAAAAGACATCTCATTTTTGAATCGTTATTTTGTATTTCAAAAAGTTGTTACATATGATGTAGAAAAGATAACACGTGTTATTTTGGAACAAATACCTGAAGAATATGAATTTGAAGAGCGTCAAACAAAGGCTATTCAAAATGTTGTTAAAAATATGCCAAAGCCCAAACCAGTTAAATTGAGAAAGACATTACAATTACAAGAGGCATCAGAAGCATTAGAAGAGAAAGAACAACCAAATTTGGCTCCTGTAGTAGCCGAGAAAGTTCCTGCTGCTGAAATGGTAGAACCAGAAAAAAAGGTTGAGGAAATGAAAAAAATAAAACAAAGACAAACAAAGAAAAAAGCAATAGTAGCACAGGAAGAAAATGGTGATAAACCTAGTGATAAGAAAACATCTACAACTCGAAAGAAAAAAGCATTAGAGTTTACAGTGGTTGAAGAATAATAATACAATAATACAATAATATTAATGTAAAATAGGTATAAAAAAGATATAAATATTTATTTGTAACATATAATAATTAAATTAATAACAAATGAATTATTATATAATACCAAAAAATAATTTTAAAATAAAAATTTTTTTAACAGAAATGAACAAACAAACGAATCCTGTCGTTTCGTATAGTTTAATATATCATTTAAATGATATTTACAGCAATTTAACAAAATTAGAAGACAGTTCATCAAATATGACATTAGATTATATAAATAAGATAGTAAATCCATTTGAATTTATTCACACAAATGTTCCAGGGTCACATATATCTGTTAGCAAGGTAAAAGCGGATTCAAATATATTTTTTGAGTTATATGAAATATTTCAATTATGTGATATTTTAAATTTGTATCAACTAACAAAAACAAGCCAATTAAGAACCGCCCATATGACATCAAATTATAGTTCAACAATATATTTATTTAATTTGTTGCGAGAAGAAAATGAGGATATTAATATTGTAACAGAATTTGAATATAACAAAATGTGTGAAATGTTTGTTACAAATAGTTTTTCATCCAAAATAGATTTATTTATTTTTGAATATAAAGATGAAGACTATACAAACATGAATCAATATATAAAAAATGTATTGCTGACTTTTTATATAATAATTAAATTTCAATCCAATAATGGTAGCTGTATAATTAAATTAGACAATATTTTTTATAAAATAATAATAGACATAATTTTTATCTTATCTTGTGTTTATGATAAGGTTTATTTGGTAAAACCATCACTAAGTAATATTAGCAAGGGAGAGCGTTTTCTTGTTTGTAAACATTTTAATTACGCTACAATGATGAATAATAATTTATTGTCTCAACTTGAAGAACAAATCCGTCAACGATTAATAAACTATTCAGATTCATCATTGATTGAAAAAAATATACATTCCATTTTATATAATGAAATTCCATATTATTTTTTAAATAAAATAGAAGAATCTAACTCCATAATTGGTCAACAAGAATTAGAATCATGGGACCAAATAATAAATATATTCAAAAACAAAAATAAGGACGAAAAGATTGAAACATTAAAACGTAATCATATACAAAAATGTATACAATGGTGTGAAAAGAATCAGTTACCTCACAATAAGTTTACAGACAAAATAAATATATTCTTACAACCTAAAAAAAAGGAAGAAGCTTTTTAATATAATGTGGCACATATACGCTTATTTTGTGGTTGTCCTTGAAAGAAAAATGGATTTCCACTGTATGTAGCTGGATTACAAGGAGCAGGTGTTTTTGCCTTATCGTTTTGTAGACGATTTCTTGCGGCATTGGTAGTTATTGTATCCACATTTAGTTTTAATATGCGAGTGCTGCTAGATACACTACCTTGTTTGGCATATTGAGGATTATTTGGTTTGTAATATACTTGTTTACAGCCTTTTGTGTTGCTTGGACCAGTAATAAGCTCGCCATTATAAGGACTACTAGCTATTTCATATAAATACGCAATTGCTAATTCAGAACTGCTTGCAGGTAATTGGGTTTTTAAGAAGTTAACAAACTCTGGAATTGAACTAGGATTGGTTTGTAATAAAAGCGCATATTCGGTAGTAGTAATAAGTGATTTCTGTATCATCGAATTTGTAATAGCAATGATAAACGCAATTTCCACACCTTGTTGAATGGTGGAATTAGGATTACATTGTGCTACATACAAATTATTTATAGCTAGTGGACTACCAGGTTTAGCGTATTCGAGTAATTTTTCATTAACGAATGGGTATTTTTTAATAATATTCAAAATATTGCTATCTATGGGCCCAGAGACAAAATTAAACTCTCTTTGTTCAAATGTCTGGCAACGATTATACAAATACATATAATTTGTTTGATAATAATTCTTTTTAACATTGGTGCTTGTTGGTAAAGCTCTTTGGCGTGCCTTTCTTTGCTCATTACAGCATAAAAGAGGGTTTGTAACGCTGGGTTGTGGTTTTTCAGTTAAGTTATCTATAGGTTGCCAATCAGAAACAATACCAATGCCTTGACACGTTTTACAATCCGCATCTATACTGACATCAGGCGTAGTATTTTCTTTAATAATAAAGCTACCTGGTTTATCTATTAATTGAGAAACAAGGCTAGATGCGCCATTTGCTGATTTTACAGACCTATTTATGTTATAATTAATTCTGGCTTTTTCTTCATCAGTTAATTCGCTAATATTGGCATAAACAGGAATAACAGTTCCCTTTCTAAAATGTTTGATTGGTCGAGGTAATCCAGGACCTGTTGGAAAAATATTACCCAAATCATTATTTGTAAATGGTCTTATATTAGAGGCAGTTATACCCACTGGATTGCTGAAAATTCCTTTACCTTTCCAACTTTTATAACCACCTTGATGTAAATTATTATTGTATGATTTCATACCTTGAGGATAAAATGCTGAAGACATTATAAAATATAAAAAGAAAATAAAAGAAGTATATATATATATAATAAATAATGTTTCTGATTTACAGTTTAATTGTATTTTTTATATTTTTAATAACTTATCAATTATTTTTAGCATGGAATCCGTCTATTATGGAGGGTTTAACTAATAACGAGAACAAACAACCTATTATTGAGTATAAACCATATGATATGAATAATCCAAATAACGCTTTAATACTTGGTCAACAGAATGCTGGAAATATTGAGTTTTTAAAGGGTCGTATTAAAGATGTTGATGGTGTAAATACAAGACTAGACAGTTTGGAGCAAAATATGGATTCAATGCAAGAGCAAATAGATGCTTTAGTTCAACAACAAGCTAGTTTTGCTAATGATATCAATGGCGGCGAACCTATTGATATTTCGGATGAAAATGAAAATAAACCATAATAATCTATAGGAAATGACAACAATACAAAATAAGAAAATCAATATATATTTATATTTATATAATGTAAATATATAATGTCTGAAATAACTAAAACACCCGGGACAAAAGAACAACTATTAGGCCCAGATTATCCATATTATAAATATATAAAACCTCCAAAAGATATTGGAATGTCTGATAAGGGTAGCCTAAAACAAATGGGAAAAAATGTGGATGGTCTAGTCTCTTACGTAGAATTATTAGTTACTGGAAAAAGTAAAGCATCTGCTACAGGACAACCTTTAGGAAATAAGTTTTTTTTAAATACAACTGGAAAATGTAAAGATAAAAAAACGGCAACAGAAAAGGATAGATATATTTATGTTAATAACGTTCCATCCGGAAATATTCCTTTTATTTCTTCTGGTATGGGAGTAAATTTTAGTGAATTTAGAGGATTGGTGCCTGGATTAATGAGTAATGTAAATGCTTTTAATCCTATGTCATTGATGAACGCATTTTTCACAGGAACAACTCCAGAGTGTCAGGAAATAACAATGGAAACAATTGATACAGAAAACAGAAAATCCACTGAAACACATTTTGTCTCACTAATTGACATAAAGAATATGGACCCTTGCTCATTTCAAAATAAAACAAATCCACTAACAAATCAAAAATGTGTAAATACTTTTACAAATATGAATCAAACCTTAGATACAAATAATTACGCGTGTGTAAGTCAAAAAGTTCCAGATGATTTATTTGCTAAAGCATATGTTACATCGCTTGGTTGTTTTGGAGTTTATATTGCGTACAAAGCAATGGTTAAATTTCAATTGGTTCCTGAATTATAAATAAATAAACCCAAATAAACCCAAAATAAAAAATATAATAAGTATTTTATGCTTGTTAACTTATTTGAATTATCTATTTATTTGCTATTTTATAAAAGGAGGCCTGAAATTTCACCAGTATTTTCCATAAATTTTTGATGTTCTTCTAAATTATCACGAAAACATTCTTTCAATAATTCATAGTTATTAGTTGATAATCTAATAACTATGTTATATTTATTATAATCAATAGTAATTTCATAATCGCAAATAATAATATTATTATATACATCTAATGAACATAAATAATCGTCTATAAATTTCAATTTAATATTTGATTCTTCCAATACTTCGCGTGCCGCAGATTCTTGAATTATATCAATAATATTATCATCTGTAATTTTATCAATTTCACTTTGAAGCATTTTGCCCTTAATTGGATTTCCTCTACTATTCCCATGGAAATAAGACTTTACCCTTAGTTGATTAGTATATCCGCCGCCTATTTCGAATATAGTTATATGAACTGTTTTTGAATCATAACAATAATCTTTTTCATTTTGCGGTGGATTAGCATTCCATAAAATAGGTAATATTTCCTTACAAAAAGCATTATGTTTGACCGCTTGTTCAATTGTGACGCCTGGTATTTTATCAATCACCTGTTGTCTTTCATATGTAGCTTGATAATTATTTATAATTCTATTTACAAATCCAATTTTAAAATTATCAAAATCAGATGTAATTTCTAACTGAGTTTTATTCATATTCATCTTTGTATTTATATTAGTATCCTTATTATTTTTCAATTTTTTCTAATTCCATACTATGTTTTATTTTTTTTATAATCATCTAATAAATTATCAATGACGATACATAATCCTTCAAATTCTTTATTTAGTGTTTCTGATGTAATTGAACCATTATTAGGCACAATAGTAGTAAATTCAACATTATTAATCCAGTAAGAAAATTGGTCATTTTTTCCACCTAACAGCAATACAATTTTGTGTTTAGGACCCCACTTTCGAAATCCAATTCTTAAATTTCCAGGGTCATTATCAACACATACTGTAACAATATCCTTATATTTGTCTTGTAATTTTTGTATAATTGCGTTGGTTTTAATTGTCAAATATTTGGTTTCTTGTTCGTTACTAAACATTTTACATATAGTTATATCATAGTTTCTAAATTATTTTACTAATTTATTTTCTACAACGACGACAGCAAGATGCTGTATGTTTATGATGTTTATTACACATATGTTTATGAGCGTGTTTGTATTTGCGTGTTTTTCCACCATATGTAGGAGCAGCAGTCGAATTATATGAAGTATTATCTGTAGTATTGTTACCAGTAACAGCATCAGTGACCTTATTAGTCAATTCAACTGCTTTATCCTTTACTTCTGTGGCTACTTCGCCAATTGTGGTGTCAACTTTGTTAACAGTTTCATTAATAGTATTTGTTATACTATAACTATCATTTCCATAACTAGTGGCTTCCTCTTTAACAAATGGTTGTTTAAGCCAGTCCCACCAACCTTGGCTTTCGGCACCAGAAGCATATACTTGGTTTTGGTTCTCATTGGAACCATATATAAAATCAAAAATTCCACCACCTCGTTGGGTTCTACTTCTAGTTTTACTCTTATTACTTCTTTGATGGTGTCTTTTGGTTCTCTTGTTATGAAGCTTAGACATTGTTATTTATATTATTATATGAGAAATAATATAAATTTGTGATTCTTTTTGATTTTAAACAGAACGATTCATCATCATTCTAAATGCTTCAAAACCAGCTAAAGCACCAGCAACCTGGGCAATCATGTAAGGAATTAAATCAGAACGGGGTAATCTACCAGCATACATCATAGCAATGGCAACAGCAGGGTTAAACGCACCCCCGCTAATAGCACCACCTAGTAAAATAGCAACTGCCAATGCAGCTCCAATTGCCAAGTAATTACCAGAGGCAAATATAACAAAAACAAGAAGCATTGTTCCTAAAAACTCGACCAAATACTTATTCATCATTATATAAAATATATATATATAAAAACTAGTATATATTTTTGATTTAATTCATAATGATTGAATTTTTAATACATGCTTCTAGGCATAGCTCCATAGCCATTTATTCCTGGTTGTGACAAACTATAGTTATATATAGACCCCTTTTTCTTAGGAGCAGTGGACCCAGCTGACCTAGCTCTTTGTAAAGCAGTTCGGGTTCCACTAGGATAATAATTTTTGGATGTAATTGGAGCTGCTAAAGGTAATCCAACTTTATATGCGGATTTACCTATTGCCATACTTTTAATTCTATCCACTCGACTAGATGATGACATAGGGGCAATATAATTCACGTGTGTTGAAACAGGAAACTGACGTTGCGAAGAATATGAAATTTTAGTTGTAGGGGTAGATAATTTACCTAAAGCATCTTGTCTAGCTTTTTCTTGAACGCTTATATCTGTAGCTCTTATATATTGTCTTCTGGCATTAACATTCATTTCCGAATTAAGTGGTTCTTGACCAGGTAAAAATTGCTGTGGTGTGGGTCGTTGTCCATTTAAAACACCATAACTGTGATACATCATTGAAAATGGGTAATTATTAGTTGTTAGTGGCCCGGTAACGGGTGTATTTACATATCCTTGAAATGATTGAGAACCTTTTGATGTAGAAACGCCATATGGAGTAGTCATTTAATATAATATAATATATCTTATTTTATATAAAAAACAAAAAGAACAAAAACAGGTAAAAATAAAAAACGAGTAAAAATAAACAAGTAAAAATAAACAAGTAAAAATAAACAAGTAAAAATAAACAAGTAAAAATAAACAAGTAAAATAGTTAAATTAAATAATTGATATTAGTATAAATCCTAAATTAATTCCTCAAGTTTATCATTTTTGTATAGAAATAAATAGCATCCTGTTTCTTTGCTTTTAACGCGGGCATCAATGGATGCTTTTGGAGGAATATTGAAACTGATTTGTCTATTAGCTTCTTCTAAAACTTGTCTAAATAATCGAACCCTGGTCTCGGAAATATTGTATTTATCATAAACCTTATCTAATAAGTCGACGAACTTATTTCTATTGGTATTTCCAATAATAGGGTTAGCACTGGACGAGAAATGTTTTTTGAATTTAATCTGCCATTCATTCGCAACTGCTTCAATAATATCTCGTTTTTCCTTTGCCACATCTCGAATATAAATATCTGGAACCGTTTGGCTTTTATTGAGTGTTTTAAAAATCTCTATTAAATCTCCTAAAATAGCATTGAAACGAATATTAACAATTAAATATTGATTGTAAATCCATTCTGCGTCATTGTTTGAACCAAAATCGCAACCAGATATTAAATCAAGTGGTTTTGAATTTTCCTCCTTAATATACCTTAAGGCGGTTAACCTATGAATGCCATCTAATACTTCAAAACAATCTGTTGTATTTGTGTAAGTCAAGTAAAGCATGGTGTCAATAGGTTTTCTAGATTTATACATATATCTAGCTATGTCTGGGCATCGCGACATATCAGGTGGCCTATTGAATTTCCAATTTTCAATTTTACCATTCAACACATCTGTAATTTTAATTTTATATAACAAATGATTTTCATTAAATGAATGTATTTTCTCTGCGTTGGGAAAGTGATGCGTCATAATAATGGAAACCATACTATTAGGAACAAATTCACTATTTTTATAAGGTTCTCTCATTGTTTGATACATTTTGATGACATTTGACTGATTATTATTATTATTATCTACTTCAGATTCTATAAATTCTAATAAAATATTTGATTTAATTTTATTATTTGATGACTTATTAGTTTTCATATTGCGGACAATTGTTTGTTGAGTCTCCATTTGTTTGTAACTTTATCTTTAAATACTTTTATTATTAAATATAAAATAAAAAACAAATTTCAATTTTATTTTATTACTTTTTTCTCTCGTTGTTCTTATTTTTATCATCATTTTAATTATTTTTTTGATATAAACACAATCTTTGAAGGAATACGGTTAAATATTTTTTCAATAAGAAGTGGAATCAATACACCATCCTTTGTTCTTGGATACCTAATCCAAGGCAATGAATATATATTGTCTTCAAACTTAATCGAACTTACAATAACATCATTGTCTCCTCTATAAACAATATTATCTGTATATTAATTAAAGATTTCATTAGTAACTATAACATTTCTATAATAATCATTATTATAGATAACAATGTCTTCTTCGATATAATAATCAAAACTAAATTTATTTTTTTCAAATTCACAATCAAAACCGGCTTCTCCTATAATATTGATAATATTTTTATTGAACCCATTAGGAATAAAATATGACCAATAAATTAAATCATACTCATCTGAACACATATTTTCATCTACTCTAATTATTCCAGTTGAACATTTAATTAATTTTTCGCTAATTGTATTATCCATTTTTCAGTATTATAATATAATACGTTATCTTTATAATATTTTCAGTTTAATTACTATTTCTCTCATTGTTCATGGTTTTAACATCATTTTCATAAAACATTTTTATAAACAACATATAAATCAATCCTATTAATAGAATGGATGTTGGAATATAAATTCCATATGCTCCATTAATTAATGCGTATACAATCATTAAAACTTGTGCTCCTATATTTGTGTAAAACCATACATAAGGTAATGTAGTTGTGTTATGTGTTGTCATAACATTATATAAGAGGGAACTAAAAGAGGAGAAATTTAGTAACACCGCTGTGGTTGCCATTAATTCATACTTTCCCATATAATATATTTGTATAATATATAAAAATGGTATCAAAAACAATGAAGAAGAAAAATAGAAAATGGTCACTAAAATACAAGCGAAGCATCAATTGTAAACGTCCACGTGGCTTTTCTCAAAAACAATACTGTAAATATGGAAGAAAGAATGGAATAAAGACTTCTAAAAATAGAAAATAAGACATTTCCATTTAGAGCAAAGCCATTTGTATATAATAATATGAACGATAAAGATTTGAAAATAATACCTTATACAGCAACATCGCTGTCTGTTGTTGGCAGATTTATTTTTATGTTTTTATTATACAAAAACAAAAGCACAAATAGTTTATCATTATTGTTTTGTATTTTAAGTATTTTTTCTTCTAGTATGTGGATATATTACAGTATTCAATTACAGGATTTGCCTATGATAGTTAGGAGTTCAATTGAATTAACATTGTTGTCATTATCATCCGTTTATATAATTAGAAATAAAGTTGTTAATTATAAAAATCAATCGCATATCCAGGTTCATAACAACCAAATATTACCATTATCTAGTTAATGTTCCTTCAAAAACAAATGAAATATTAAAAAACTTGTCAATCCGAATATAACGTCAATTAATAAATATATCCAGGCATTCGTGTTACCTATTATGGCATTATAAGCAAATAAATAATATAATAAAGCATGAACCGGTCGTAAATTATTCCACCAAATTTTATCTCCGAAAACCTCGGCACCTGTTTGTCTTGAACCTGTTAAAAAGATATATGTGAATCCGATAGCAGGAAGTAGTGCTAAATAGCCCATATATTTTAACCATTTGATGTCCGCATTTTTAGCAATGTATACAAACAACGACCTAGTTCCTATACATCCTATTAAAAATAATAAATAACGTTTTAAATTTGTATCCATTTATTATACCAACTGAAAATAAATAATGATACATCGTAAATTCTAATAAAATAATAAAAACAAGAATATTTGTATTATTTTATATTATTTTGGAAATTGTCGCTATATTTTTATATGTTTCATCCATAATTTCAATATCTTTTTCATCATCAAATGATTTAATTCGAAATACCACTACATTATCAGAAATATGTTTGTCACGTGGTAAAACTACATATTTTACACGGTTTGTATCTAATAAACAATTATAGTAAAAATGCGTATATCTTTTTATAAATAATCCTATTGATACATCATCTACTAATTCGTGTATAAATTTTTCAGAATTATTCAACATAAATTTAACTACATCATAGGATAATATTATACAGGTTCCTTGAAAAAAGTATAAACCTTTCAATTTATACTTTTTGGTAGTTTCCTCGGTTATACCAAATTTTTCATCAAGCCATTCTAAATTAAATAATACACCACCCGCATATATATTTGTTTTAGGTATCTCTTTCAAATAATTGTTTAATAAATTATAATTTAAAACTGTTGAAATATTTGTTCTCACTATGAAATCATATTGTTTTATATTTGTAAAATATTGAAAAGCTTTTATTGTTTTATCTAAAACATTCATAACATCTTCTTTCCCTTTAATAAATAGTATATCATCAACTAACACAAACTCTTCACTCAGATTTTCATCATATGTTATAAAATAAAAATCTACGTTTTCAGTTTTTACCAGATTTTTTCTATGTATTTTTAGTAATTCATTGTTTCTTTTAGAATCACTAAATATAGATAAAACCAAAATATTCATATTATATATTAATATGAATATGAATATTAATACCCTTATACGAAAATGTATTTTAATCTTTTCTTAAAAGTGGTCTAAAATCTCTTAATAGCTCTAATCGCAGACTGGGCAGCCGCATAATTATCACCGCCAAAAGACCTGTCATTGTATGTCTTGTTAATAGCTTGCTTCTTCTTGAAATTTGTGTAGTCAGAACCATCATAAACGAATTTGCCGTTACATGCCGATGCTGGAACATCAGGATTCAATTGATTAGAACTATATGTCACAGAAGAATTACACGCATTAGAAATACTTCCAAAACGTTGTCTTAATCCAGCCAATCCAGGTCTGCTCTGAAAACTTTGGCAAGTTCCGCCACAAGAATAATTTAATCTGCTAAGAATATCTCCTGCATTGTTAACTGCTCTAAATGGGCCGACCATGCGTTTAGGATTAGCACTTCCAGAGTAGCTACTTGTATTCCACGCATCTCTTAAATACAATCTAGTTTTTGCGAACTCGTGAGAATTATCATGGTCCATTACAGACTGAGGCATAATGCCTCTTAAACCTCCTCCAAGACTAGGTCTATCTAATCCAGGGTTATTTGATATATATATATTTGTGCTTAATCCAGGGCCATATGCAAATCCACCAGTTGACCATCCGGATTTACCTGTTGCCGATGGTGAAAATCCTATTCCAATACTGTTAGACATTTATATTATACAACAATAAAAAATAATAATATTTTCTAAAACTCTAACAAGTTATAATAATAATTGTATTTATATTTGTATTTATAACTATGAATCAGTATCGGTCGATTCATTTTGTAATATAACCCAACCATGATGTAAAAAATCATATACATCAGCGGCAACTGTTTCAGGGTCTTCTATAAAAAAGTCATGTCCTAAATCTGGATAAGTTACTGTTTTCACATTTGTTCTCTGGTTTTCTGTTTCCAATATAGTCTTCCACAAAATAAAATTAGGGTCAAAATGAACAATGTTATCCATTTCCCCCCAGAGTAAAAGTGTATGTATATTTTTTGTTGCCAATTGTTTCACTTGAGATTCATTATTATGTAATGGAAACTGTAATAAACATTCCCATAAGGCATCAAATATTTTAGGGTTTTTATTATTTATTTGTTTTAAAGATTTAATAATTTCATCTGCTACATCTGTATTTGAATCAACAAAACATTGAATCCAAGATAATTCTTGTAAAAATATAGCTGGATATTTTATTATTGCTTGTAACCATACAGGACTACTTTTTATCATTTCTAAAACATTGTTATGTAATAGACCTACTGGTGCTAATAATATTAGTGATGCGATTTCTTCATGATACTCATTCGCATATAATGTTGCTAAACAGCCACCCATTGAATGACCTAATAGTATATATTTGTCATGATTAATACCTAAAAATATAATTAAGTCTCTTAATTGCTGAATATGGCTCTCTGCGTTAAAAATATTGTTACTAGGATAATCAGAATAACCGCGTCCAATTAAATCATATAATAATACATTATAACCATTTTTAATAATATTATCAGATAATGAGTCGAATATTTTTGTAAAACCTCCAATACCAGTGATACATATAATTGTTTTGGCGGTTTCAGAATACTCTAATTCGCACTTTTTAAGAATATAATGGGTGCCTCTATATTTCTCTCGTTCCGTCAACATTAATTTATTTGTTAAACTATTTTTATATTCATTTTTATGTATTGTTTATGTATTTGATAAAAAAATATAATAAATTGCTAAATATTATATATTTTTATTTGTTTTATTTTATTTTATTTGTTATATTTTATATATTTGTTTTATTTGTTTTATTTTTCTGTAATTAATCTCGGAACCACATTCATTGTAGTTAATTCTTGGAACAATAGCTTACACGCATACGGAATCTCAACATACGAAAAGTCTGTTCTGTTGTCACAAGTTCTACAATGATGTATATTGCTTTCATTATTATATGCCGCAACTAGACCACAGTTTTTACAAACGTGAACTGAATATTTGTCAGAAGCATCATACATTCTTCCTCTGGTGAATTTAGCAGCACCGTGAGAAACCATAGCATCTTTTTCCATCTCACCAAATCTTAATCCACCATCTCTGCTGCGACCTTCAGCAGGTTGTCTAGTTAAATTAACCATAGGACCAATAGAACGACTATGTTGTTTATCATTAACCATATGTTTAAGACGTTGATAAAACACAGGTCCCATAAATACATTACATTCAATTTGTTGTCCAGTTAATCCATTATACATCATTTCATTGCCGTGAGCTTCATAACCTAATTCTAATAGTTTCTCGGAAATACTACTAACATTTAACTCACCGAAACTAGTGCCGTCGCCAAATAATCCGAGCTCAACTAATACCTTTCCTAAAAGTGTTTCCTTTAGTTGTCCAATTGTCATACGGGATGGAATAGCGTGTGGATTAATAATAATGTCTGGTCTTGTTCCATTTCGAGTGAATGGCATGTCTTCTTCAGGAATAATATTGCCTACAGTCCCTTTTTGCCCGTGCCTCGAGCTAAATTTATCACCAATAACTGGTTTTCTTAATGCTCTTAATCTCACCTTAGCAAAACTATACCCGTCTCCATTTCTATCAATATAGTTTTTGTCAATATACGTCTCCTCCACTGTTTTGTATATTTTACTTTGGTCTTCATATTTAATAACCTTTGTATGGTCGTTTCTATTTTCCTTAATTGGCGTCACCTTTGCTATAATTACGTCACGATTTTCAACAATAGTGTTTTCAGGAATTACTCCTTTCGAGTTCACTTTTGAATAATTTGCGAACTTCATTCCTTTCGTTTTTGTTTTGTCTGGTTTACAACGAATCTCTTCATCTCCATTTATCTTCTGTTTGTCTTCATCTTTTTCTGTATGATAAATAGTTGTTTGGAATAATCCTCTATCGATTGAACCTTTATTTATTAATACGGAATCTTCCTGATTATATCCAGTATGTGTCATAATAGCAACATTAATATTACATCCTGAAGGAATTTTATCTAATTTTATCAAACTCATAATACGTGTGTCTACTAATGGCCTGGTAGGATATGTTTGAACGTATGCGGTTTTGTCCATTCGTTCATTGTAGTTTGTAGCATATACTCCCATTGCTTGTTTTTGTTGAGCACATTGATACGAATTACGAGGTGATTGATTATGTTCTGGAAATGGAATACACGAGGCAATTACACCAAACATTGTGCTAGGATGTATTTCACAATGCGTATACATATACATATTATCTGATGAAGAGTCGCCTAATAAATCTCTTGGCTTCGTAGCAATCATACTATAATTTTGTTCTTCTGGGTCAATGTATTCTAAAACGGATTCGCCTATTTTACAATCTGTAAAAAGGTCATCCCAGGATATAACATTATTTTTTAAATCATTTATAATTTGTTTTGTTAGTAAAATATTATTATTTTTTACACGAAGCAAAGGACGAGTAATACGGCCTCCATCGTTACATACGCGTATCTCATTGTCTCTATAATCGAATACAATAGACGTGTAAATATTAATAATACCCTTGTATTTCATATTTTTAAGCATTGTATACAACTGTTTTGGGTCTTCAGTGATACCTATCCACGACCCATTTACAAATACCTTAGTTTTATTAAATAATTCTATTGGTTTCAACGTATCAATATTTATAATATATGGTGTAACATAATCATAAACGGACATGCTATTGGATTGAATAGTTACGTGAGACATATAACTTATATTTTTAACAATACCGACAGAAGCACCTTCAGGAGTTTCAGCCGGACATAAAAATCCCCAGGAAGTATTATGTAACTTACGTGGAGGAACTAATTTACCACTTTTATCTGTTGGTGTCGAAATTCTACGTAAGTGGCTTAAACTGGAAACATATGTTAATCTATTTAACACTTGAGCTACACCAACTTTATTTGAATTGGTATGTTTAATACCAAAATCACCTGTAGCTAAAGCACGTTTAAACCCATTTTCAATAGTAGTTGATTTCACAATTTTATAAATATTCGTTAAATTTATGATACTAGTATAATCTTCAGTAGAGCGCCAACTGCCTGTATTAATTTCCTTGATAACTTGTTTCTCCATATCTTTAACTAACTTATTGAAATAATTACGAAACAGGTTGTTAAGTGATACTCCAGTTAAGTCAATGCGTTTGTTCAAATACGAATCACGGTCATCGGCTTTAATCCATTCAAAATTAGCTCTGGATAATTTATTCGCCATATGTCCTAGGAAATAAATCTTTTGTTGACGGGTTTGACAATGTGGAAACAAATCGTTATTAAGAACTTCCAATGTAAATTCGTGCTTCTTTTTTGTTCCAGTTTCCTTATCCATATTTATTGGTGTATAAATCACATAACTAGTAATATATTTGATAGCATCCTCCATAGTAATATGTTTATTCGCTTCAATAATTGATGCTTGTAAATTTTCTAAAATAATAGAATTTTTATCAAAATCGATATCTAGTAAAATATAATCACATATTTCTTTATCAGATATCACGCCTAGTGCGCGAAATACAATAAACAATGGAATTGGTTGTTTCACTCGTGGTATTTGAACTACAATAGGTTGTCCAAATCCATTATTTTTTGTACACATCATCAGATTTATTTGTTTCGGTGAAATACATTTAAAATCTGGGACTGATTTTATTTCAGCAGACCACGTATATTTTGTGCTATTTTTTGATATGTTATAACAGTATATACGATTTTCTGCGGCACGTTCTTGTCCTAATACAGTTTTTTCAGAGCCGTTAATTATGAAATAACCACCAGCATCATGTCTACATTCACCAGTATGTTGAATATCGATATGTTTGTATTGACTTAAAACACAAATATTTGATTTTAACATAATTGGTAATTTTCCGATATGAATTTTTGGTAATGTTTTATGAAATATGCTTGTATTTGCTAAATTTTCACCGTTTCTAACAACATATTTTATATTAATATCAATTGTCATTCCAGACGCATATGTAAAATTTCGGAGTCTTGCTTCTTGAGGAAACATTAATTTTATAGCTCCATTATTTTCGTGAATCTGTGGACGATAAATGTTAAAATTTTCGAATGTTATAAATATTTCTAATGCGTATTTCCCAGATTCTTTATCAAAATCATTTTCAGATTTGATGTGAACTGGATTAAACATTTCAATCGTTTTAATAATTTGGAAACCGACAAAATTATTATACGATTCTAATTGATGTCTTACTAACCTTTCTAAGTGTTTATCTTTAAAATATGAATCGATAATAGACCAAGGAGTTTCAATATATGGCTCTTCAGCAATATTGAAATCAGTCTGTTTAATTTGCTTTTCGATTGACATAGACATTTTATTAATTGGTTGACTTTGAATTTGTCTGCTTTTATATACTTCTTGATTCATATTAACAGTTATTTTATATTTCAATTTATTTTTAAATTGTTTCATTATAATAATATATTAACGTTGTTTATTCGTGATTAATATAATGATATACAAATAATATAAATATTACTCGACAGTATTAGTTAATACAAAACAAAAATATGCCTAATAGTAATCAAAATAATAAATACAAGAAAAAACAATTTTTCAAATCCTCAACCGATGTTAATAATTATAATAAATTTTTATTGGAGCTTGATTCAAAACAAAAATCTGAGCTCATTTTTGTAAATTTTAAAAAACCTGAAGAACGTGAAATAATAGACCCTAATAGATATCAAGAGGTAAAAGAAGACTATGCTGGTATTTTTAAGAGAAATCTGACTATTAACCTACAAAATATTTATAAAAGTAGCAAAGACTTTGAACATCCGGTAAAAATCGAAGAAAGGGTAAAAATCGAAGAAAATGTAAAAATCAGAGAAAAAATAACTATTAATCAAAACATCAATAATATTGGGGATTTATTAAAGATGATTGAGCTTTATCCAGATGATAAAGAAATTGAATATAATATTAATATTCATTGTCTTCATAAAATAAAGGAACCATTAATTGAGTTAAACAGTATGATTGGAATTAAAAATATAAAGGAAAATATCGTAGACCAAATTTTATTTTATATACAAGACTTACATTTAATAGAACCAAAGATAAAACAAGATTCGGGACCCAGTAAAAAGATTGTATCGAATGATTTTCTACATACAGTTATTTATGGTTCACCTGGAACTGGAAAGACAGAAATAGCAAAAATAATGGGTTCTATCTTCTCCAAAATGGGCATTCTAACAAAAGGGTCATTTAAAAAGGTTACTAGAAGTGATTTAATTGCTGGATATTTAGGACAGACTGCTATAAAAACTAGAGACGTAATTAAAGATAGTTTAGGAGGTGTATTATTTATTGATGAAGCATATGCTCTAGGAAATAATGAAAAAAAGGATTCTTTTTCAAAAGAATGTATAGATACATTGTGTGAAGCATTGAGCGACCATAAGGATAACTTAATGGTTATTATTGCTGGTTATGAATCCGATTTAAACGAATGTTTTTTTAATTATAATCAAGGTTTAAATTCACGTTTTACATGGCGCTTTAAAATTGATGAATACAATGCCACTGATTTACATGATATATTTATAAAAAAAATAAACGACAATGGTTGGTCACTTTCTAGTGATAACTTAATTGATGTAAAATGGTTTGAAAAAAATAAGTCGTCATTTAAATTTTACGGAAGAGACATTGAAACATTATTTGCGAAAACAAAAATAGCACATAGCAGAAGAGTGTTTTGTTTAGAGCCTTCTGCCAAGAAAAAACTTACACTAGATGATATTAACAAAGGACTAGAAATATATTTAAACAATAACAACACAAAGAGCAAAAATGAAGAGGAAAATATTAAAAAAATGATTTCGTATATGTATATGTAATATGTTTATTCTGTGTTTCTTTTATAAAATTGTTTTTTTTGTATAATACATATGTCTAATACAAAAAAAACAATTCAAATAAATCCTGAGCTTTTTAAATTATCAGGAAGTAAAACTAGAAAAGCAAGGGAGAGAAAAGAGTTACCAGCTGTCTCAATTATAAGCCCAAATAATTTAAAAAATAAATTATTAAAACGAATAAAAGACCACAAAACAAGGGAATTAAATGAATTATCATTGAGTGATAAAATAAATTCTGAAACTGTAGAAAATAGTTTATCTGATGAATTTAGCGGAGCTATTAATTATTTATCTGATATAACAAAAAAACAAAAGAAGGATGTGGAAAGGGCCAAATACCAGGCTAAAATGAATAATAGAACCTTGAAACAATATCCGTCATTATCAAATTCAAGCACTTTAACAAATATATCGCTGGAATTACCAGCTGAACTTCAAGAGGGATTTTCAAGTATAAATCATATTCCAAGTTCAACTATAATACCTATTTCAAATGTGAGTGCTATGAATCTTCGTTACAAAACAGATAACGATGTTCCATATGGGTGTTTAAAAAATGGCTCTAAACCTACATATCGTAGCTGGAATCAAACTATGAAAAATTATGAGCACCCAGAACTATCAAATATTCGCCCTCCAACACCTCCTAAAAAACCACCTGTTACAAATTCTACTGTAGCTCCAACTGCTTCTTTGATAAATTCTACTGTAGCTCCAACTGCTTCTTTAATAAATTCTACTGTAGCTCCACAAGCTGCCTTAACAAGAGAACAACGATTAGAGCAAATTAAAAACAAATTGAAACGAATTCAAGAAAATGAAATCAATGCTATACCAGGAGCCGCAACGGTTACTGCTAATATTAAAACATTAGAATCAATGATATCAAATGATACAGAACAAGACAAACTACCTGAAATAGGAGATATTGAAAATACAACCGTTAATATTCCAGACATACTTAAGGAGAAAAGAGAGAAAGATGCTTTGAATGAACCAAAACAACTTCTAAAAAAAACAATACGTCGTAAATTTACTCTAGGTAAATCTGATAAGCTAAGACGTGTTTCGGTATTATTAAAAGATAAAAAGACGCGTAAAAATATACTTGATGCGCAAAAGGAACTAAAAAAGACAAGTATTTCAGATGTTCGCAAGTATTTAAGACAGCACGGAATTATCAAAGTAGGCAGCACTGCTCCTAATGATATTTTACGAAAAACATTTGAAGCATCTATGTTAGCAGGAGAAGTAACAAATACAAATAAGGATGTATTATTACATAACTTTATTAACGGAGAAGTAACAAAGGAATAGGTAACCAAAGGATTATGAACCAAATGACTAATTCAAATGCTTTTTCTCTCATTGTTTCATTTCAAGGAGAGAAAAATAATTGGAAAATAATGATGAACAATAAATAATTGTGTTTCAAAGAAACCAATTATAATATACAAAATAAAAGATGTTATTTTATTTTGTATCCATTTTTATGTCTTAGAATAGAACTAATGAGAGAAAAATGACAATACTTTTCTCGTTAACTTATTTCCTCCTAGTTTTTTCGGTTTCATCGCCTTTTTACTTTTGGCTTGTCCTATTCGTTTCTCTCGTTTTGCTTTTGTTTTTATACTTTTATTTGATTTTTCAGCAGATTCGTCCATATTCTTTCTCGTTTTTGTGTTTGCTTGTCTTGTTATATCTTTCTCTATTATTCGTATATCTGAATCACTCAAATCATAAAATTTGTAAATAGACTCATCTGACCAAGGTTTCCCTCTATCTAATGGAGGCAAAGGCATCCATAATAAAGTATTTTCACTGATATGCTGGTCTATTTTTCTTAATGAAAGCATGTAATTCGCAAATTTGGTCTCTAAATAACTTTTAAGGCATTCTGCCTCCGCTTCAGATTTAACCTTAAATGAAAAATATGTTTGTGAGGCAATTTCACTAGGTTTTCCTACTATAAATACTCCAAACCCATCTTTGTTCCTTTGCGCCCCCTGAGGAGTAAATACCTTCCAAAACTTATATTCTTGTTTTACATATTTTTTATCTACATATTTGACCGAACCTTTTGACTTAGAAACATAACATTTTAATGTGTCTGCTCCAGGTGAATCTTGGAAATGCTCCGAATTGGAAGTAATACCAAAATGGCCAGTAGATAAATACAATTCACTCAATTTTGGTTCGTCTATTATTTTATTTATTATTGGATACGCACTAACATTTGGAACCAATATATCAAATTTGTCTAATTTAATATTTGTCTCTCTGCCGGTTTCCTCATCTATAAAATGTGTTAATCCTTTATAATCCTTATCTATTAAAAAATAATTGACACCGCCAGCAATTCCAACAGTTGGCCATATTTTCTTGGAATTTTCAATATGATTTATTAATACGATATCTTCTCTTTTCAACATGGACACCCTAAATTTATTTAGTTTCTTTCCACCGATAAACCATCTGCTTGGAACTATAAATAATAATTTGTCTGTTATTTTTAATGAAGCTTCAATAAATTTTGAATACAACGGCGAATCTGATGTCTCTTTTATTCTAGATTCATTGTAAGGTGGATTTCCTATAATTATATCAAATTTTTCTCTATCCTCGGGAACCAACTTCTCATAATTTTTTATAAAATCCCCTTTGGAAATATTGGGTTTGGCATGTTGGTCAATCATCTTAAATATCTTTTTTGTTAACGCAACATTAACTGGATTCAATTCATTCATATAAATCATTTTTTCAATTATATGTTTGCTTCTCTTTTTTTCATTCTCTAAACCGGGAACATTTTTTAAAGAATCCATTAACTTGTAATACACAATAATTGGAAAATTAGCAATACCATTTGAAGGGTCTAACCATGTTAGGCTAGGATTCTTCCAAACATTTGCTGGCAATTTACTCAACATTTCACAAACCATTTCTAACGGCGTAAAAACCTCGCCAAACAAGTTCTTTTCGTTTTCTTTTGGAGACAAATATTTACGAACCGTTTCTAACACCTTTTCATTATTAATAAAAAAATCAGGAGGACATCCTTTTGTTGACTCAGAATCATTAAAGGTTCTTTTTTCATTCTCGATTTTATCCTTTAAACCTGGTAATGACGACAATGGCGATAACGAAGACAATGAAGTCAAACTGACTGATTTATTAACAGACAAATTCTTTTTTGTTTTACTATTTATGGAACTGCTTTCTTCTTTTTTCTCTTGTTGTAGGTTCTTCTTTGTAGGTTTTTTTTGACATTTTTTATTTTTATTTAATAAACAGTCGTCTCTTTTTTTACAATCTCCCTCATCTATAATGTCCTTACAGTTATTCATAAAATAATCTTTTATTATTATTTTATAATATTCTAATTATTATTACTAAATTTATCGTTTTATATCTGATTCACAATTAGTTAAATAATTATTTATAAAGAAGTTAGAGATACTTCGTGTATTATAATATATATATACTATATTTATTATATAATGTCTCTTACAAAAACATATTTCGAATTAACAAAAAAATATTGTAGCGAATATGGCGATAATACAATATTTTTAATTCAAGTCGGTGCTTTTTTTGAATGCTATGGATTAAAAGACGACGCTACTGGAAACATTTACGGCTCTAACATAATGGATTTTTCTCGTATTTGCGACCTTAACATCGTCGATAAACGTGTTTGTGTTGGAGCAGAATCTGTTGTAATGGGTGGATTCAAAGAGCATCTACTTGACAAATATGTGAAAAAACTACAAGACGCCGGTTATACTGTGGCTGTTCACGTTCAAGACGAACAATGTGCCAACACAACACGCAGTTTACTAGGTATTTTCTCTCCTGGAACATATTTCTCCTCTGACGTAGAAACTATCACAAACAATACTTGTTGTATTTGGATTGAAGTAAAAAAGAAACCAATGCACCAAATTAAAACAAGCATAACTACATCACAACTAAATGTCTATATCGGCGTGTCTATTATTGATATTTACACTGGAAAAACTAGCATAATGGAATATCAAGAACAATATATAAAAAATCCTACCACATTTGATGAACTAGAGCGCTTCATATCAATTCATAACCCAAGCGAAACAATTGTTATAACAAATTTACCAAAAAATGATGTTGATGACGTTATTGGATTTGCCAATATTAAAAGTAAATCAATCCATTTTGTAAACCTTTTAGATTCAGAAACCGGAAATAAAAATGTTCAGAGAGCATTAAACTGTGAAAAACAAACATATCAAAGTCAACTGTTATTCAGATTTTATAAATTCGATGATATAACTGCTTTTATGGAGTCATTTAATGAAAAAGTATGGGCAACTCAATCGTTTTGCTACCTTTTAGATTTTATTTATCAACACAATCCAAATTTAGTATATAAAATTTCAGAGCCAACTATTGAAAATGATAATAATCGTCTAGTATTAGCAAACCATTCATTGAAACAATTAAATATTATTGATTCAGACCAATATAAAGGTAAATATTCTTCTGTTGTTAAAATGTTGAACGAGTGTATTACAACTATGGGAAAACGTAAATTTGCTTATACTTTTTTAAACCCAGTAACAGATGTAAACTATTTACAAACAGAATACGATATAACAGAGCATTTACTTAAAAAACCAGAAGAATACAAAATTGTGAAGACAATGTTGTCTCCAATCAAGGACCTTTCTAAAATTTGTAGACAAATCATGTTACAAAAAGTGACACCAAAATCAATATATCAGCTATACAGTGGAATTTTATCGGCAAAAGTAATCTATAATTTTGTCAAAGGAAAACCATTACTAATGGATTATTTAAAATCCAGATTGAAAATAGAAGTATTTGAAAATTTATTGGCTCATATAGATGAAGTATCGCAAAAGCTGGAATCACTTTTTATAATGGATTATTGTAAGGATATTGAAGTTATTCAGAAGATTGAAAAGAGTTTTATTAGAGAAGGTGTAAACCAAGAATTAGATACGAAAATACAAATATTAATGGAATCACAAGACCAATTAGAGTCATGTCGTTCTTATTTCAGCACATTAATTTCTAATTATGAAACTATAAATAAAAAAACAAGGAAACCTGTGCCAAAACCTGCCAGTAAATCAAAGGTATCACTCAGTTTAGCAATCAATAAAGATAACGACAACGATGACGAAGAAAACGACAACGAAAACAAAACTGAAGATGAAGACAAGGCTGCGACTGAATATGTAAAAATACACGAAACAGAGAAAAACAATTTTAGCCTAATAGCAACCGACCGACGTTGTAAAATACTGGAGGAATTTTTCAAAACAGATAAATCAGTAACCCTCAGATACAAATCTACTTACTACAATACTGAAAAGCAGTTTCAATTAGAAACTGGTAAAACAATAATTGAATTTCATAAACAATCCTCAACTGGCAAAACGATTACAAGTCAACAAATAACCAAGCTTTGTAAAGATGTGGGAACAATAAAAGTAAATATTATTGATACCGTTAACAGTGTTTATTCAAAGATTATTAGAGAACTAGAAGTATTTCAAGATAAGTTTGAGATAATTTGCGAACTAATTACCTTTGTTGATGTAATTTATTCAAAAGTATTTATAGCAGAAAAATATAATTACTGTAAACCAGAAATTGAGTCAAGTTCAAATGACAAGTCAACCAAATCATTCGTAAAGATTACTGATTTGAGACACTGTTTAATAGAGAAATTACAACAAAGCGAATTGTATGTTGCCAATGATATTACATTAGGAACTAATGAAGTAGATGGTATCCTTCTTTACGGAACAAATGCTGTAGGCAAAACTAGTTTTATTCGAGCTCTTGGAATTTCTGTTATTATGGCTCAGTCTGGATTATATGTCCCAGCATCGAGCTTTAAATATTATCCTTATAAATGTATTTTTACACGTATCCTAGGAAACGACAATTTATTTAAGGGCTTATCCACATTTGCCGTTGAAATGTCAGAGTTGCGCACCATTTTGCGTCTATCGAATGAAAATAGTTTGGTTTTAGGCGACGAATTGTGTTCAGGAACAGAGAGCATTAGTGCGGTAAGTATTTTTGTTGCTGGAATTAGAGCATTACATAAACAGCAATGTTCTTTTATATTTGCTACTCATTTACACGAAATTATTAGTTACGAAGAAATTATTGAACTGAAAAATGTCGTATTGAAGCATATGTCCGTAATATATGACAAAAAGTTGGATGCGTTGATATATGACAGAAAATTAAAGGACGGCCCTGGAAACAATATGTATGGACTAGAAGTATGTAAATCGCTTAGTTTACCGCAAGACTTTTTAACAGATGCTCATAATATTCGTATGAAGTATCATCCAATTTCGGCGAGTTTATTAGACCAAAAACCATCTAGATACAATGCGGCCAATATAAAGGGTATGTGCGAAAAATGTGGTCAACATTTAGCTAGAGAAGTTCATCATTTACAGCACCAACAGGAAGCAAATGATAAAGGTATTATAAAAACAACAGGTCTTAACTTCCATAAAAATCACGCTGCCAATTTGTTAAATGTGTGTGATAAATGTCACGACGAATTCCACAATGATGAAAAAAATGAAAAACGATACAAAAAGGTGAAAAGCACCAAAGGAACTATTGTAAAAGAAATAACCGCTGTAAAAGAAATATAAACGGATAGTTCTTTGCTTTTTGCTTATATAATCAAAAAGGAAACACGTTTGTTTCGTCGACTTTGTGGCTTGTTTATGCCAATCATACCCAAAAATTGTCTAGCCTTTTTCTGTATTACAGGAATACTTTTCGAAGCCGAATCGGTAACCTTAGCGCCTACGTTTTCTAAACCTGTTCTAACCTTTGGCATGTATTTTCGTGAACCCGTCTTTATAGACGATAGTCCCTTCTCTAAATATGCTCTGGTTTTACGCGTATAACCCTTAGATTTATTATGGCGACGAGAGTGACGTTTATGTGTTTTATTTGACATTATAAAATATGATAATATTATTTTATATTTTATAATGATGTGAAAAAGAATTTATAACGCAGACGCTAGCTGTATTATTTTGATGCCAGCATCCGCAGCTAATAGGTTAACAAGCGGGTCATTATTGTAATCATGTAAATAGACAATCTCCTTAATATTGGATGCCGCAATGGAACGGAAGCAATTAATACACGGATAATGCGTTACATATATTTTAGCATTATCTAAACTTGTTCCGCGTTTAGCACAATCAGTTATCGCATTGATTTCACTGTGAATAATAGATTGTTCGTGATTATTATGAATACGGCTAATATGTGGAGCACCAGGAATGAATCCATTGTAGCCCATTGAAATTAGACGATTATCTTTGACAATAACGGACCCTACGTGAAGACGAGAACAAGGGGAGCGACAAGAAGCGAGTAACGCAATAGACATAAAATATTCATCCCAACCCAATCGAGTTTCTACAGTTTGTTTTTGTTCTTGGTCCTGATTTATATTTTGTTCCTGATTTATATTTTGTTTAATAATTTGACATAAATAATGAAACATATTGCTTCACAATTTGATGTATTATTTGTATTATTGTTTTTAAATTTATTTGTTACAACATATAATAAACTCTAGCGTAACCGTCTCCGCCTGGCCCAGTAGGTGTAGTATTTGGGTCATATCTTCCAGGAGTTCCAGCTCCACCTTTTCCGTAAGGGTTAGTTTGACTTGTCATTACGTTTTGTAGCTGAGGATAATAATAGAGTGTAGGAGTTGTAGACCGTAATAAATCCATAGCGGCATAATAACCATTTAATCTTCTTCTAGCAGTGTTTGCGTCATTACTATCATAACCATTTGAATAACCTGAATAACTTAACCCAGAAACGGTTAACGGCGTTCCATAAAGTTCAGCTGCATCCCAGAAATAAGTTCCTCCCAAACCAGGTAATGCTGAAGCAGAAGCCCTACCACCACCACCACCACCACCACCATTAGCTCGAGCAGAGATTGTTGTTCCGACGTTCAATATAGTATCTCCTCCATTAAGTCCGTCTTTTCCACCATTAGCGGTTCCGTCATTACCAAAAACAGATTCTCCTCCAGCACCAATAGTTATTGTAAATGATGTAAAAGAAAACCCACTAGTAAATTTTAAGTCTAATTTATATCCTATAAACCCTCCACCCCCACCAGCCGCCCCAGATGTTCCTTGTAGGCCAGTTCTATCTCCTCCACCAGCTCCGCCAGAACCACCTGCGCCTATTAGTAAAACATATATATTTGAAAAACACGTTTTTTCTTGAGCAGTTAATGTTATTGTGTATACTGATGGTATTGTGTACTCTTCATAATAAGCACACATGTCACGAGATTTAATTCCTGAATAAAAAATAGAAAAATAACTACTATAATATAGGTTTAAATTGCTTGTATTTTGCCAGACAATATAAGCATTAGTTGAAATAAAAGAATAAATTGTTTGAGTTAAATCCTTATATAAAACTTGATTTACATCATTACAAAAGCCTAGTTTTTCAAATATCAGTCCTGTTTCATTAGTGTTATATCTTGTAGAATCTAATAAAATTTCATTCAAAGGAATAGATTTATACAAAAATTTGTTTGACATAATAGTTTATAAAAATAATATATAAAAAATATATAAATAAAAAATTGAATTATTTATAAAATGATATAGAATAATATAAACAATATTATATAGACAAAAATGATTATTCCAATTAAATGCTTTACTTGTGGCACTGTTATTGCCAATAAATATCGTTATTATTGTGAAGAAGTGAGAAAACGTAAGTTGTCTAAAGATTTACACGTTGAAAAAGTGATATATTTAACACAAGAATATAGTCAAAAAACTCCCGAGGGAGAAGTATTAGATGAATTGGGACTAACGAAAATGTGTTGTCGACGTCATATGTTAACACATGTTGATATTGAATAACATAATGGATTGAAATGTTATTAGCTTAAAAATACTTAAATATAAAGGTTATAATTTAACTATTACATTTAATAAATATGAATAAAATAGATATCTGGGAAATAAATTTTAACATAGAAACTATTATTAATGTTATTGATAGTAATATTTTTTTACCAACAAAATTATTAAATTTAAATAAAACAAAATATAGTTTGTTTGAAAAATTTATTTATGATACGGCTTGTTTTCATTTCAAAAGATTAAATATTGAAATAAATGAAAATTATTATGTAGAGTTTTGGTGTAAAAATAAATTTGAAACTCAAAGCTTACATTTAGATTGTGATGAGAATGAGAAGAAACACAAAAATAATTATATATATCCTTTATTATCTTGTGTTACATATTTTAACGATAATGAATCTCCAACAGTCATAACAAATGTGAATTTAGAAAACTATAAATACAAAGAGTTTGAAAAACAAACAGAAATATTTTTTTCTTTTCCAAGAAGTAATAAACAAATTACATTTAATGGTAACTATTATCATGGCTCATGTAATTTAAATGAAATTCAACAAGAAAAAAAACGATATATTATAGCTATTAATTTATGGGATAAAAAACCAACAAATGTAGAATATTATGACCCTGATAAAACTCGTGTTAATGACAAAGGACTATTTGATAATCAAGAACAACTGATAAATATAGTTCACACAAATGATAAAATAAAAACAATTAATGCTTGTAAAAAAATAATTAATTACACATTTTTTGAAGAAATTTTATATAATACCAAAATAAACTCTTATTATAAATTTAATGATTTAGTTCAAACAGAAAATAAAATAGATGATAACATTAGTTCATTTAATATTATTTTAGACACGACAATAGAGAAAAAAGAAATGGAATTGAAATTAAAGAACAAATATGGAAATATAATGGATGATATAAATGAAATTAATAATGAAAAAAATAATATAAAATATAATAGGTTTTTACAAAGATTTATTTATAACAAAATCTATACACCAGACATGTGTAAATATATTATAAATGTATCTGAAAATTTTGCCAATAATAACGGAGGATGGACTACAGAAAGGCATGTAAATTATCCAACCACTGATTTACCTGTGAATAAAATTCCCGGTATTTTTGGTTTAATATTAGAGACAATGAATACTGTTTGCGACAAAATTAAAAAATCATATGGTTTACATGATTCTATGGGTATAGATATACAAGATTTGTTTATTGTTAAATATAGCATGGATGCTCAAAATCATTTAGAAATGCACCACGATGGGTCATTTTTATCATTTAATATTTTATTAAGCAATCCAAATGATTTTGAAGGTGGAGGAACTTATTTCGACGATGGATTAATTTTCTATCCTGAACAAGGTGATTTATTAATACATAGCAGTAAAATAAACCATGCTGGACTGCCTATTACAAAAGGATTAAGATATTTATTAGTAGGATTTTTAAATATCAATATAGAATTAGACAACCAACCAAATTCTTAATCATATAACCATATGATGCGACAAAATCCGTTATTCCCGGCAGTTGAATTAGAAATACCATTAACAGCACCGATACCTCCATAACCATATGTATCTAAGGGCTGCCATCCTGCTGTAATGCCACTATCTATATAATATGGTGGTGTTGTAAGAATATTTGTAGTTCCTGGTACTGACGCAGAATTACCCCATGCTGCTTTAGCACTTGCTCCGTTACCCGTAGGACCTCCAACCCCACCTACTGAAATATATACAATATTATTATAAGTTAAGGTTGAGTCATTTCCTGGGGAAGATTTTCCATCGCCACCATTTGTGCTATTTGTTGGCTGTCCAGCTACTGACCCTTTTGTAGAGTTAGAATTACCATTTGTTCCAGAAGGTCCACCAGTTCCAATTGTAATAGTTATATTTGTGTTACTAACATTCAAAGTATTAACTGAATATTGAGCATATCCTCCCGCACCGCCGTTTCCGCCGTTTCCATTTGAAGAACCGCTCCCATCTCCTTGGTTTGATTTCGCATCCCCTCCAGACCCTCCTCCTCCACCCCCTCCTCCAATTAAAATATATCTAAATTTTTTAACATTAGAAGGTATGGATATATTAGTGTCATTCGGAATATCAATATATGATGCTGTACAACTATTACTAACATCAACACTATTAATAGCATACCCTAATTTTAATGGTTTTGCCATATCATAAGTTGTCCCAACTGTTGGAGGAAAACCTTTATATGTATTTCCAACAGCAGTTGTAACCCCTCCAGTTGTATATGTTATACTTGCTATATCTATTCCTCTAAATTTATAAGACATAATATTATAATTTATATAATAATTATATAATATTAAATAATATTATATAATAAACATATTAAACATACTTATAAATATGTTAACAATATGAATGCTAGTTATTTCCATATAAATGAAAAATCGTTATCTAAAGAAGTATGTATAGATATAATAAATTTGTTTGAATCAGAAACTGACAAATATGAAGGACAAACTATAAAAGGATTAAATAAAAATATAAAAGATACAACTGAATTTCTTATTCCACACCTGTCTCAAACGAAAACTGAAATATTAAGTAAAATACGTAGACTATTAGAAAAAGAATTGGATATAAATATCAAACAATATATTCAGACTGTAAATAATTTTGTTTCGAATATTGAAGAAATGTCTGACCATAAATATAAAACTTTTGATGATTGCTTGGTTTTTGATACAATGCAAATTCAAAAATATGTTAAATCAAAAGGTAGATATGTTTATCACAATGATTTCATGATAGACAAAAAAGATGATAAATATCGTGTCATAACATTTATATGGTATTTAAATAATGTAGAAGAAGGAGGCGAAACTGAATTTTGGACGAATCATATGATTAAGCCTACTGCTGGAAAATTAGTTTTATTTCCAGCATCTTGGACATTTCCACATAGAGGTAAAATGCCTATATCAGATGATAAATATATAATTACTGGTTGGGTATATTCTAAAATATAATTTTGAACAGAATGAAAAAATTGAATTAATAATTATTTATAATATAATACTTAAACGAATAAGACAAAAGGTATTATATTATAATATGGAAGAATCGATTAAACTCCTAAATATGGAGGATTTTACTCAAAGCCAGGCTCATGGACTATTTTGGGACAGTGAAATTCGTAAAAAAGTATTTAATTTACCTGAATGTAAAAACGACACCCAAAAATTCGATGTGCCTTGTAACAATAATATTTTCAATACAAAAGAAAACATATCTATAAAAACGTCTGGTAACAAAAATATAGACTGCGGTGATATTTTGCGGTTTTATGATAGGGATGAATTCGATATAACTATAATATTAATTAGATATGCTCAACTAGATAATCGCAAAAAAATAACTGAAATAATAGAAATAAATTATACAGAAGAATTACGAGACATATTATTTGGTTCTGTAACAAGAGAAATATTAGAAGAATATGTCCAACAAATAAAAAATATTCCTAACGGAAATGTCTCAAGTGAATGTAAAAAAGAATATATACAAGCTAAAAATCATATACAAAAACAATATAATATGAAAATAAATATTTCACCAAAAGTGGATTCAAAGAAACAACGTCGCGTTCAATGTTCTATACCAAAAATAGATGAATTATTTTACAATTATCCACAATTTATAATATCAAAAACAAATGAACCTTGTATACGAGGTATACAAATCACACCAATAATAAAATCAACAAAAAGAATTAGGCATTCAAATTTAGAAATAATTTATGATATTCAAGATAGCAATGGATTAAATTTGGAAATAAGTTCCTGTTTTGAAATTGATTTAGGTCCTACTGTATTATTAAACTCATAGTTTATACTTGACAATAACAATATATTTTCATCAACACTTTTTTTATTTGTAAATCTTATGAAATAATGGGATTGGATACTTTTTTCTTCAATATTTTTATCAATTTTTCCGGCATTGACTCCTACGCGTCGAAATGATATATCAGGTGCTTCATTTTTGTTAACAAATATAAAATTGTCTGGTTCCATTTTTTCGGAAACGGTTCTATCAAATTCTTTTTTTTGCCAAATCTGAAATACACAAGGAACATCGTGTTCTACGCCATCTACTAAAAACGAATTATCTGGTATGTCTATTTCAAATAGTAAATGGAAGCACAATGGAAATGATTTCTGTAAACTATCTTTTTTAAAACTTTTGGGCAATATAAAGGATACGCTGTCGCTGAATTCACACGATTTTTTTATAAATTTTATTGCGATAGATGATTGTCGACCAAAGGGAGGATTACCTATTACATGAATTGCGTTTGTATTAAACTTCTCTCTTATATTATTAGTATTGAGAGTTAAATAGTCTTGCTTTATAATTTCTTCATTTTCCGGTTCTAAATCATAAAATAAGAAATTCGTTGACAACTTTTTTATTCCAGATATAAACGCACCGTTTCCTGCGCTGGGTTCTATAATTAAATCAGTTTTTGATATATTTATGTTTGTATTAACATATTGTAAACAAGACGTAACTATACTTGGTTTGGTATAATATTTATCTATAGTATTTCGTTTCAATCCTTTTTTTTGAATAAATTCTTTCGTCTTTATTTGATTCATTTTTGTTTGATTTGTATTCATTATATATAGTTATAAGTTACCTTTACATTATTATCAAAAAACAAATCAATTTTATAATTATATATGTTTACTCGTTCAGGCTATTTAGACATTTCTTAAGGCACTGCGTTTCGGATTTCCGATGACGACCAAATATTAATTATAGCAAATACTTTTTATATCATTATATACTATAAAGCATATAATGACACACACTAAACGCCATAAAAAAGGTAAACATCAAAAAATATATAATATGAAAGGATGCTCTAAAAGAAAAAATATGTGTAAAAAAGGCTACACGAGACGAAGAGGAAGAGCTTCTATTGGTGGAGAACAACCTATACCTCCATATTCTATGATTCATGGAGGCAACTGTGGAGCATGCTCTGCTCCCTTATTTAAAGGAGGTGCTTCGGATGAACCAGCATTAATTGGAAAACCATGGTCTGTTGATAATACCAGTGGGAACTATTTAGCACCAAATTTATATAACAAGGGTGACCCACAAACAATGATGTTGCTAAGAGGAGGAAAGAAAAGTCGTAGAAAAACAACAAGTAAAAGTAAAAGAGCAAAAGGCATAATAGGTGGTGGATTATTGCCTTCCGAGCTAGTCAACTTTGGACGTGACATTATGTATAATGTAAATAGCACATACACAACTTTAAATGGATATAAACCAAATCCAAGCCCTGCTCCATATGAAGACCAGTTAACGAAATCAATTACTCAAACTAGAATTGTTATCTAATAACGTATAATATAATTAAGTGTAATATATTTGTTAGTAATGTCAATTGTTGGATTTGATGTTCCGGTATTATCAATTGTTACTATATGTGTATGGGATGGCTCCGTATTTGTTGTTAATGTGTGACTATGGTCTCCAGCAGTACCGGTTCCTGAATTAGGTCGATAATAATAGCTATTATCATTATCTGTATTAGCACTTATTCCAAATAAATTATTCTGTCCTCCGCCTCGATTTTCAGCAAAGTATGCGTCATCATAACTATGTGCGTGGTTTCCGGTGGTATTGGTATTCCCTGTATGACTATGAGCACCATCAGAACTTAAACTAGCTGTATGAGTATGTGAAGGTATTTTATCTCCAGTCAATGTAACACTATCGGAACCACCAATTACGCCTAAATTACCGCTCCCTCTACCCCTAGGAAATCTATCTTGTAAATTAGGCAAATTAAATGTAGTGCTAGCATCACCTTCTCCATATGTAGTTCCAATGGTATTAAATAACTTATGATATGTAGTTCTACTTATAGCTTGCCCGTTACAAAATAACCAACCTTGCGGAACAATTGCGCCTGAAAAGCATATAATGCTTCCTGCTGGGACAACATTTAGTCCATTAACGTGTAAATCTGAGCCTGTTGCTTTTACTGAAATCATATCCATTATAATAATCAGTTCTTTTTTTTAATTCAAAATTAATTAATTATTAATTCTTTTATTTATTTATTTATTTAGTTATTTAGTTATTTAGTTATTTAGTTATTTAGTTACTTTATTTATTTTCTGTTAATAATACATATTATGGCGTTTCCTAAGTCTCTAAACGAATTGTGTAAGCCCGCTTACATTTATTTTATTATTTCCGTTATTGGATTAGTCGCAATGGCTATTCAAAAT
>Ga0194133_10001339_pt1 | contig 43759 bp, 54 predicted proteins | sample TA2KigOf40mmetaG_FD_155448 | JGI IMG/M metagenome (GOLD analysis project Ga0194133, IMG submission 155448) | Freshwater microbial communities from Lake Tanganyika, Tanzania - TA2015055 Kigoma Offshore 40m | ecosystem: Environmental > Aquatic > Freshwater > Lake | place: Tanzania: Lake...
CAACCATTTCTTCATTTTGAGCCCAAGAACGAAGTTCAAGTGCAAGTTCTGTTGCGAGTTCTTGATGTTCAATCTTCGCAAGTTCCTTCATTGCATCCGAATGTTCCTCAATAAAGTTCTTTGCGATGTCTAGGACTTTGTTTTCTTTTTCTGTTAGTTGTACTTCTTCCAACATAGATTCATCCCAAGGTTTTTGTCCAAAGTTTTCATAATCAATACCAAGTTCTTCTAATGCTGCTTTGTTTGCTGCCTCTTCATTTAGTTTCAGCGGGTTGCTCGTCATTCCATTCCTCATAACGTGTTTGGATTCTACCATCATTCAGAAAAATATTCAAGTGTCCTATGCTACCGTTTTCCAAATAGAATGCCATCCATACATGACGACCTTCTTCCATCACTTCATAGTGATACATTTTGATATCATCTAGAGAAAATTCATCTGGATTATATATCTCTTTGTCGGTCATATTACCTGATTGATAAAGTTTCTATCAGGTACTAAACTATCTTGATTTCTTAGCACACTTCCGTCAAATCCATCCATCAACCACACACTCTTGCCACTATCCCATGCTTCTTTAATACCACCAACATTTGAGTGAAGTGCCCAACCATGGTCAGTATCTAGTATCTGCGGTCCTTTAAAACCAGGAACTCTTAGTGCTGGTGATGCTCCATATCCAACGCTAGGAATAACAAAGTCTGCACCAGTTCGTTTCATCCAGTGTTGTTCTCCTCGGATACCAGTAGCATAACTCACACCGATATACTTATCAACATCACTATACTTGTCAGTAAACTTATTCCACCATTCAACAACTTTGGGTTGAAACCATTTCGTTGATGCAGAGTTTAACTCATTACCAACTTCTGCCATTACATTATCATACTTAGATGCAATCTCTGCAACTCGTTTGACATGTGCTCGCTGATATTTGTTCCATTCACCTTTCGTATGAATGTCATGTGGAATACTAGGACCGTCTTTGAGACCGTTGAATGGATGATTCTCCCATGCACCATCAAACCCTTGAATAGAACCCTCAAACAAGGAAATACTGACCGTTAATCCTTTTTTATCTGCTTTTTTTATGGTGTTTTCAAGTCTTGTGTAGTAAGAGTTTTTTAAACTTCCATCATCTTTCCAAGGAACACTACCAACACGCTGAACTCCTGGTGTATTACTACCCCATTTAGATGCAGCAAAGTCAGCTCCTCTAGTTTCAATAGTCCATAACCGAGTCCAGTTTCCTGTAACTCTATCCATACCTACAGTTTTACCACCAATAGGTTGAACATTATTCCATGTGTGATTGCCAGCAAACTGAGTTTTTTTGCCATCCACATAGAAATCATCACCCTTGATTTGGATTCCAGTTAGATTGTCTTTCATTTTATTCATTTTAATAGAACGATCCGTTTTTGTTTTCACACGAGGAGCTGCCATAACAGGTGCTTCCATAACAGGTGCTGCCGTCAAAGTAAGTGCAGCAATAAGAGTTAAAGTTTTCATAATTGTTTTTTATATGTGTTATACTAATTTAAACATTTCTTTTACAAGTTCAGAAACACTTTCTGCTGGTGCCGGTAATTCTTCATCATCACTAATTTGATTTTCTGAAGTCTCATCACAATCTAGACATTCACCAGTAGGAGGCATATTGTCTAATAGAGAGTTCCATTTTCTCCACCAATTACCTTTTTGAATTGCAACCAACATAGATTCATATTCTTTAGATGCACGATCAGAATCTGAGTTCTTAAAACTTTCCCATCGCTCATATGCAGATACATAAACACTATACCACGGATCTTGTTCTATGGCAATACGCCATTCTTCGTCTGTTTGATTTTCAACATCTCTCTTAAGGTCCATTAAATTACTCCTGTTTCTTTGAGGTATTCTCTATATCGCAAAAATCTACCCAGGCGTGGTTGATCTTTCACACCTAGGCTAATACAACATTCACAATATGATAACCACTCAAACCAAGGAGTTGTCGGATCTAGAACATGTCTAGGATGTTCGTTTTGGACGCTCATTCAAACTCTCCAGTGCGGTTTTTGATTGTTGCTGAGCGATATACGCCCTCAATTCTGGTGTTTCCGTCCACTCCCAGATTGTACCATCCTTCTGTGTGTGAGTTTTTAGGATTGTTTGAATTTTCATGGATTTCAATGTGAATAGGTTGTTGATCATTCCAATGCCTCACCACGCCTGCAATGATGAAACAATTAGTAACAAGGTAAGTGAGGAAAATAATAGTACGTACAATAGCAACGTTATCTGCGACATTATCCCTCCTGTGTGCTTTTTCCCCTAGTGCTTTTGCCCATAGATGCCAGAGTAGTTGGAAACGATTCATAGTTTATACTGAATAAGTTTTGTCGCTATCAAAATAACACCACTTGGCATCTTTCATATTTAGACACATAAGAATGGTCTCATGTTCTCTGTCATACAATTCCCAATCATTTTTGATTTTTGCATTGTATCTACGTTGATAGGCACAAGACCATATATTCTTATATATCTTTGCTTTTTCGGATAGTGCCATTAAGTTGGTTGTTCTTGTCTCTGAGTATACACTTGATCAAAGAGTTTGTCAAGGACTTCAGAACATTCCCAGTATTCATTAGAATCTATGGCAGTTTTATCAAATTGATACCGTCGAACGGAATTGTAAATAAGTCGCAGTTGTTCAGGAGTTAGATTCATAGGTCGGTGGATGATACTTTAGATATTCAAAGAAAGTTAGTTTCATTTCCTTTTTGGTCATACCACAGTGTTCAGCTGCAGCAGGAAGAGTCATTGTACAATTAAATAACCCTTCATTTGATTCTCTTACGTTTTTGGGTGTGGTTTTCACAGGAACATCATATAGTTTGGATTTATCAATTTTTAAAAGGATCATCTTTATTCATCCTGTCTAACCTGTCCAGTATACCATCAAATGATTTAAGTTGGTCAATACGACATAAGATGTCAGAAATACTATTGCAGACCACTGGACGTTCTTGGCGTGCTGCATATGCTAAAGCATTACGCAGTGATGCTGTTGCTTCATCTAGTGAATCTGTTACTTGTTGTGCTAATGCCATCAGTCAGATGCCCTCCATTGTGAATAAATTTTTTTAGTACCTAATTTAGATCTCATTTCTTGAAACTCTTCAACAGTTTCTAGAATTTTCTGTGCAATTACTTCACCATCATAGTAGAAGTCCCAGGGTTCATCATTTCGACCTTTGTTATACGCATTATAAAGATACGTCATCAAAGAGTCAACTAGTAAATCGTGATGTGTCATAGTAATAGATAAAGAAGGGGGATTTTACTCCCCCGTATTTATAATCAAAGAGTACCAAAAGTTAGAGGAACAGTATTGGACTTCTTACGATTTGCATGAGCGAACACCAAACGAGCATTATCAATGGTAGTTTGTCCACCAAGACTGTGAGGATCATGATGATCAATGTGAGTTACATCACCATCAAGAACTTGTTCTAGAAGAATTACCTCACCAGTAATAGCACACTTTTTATCTTGACGAATCCAAAGACTACTACGAATAGATGGAGAGAAGAAACGTTTAGAATCTTTTTCTTCACTAATCACACCTTCTTTCAATTCAGGAAGAAGTTCAATGTAGCACTGAAGACGAGCTTCCCTGTGAGCTGCATCCTTAGATCGTTGAACACCAACATAGTCACGAGCATTTTGTCCGTTAGAATCTTTCCAAAGAATCAAAGGATTGTTGTTTTCATCCTTTCGTTGTTTAATATGATTGTATTCAGTTACAAACCATTCAAACAAACCTTTATAATCATTAATGACAATGTTTTTGTCATAAAGATGACTCACAACCATACACAAATCAAATAGAGTTGCCTCATTTGGAATGTGACGATGTTTGCTAGTGGTATTCTTCTCAACTTTAGTACACTCATTTACCGCTTTGAGAACATCATACAGTTTTTTAATGTTCTTAGTCTCTGGTGATTCATCATTATATGAAGAATTGAGTTCAGACTTGTTAATAGGACCAGCAAAACGTCTAGTAATATGAACAAGAAGAGATGCCATAAACTCTTCATGATTACGACGTTTCATCGCCTCTTTACTAAAGTAACGAGAGAAGAATTCTTCATAAGATTTACAATATTCACGAATTTTTCCAGCAATAGTGCAGATAATTGCATTACGTTCTTCTTGTGCATTAAGTTTTATACCATCATTAATGGCGAGAAACAAATCATGAAGATCTTTAGTAGTTGCTTCCCTAACAATGAAACAAGTTACACGACATTCGTTATCAAAAAACTCTTTAACATAGGTAGGCAAAGTAGAATATTTTTTGTTATTCTTACCAGGTTTCCAAGTTTTGTAGACATCATGTTCAATACCTACAATTTTATGTTCTTTCTGAGCCAATGGGAACTCATTATTAAAGAACCTTGTAATACAACGGGTACGATTGTTTCCATCAATACTAATATATTCGTATCCCATATTTCTTTTATCGTTAAAATACTCATAGTCATCTGAATCAGTTCCAAACTGTTCAGCACAGTATTTTGCACAACTATCTACATGAGCAAGAGTAATCGGAGTGGGAACAAAACGACGCAAAACAGAAGCAATATAGTTTTGTCGTTGTTTATCAGACCAACGTTCTTCGGATTGGAAAGAAAGATCAAGGTAGATTTTATCTTGACTCTGAAGTTCTGCAAGTCGATTGCAGAAAACCAGCATTTCTGGACGAAGTGTTTCCTGAGTTTCTTGAATAGTCATTAGGTTTTACCTTTGAAAAATTGATGATCCTTGAAGTTCCGTTGAACGTTCTCAGTCATCTGTACCTAGGTACTATAACCCACAAAAAAAGAGGAGGCAAGCCCCCTCTGATAAGTAAACCTTATGGGTATTATGCAGAAGTTGTTGCTTTGATAACTGCAAATCCAATAACGGGGGCAGCTGCCGACTGGGCAACTGCTGTATAAACACTGCAAGTAAAACTACCTGCTGCGGTGTTGGCAGTTATGTTATAGGCACCTAGATTACCAGCAGAAACATGATTAAAAACAATTCTATCTCCTGCTGCAACTGTATTGTTATTAACGGTAAAAGTTGTTGTTGTGTTAGCAGCTGCAGAAGCACTGAATAAAGTAATTGTTCCACAAATAGCATTTAAAGTAACAGCAGTTGTTCTGTTTGTTGACTGAGTAACTGTACCACCACCAGCATTATAACCAATACCGCCTGTTCCCGTTCTTAAACTTGTAGCAGTAGCAGCACCTAAAATTGGTGTCGTTAGTGTTGGTGAAGTAGAAAATACTACGTTTCCAGATCCAGTAATAGATAATTCTTCAATATTCCCAGCACCAGATGAAGTTCTTCCTAAAACTCTACTGGTGGCACTTACGTTTTGAATTTTATCGTATGTAACTTGATCATCACCAATACCATTAGTTACTATAGTTCCAAATCCTAATGCGGTTCCTGCTCTTCTTAAAATGTGTCCATCAGTACCAGCATTGATTTCAGCAAAAACTCCAGCAGAGTTTGTACTTCTACCAACTACTGATAAACCAGCAGCCGCACTGTTTTCAATTTTAGCGAACGTTACAGCACTATTAGCAATCATACTATTAGAAACTACTCCACTATCTCCAACAACAACTACATTATTGCTTCCAACTTTAAGTTTACCTGATCCATTTGGAGCAAATGTAAGGTCACCGTTCGTACCCTGAGCTAAAGTTAAAGTTCCTGGTGATGAAGAGCCAGTTCTTAAAATTAAATTTTGACTTCCGCTACTTTCAATAACAGCAGTTGCGGTACTATTTCCTACTATAATTTCTCCATTAGAACCTTTTGGTTTTAAATGAATGCTTACATCAGCATCACCACCTAAAGCTTCTACAACAATTGAGTTTCCAGTAGCTGAATTACTAAGTTGAAAATAATTAACTGCTGATGCTACAGCTGTAGGAAAACGAATAACTGTATTACCATTAGCATCTTTGATAACATCTTGAGCTGCAGATGTAGATCCAATTCTAATGAAATTGCCATCTAATCGAAGATCATCTCCAGATGGAATTTCTTTAAATGCAAAAGGAGCTGAATCACCTGCACCTGTATTTGTTACAATTACTGGAAATCTATTTGCCATTTTTAAAGTCTCTTTTTACTAATATTTATAAAAAATTACGCGATAGTTACGTTAAATGGTGTATTTGCTCGGTTAAATACTGCCATAACCAGACTAGTTCCATCAAGAGAAGTAGGAACGCCGGCAGTACCTGTCGCTCTAATTCCAACACTTAAAGTAGCGGTAATTGCAATTGAACTTCCCAAAGCACAAACGTTTCCATTAACAGTTATTGAAGAATTTACTAATTTATCATTTGCAATACTACCAGCAAGCATTGTATTTGTGACAGTTGCAGTATCTCCAGTTGTTACAATATCACCATCTAAATTACGAAGAGTTAATGTTCTATTTGCAGTTAGAGTTTCAGGAACAATAGTCACTGAAAAAGAACCTGTACCACCACCACGACCAGTAAGAACAATACCATCTTGAGTAGATGCCTGTTCAAATCTTTGTCCAGAAGTATTTCTAAATGTATGTGATGCAGTAAAAGTTTGATTCTGATCAATTAAAGCAATAGTACCACTTAAATCTGGTATCGTTAATGTTCTTGTTGTACTTGTAGTAATACCACTCAACTCAAACTGAAGTTTTTTACTATTTGTAGTATTATCTTGAAAATAAGTAAGACTATCAGTGAAAGTTTTATTTGTTAGTGTTTGGGAGTCATCTATGGTTACAAAATCACCAGAAGTTGTACCACCAATTAACCTACCAAATAATCTACCAGGCGCCGCACTAGGACCAGCAGATGTGTCAGAAGTTAAAACTACAGTACCAGCAAGTTTATATGACTTACCAGAAACAACATTTAAATGTTCTGATGATGTCCAAGACTCAGTTGTAGACAACCAAGTAAATGTTTTATTTGTGGTGCCTTTTAATAGAATACCACCATTATTTGCTCCAGTATCATCTGGTGAATCAACACTATTTAATTCTACTTGATGATCATCAACCGATAAAGTAGTTGAGTTAATTGTTGTAGTAGTGCCATTAACAATTAGATTTCCTGTCACAGTTACATCACTACCAACATTCAAAGTACCTGCAATGGATGTGTTACCAGTATCCTTTGCAACTGTAAATCTATCAGTATCAACACTAAAGGATAGATCTTTAATTGCAAAAGAATCATGAGAAATTTCAGTTACATCAGTGAAACTATTTAATGAACTACCAGCATTTCCAGCAGATGATATTTGGAAAATGAGATTGCCACCAGCTGCACTTCCAGTGCTCTTTCCAGAAGAAATTCTAAGATTTGGAGTAGAATTATTACTACCAGTAGCATTACTTGCAGTAATTCTATTCGTAAGATCCAAATCAGTTCCCGTTGTAAGAACTCTGATCAGTGGAGTCTCTACATGTGTAGTAGCCTGAAACCTATCTACAATAGGATCTGACGTATATTCTATGTTGTAACCAACGATTTTAGTTGCCATTGACTTATAGTGGTAATTCTAGGATGTCTATGAGGATGTTGCCTTGTGATGTAGTGTCAAACTGAACTCCTAAGCTAATATTAACTTGACCAGAAGAAACAGTATAATCAGTGTATGGCAATTGTCTTATACCATTAGCAAAAACAAGAATGCTTTCTGCAATATGACCTGATGTAATTGGAAAACTCTGAGGTTGCAGGCCTGAAGTAATGCTATATTCATACCTTCTAGATATATACCTAGAAGTTGGAACTGATGGTTGAGATGTTCCTACAATTCCATTCGTAGCTCCAGAAGGAACAGTCACATTGTAAGAATATGGAGTGATAAATCCATGTTTACCTTGAACATCAAGGTTTTGAGTTATCAATTCACTTCCACCCACTTTCAGTTTATAGGCAGAAACTGCATCAGTTCCAATACCAACATTTCTATCTGGCGTAGTGGTGGAACTGAAATCTCTAATCTTAAAGGCATCAGAACCAACTAAACCAAATGGAATCCAAACATCGTTGAGATAAACCCAACCGAAGTTTCTATACATATTTGTGGTCAAAGTTTCCAAATCAATATTATATGCAATATCACCATCATTAAATGTAAGACTTACTGATGCTCCATAAGTGGCGACAAAATCTGGTGTTCCAGGACTGGATGTTGATTCTCTAGCAAGGAAGGTAGATCTTGATTGAGTATCAGTTCCAGTTCCAGGTGATGTCCAGAAATAGGTAAGTTTCTTCGCTTTAATTTCATTATTAGAAGTTACAGCATTTTCAAATGTAACTGGACCAGAGAAGAATGTCTGTAACTGGTTATTTGCGCCACCAACAACAGTTAATCTATCAGTGACAACAATTTCACCAAAGGTGTTAATTGTTGCACCTTCTTCACCAACAATGTTTAGTTGAGCAATATCCTCTTGTGTTACCTGACCTGTAACTGGGTTAATCTTAGAGTTACCAATGAAAAGATCACCATTAGAGTTTAAACCAGAGTAGAAAGCAATACCAGCTTGTTCTTTAATTGATTGAGAAAATCTAATTTGATCGTCAGTTAAAGTTTCTTCCTGCGAAGATGGGAAAGCGGTTGAGTAGTTACCAGGACCAAATCCTAGATATTCAAATGTGTGGTTACCAGATCTTACTGTTGATGGTCTACGAAGTTCTACATCTTTTGATTCACCAGATACAAGAGCAAATTTTCTAGCTTCTTCATCTAGTTTACCATTAGTTGTATAGTTTGCCGTTGTATTTTGAAATACATTAGAAATAAATAATTCTCCTGCAGCCATTCTAAGGTCTGTAGTAAGAGTAGAAACAGATCCACCATACATATCTTTAATTAACTTAGAAACCGCTTCTCTAGTAATACTTCTTAGAGGATCATATGTAAATACTAAGTCAGATACATTATCTTTGTCTGTAGCTTTTACTGATCCAAGTATAAAACTATCAGCTAAAGAGAAAGCAGATTTAGGATTACTTCTTGGATTATCTCTATCAAACTGAGGAAAAACCTCGTTTACATTTTGAGAAAATTTTCTATCGTTAACTTGATCATCTGTGGGTGTGATACTTGCTAACAATACTGTTAGATAGTAAACAGCGTCTTGTTCATTTTGTTTCCAACTTTGAATTTTATCAATATCATAAATGTAATATACATTACTATAATTATCAACCCATGATTTACCACCAGCAACAGAAGTACTTCTTGGTTTAATAACATATCCACTAAGAGGATCTCTAGGCGTAATAGAAGAGTTCTTAGGAATAACGTACTTGACTCTATAAATTCTATCTTTTAAAGTTCTTAAATCCTGTTGTCTCTTTATGAACGATGTAGCAGAAAATAGAATATTTGTCTTTGGAGTTACAGTGGTTCCAACTGCATTAACATAATAAACAGTGTTGTTAATGAGAGTATTGAATAATTCATTACCAGATTTTTGAGTGATAAGAAACCAGTTATTTGCTACTGGATCCCAACGAACTGGTCCAACATATGTAGTGCCATCAGAATATCTTTTACTTCCAGGCGGTGTATTAACAACTAGTCTAGTTACACCAACATCATTTAGAACATCTTGGAATGAATAAGATTCAAATATCGCAGCACTCTTAACTGTTGCAACTCCACCGTTATTTAATACGGATAAAAATACTTTATCATCAGTTCCATCTTCATCTTTTCTAGCACCAACAGTGTATCCTTGAACTTTATATGGAGGTGGAGAATCAATATCATTATATCCATATAGATATAGTTTTATGGTATCAGAAACAGCAACAAAGTTACCAGGAGTTCCTGACACTGGATTATTTGTTGAAGATAGTGTTTTCTGAAGATCAAGAGAAATCCAACTTAGATTTACTTCTTCAAATGCATTGATATTTTTGGGAGGAATAATTGCTGTAATAGTTCCTTGAGAATCTTTTACAAACGGTAATTCTTTAAATCCAACAGATCTAATAGCGGTGTTACCAAAGTTAGAGTTGGAGTTGGTAATTGACATATCACCACCAGACTCACAAAGGAAGTGGTCTGCATATCCAACAGCGAATACAGAAACTGCCTGAACAAATGCGTCAGATGATGCACGAACGTGGAAGTTTCTCATTCCTTTCTTGAATCTGGAAGTTCCCTTCAGGTGAGCATCAGCACCAGCATTAACATATGTATCATTATCCCATTTTACAAAAACATTATCATCTTTTTGAAGTGAAATTCCAGTAAACTGTGCCACAACCATAGATTTAAAACCAGTTGCCTTAGAGCCATCAGCCCACATTCCACACTGTCCCCAAGTAGATCTTAGAGATAAGTTAAACATATATGGAGATGCAGAATCAACAGTATCAATCTCAACTCGAGCTTGAATACCAACGTTTGTAGCATCAGCAGATGGAATTGATCTCATATCATATGAGAATTGATCTGCGTTTGATGTAACAACAACAAAGGAACCATTATAAAGTTCAGATTCTGACTGTGATGATCCTTCTCTAGCACCAGAAATATTGATTGTAGTACCTACTGAGAAACCATGGTTAACTGGGTTGCCTTCAATATCTACAACAGCAGCAGTAGCTCTCTTTCCACTTCTCGTAATTCTACTGATTTGGAATACGTCAGAAATAGGACCAACAATTCTATTTTCTTCAATTCTTGGTTGAAATTGGTCTTGAGAAATTGAACCAGTTGTATCAGGAATATCGGTGAAAGCAATAGATACTTTTTTATAATAAAGTTCTAGATCATTTATATCTGCATATTCAAATACAGTTAACTTGTGGTGACTATAATTTGGTAGAATTGTTGTAGAAATATTTTTATCATAATATACACCCAAATCATGTCCATCGAATATCGAGAACTGCCAAAAGTAACAACCACCAGTTACTCTAAATACTGCGGTTCTTGGTTGTTCTGTAAATCCAGTTGGAGCTCCATCAGCAGTACCATATGGATATGGAACATATTTCGGAATAATTTTAGTTCTTCTAAGATCCAGTCCTACAATAGAACAACCTCTAGGAACAATAACTCCACCTTCAGTAGAATTATACTTATATAAGTCATTTGATGGATCAAGAAGATCAAAGTTAGAAGCAGCATTTAATGTTGGAATATCCTGTAGATTTCCACCTGTTGATCCTCTACCAGGTCTATTATCAATAATATAATCTGAAGGGTGCAGAAGAATACTAAATGCATCGAATTCGTCGTTTCCTTTACCCCCTCTATAAGAAAAACGTGCCACCTCTAAAAGGGCACGTTGAAGAGATTTAAAAGGTCTTAGTGGAGAATTGCCTCTGTTATCTATGGCATCAGAGGCATCAAAATCATCTGGGTTGACATAAATGAGTCTACCAGTTCTAGAAGTAATAATATTTTTTAATCTAGTTAATGCCATTTATTAATTACTCCTCGAAACCGTATACGTTAAAGTTTGTAAGTCCGTTATCACTCAAGGTTACAACACTATATTCAGATCCAAGAACAATTGCTGATCTTTGGAAAGAAGTATTTGCAGATAAAGATTTATCAAACTCAATATGATCTTCTTTCTTTAAATTGAAAACTTGGTCAATTCCATAGTAGTATTCAGATACTGGAGATATAAAAATTTCTCCTTCATCAAAAACTCCATAATCTACAAAAACCTTTAGTTCCTTTAAGGATTCTACATATCTATTTATTCTACCGTAAGCTCCAACATTAACACTTGCAAGTGTGTAATTAACTGCACTATATGTAAAGGTTTCAGATGATGCAATAGGTCCAGATACATCATATAAAGCTAGTGTTCTTGCATTTCCAGTAATAGCAGTAACTTGTTTGGTTAATGTTTTTATATTTTCACCGTAGGTTGAATCACCATAATAAAGAGTTGTTGGAGTAGTTGCATTTACTTGGAGTAACGTATATGATCCAGCGGATCCTAATGAACCCACCACAGAAACTCCAGTAGTGTATTCTGTTGTAAGATTTGAGTTTTCATAAATCTTGAATCCATTCAAACCAGTTGCAGAAGTATTAAATTTATATAATTCACCAGGAGTAACATTAATATTTCCACCAAAATTTTCATCAATATACATAACTTCAACACCACTATCTACATTAGAAATAGTTGCAACTCCAGTAGAAGGAGAAATACCAGTGATATTCTCAGCGGTAAATGGTCCGCCCTGAGTATACTGAACATATATTTTCAACTGTGATGCATTGATTGATTCAATTGTAGCAATAGTTGAAGAATCATCATCTTCAATTTGATCACCAACAGCAAATCCAGTTACAGTATCGACTGTAAGTACATCAACAAGTTCTTGAGTAACTGTTAGTGTATCTACTGGATAATTTTCATAAGATTTTAAAACTTTAGCTGTAGACCCACCACTAAAAGTTAGAGTCGTACCTTCAGGAATACCAGTAAGATTTCCAGATGATACAGTTGCAGTATATGTAGAAATTCCTTGACCATATGTAACGTCAGAAAAATCTGTTGTTAACTGTGAATTACTGCCGAATTTAATTTGTTTATCATAATCTTTAATTGCAATTCTAATTAAATCTGCAGTTGAGTCAGTATTAGTTGCATTGATTACGACACTAGATGTTTTACCTTGAGGGACTTTATATACAACTCTTTCATCGCCTGTATTGATTTCAGATGAATTTTGTATATCTGAATATAAAATTGATGCCATTTTTTTAGACTCTCCTTATAAACTCCAAGTTGAATAAAAATAAGTTTTTAATCTGAACTCACCACTCAAAGATTGTGCATTTAACGATCCTTCTACATTTAGATCGGAATCAATTGATGTTAAATTCTGAGATTCATCTATACCTACTATAGTTATATCAGCATCAGGTATAGAAATAGTTCTTGTTGTGTTATTTGATACTGCATTTAAATTAAAATTAACTTTCTTTGTATTGACAATATCGGTAAAGAAGAGTTGTCTATTTGAATCAATTAGAGCAAATGTACCAGAATTTTCAGGAACACTAAGTGCAACAGTGGTAGAAACATTAGTAAAATCAAATGTGAAATTCTTATCTTTCGCGGCATTTGAAACAGTTGGATTTACTAATTTTCCAGTTAAAGTTACATCATCGTCGGCATCAGAAATTTGTAATGTTCCACTCTTATTTGGTAATTTCTGAGTTCTGTTTGCACTGAGAAGACTGAGATCAAAAGTTACTTTTCTTGTTTTTGCTTCATTAACAAAAATAGGATCAACATATCTACCCGTACCTAATTTTAGATCTCCATCCGAATCAAGACCAAACAAACCAATATCTGTAGATGGGAGTGTTAATGTTACAGTTTGTCCATTTGAAAGATTTGTAAAATCAAAGTCTATTGATTTATTTAAGTCAACATTATTTGTTATTGTTGGATTTACTACGGTTTTATTACTCAAAATTTGAGTTGCAGTTGTTGTAGTAACTACACTTGGATTATTGCTGTCTGTTGACATTCCATCAAGAACTGATGGAAAAGTTAGATATGCAGCTGCAGTTGGTAGGTCAATACCAATAATGTTAATTGCGTTAGCTTGAAGAGTTCCAGATGTAAATTTTGCAATAGAAAAATTGCCTAATTTTTTATTGGTAATACTTTGAATTGTAGATGAACCTAATATGTAATCATCATCATTTAAATCTAAATTATAATTTCTTGAATCATTTTCTTCGGCCCAAGTTCCACCATCAGCATCTTGAGGAAGTGAAATTCTAAAATTAATATTACCTGCTGTATCAATTGCAAATACGTTTGCAAGACCAGCTCCACCAATTTGAATAATCTTTGATCTAATTCTTTGATTCTGAGTTCTATCATCAATTAATTCTGAGGTAAGATCAGCGTTATTAGTTTTTGGAAGATAGAACTTAAATGGGGCAGTTCTTTCTGGCTGATTTTGATTTACGTGTAAAGAAAATTTACCTTTAAATTGATTTGGATTATTTTTTACTTCCGACGAAAAAATTAAATTATCATCATCAATTTCAATTGTCTTATTTGTAAGAGTTTGCGTGGAGGTTAAACTTACAAGAACATCTGTAGATGTAGTAATTGCAGGGAGTTTGTATATTTTTGTAATTGGATCAGATCCAGATGTAGTTACCAAATCAAGATCAAATTTTGCATTGATTTTAGAATCTGATGCTTTAACAAGATTAAATGAATTATCTAAAGATTGTAATATTGTGCCAGAAGAAAATCTTACTTTACTTGCAGATGGAGTGGTTAGAACTAAATCATAACTTGTCTGATTTTCAATAACTGGAGCTATAGCGACTGCATTAGTTCCATCAATGTATGCTTCTAACCCCGCAAGTCCAAAAGATAATCCTAAACGTTCTACACTATTAACACTTCTTCTAAAGAATCCAGTTTTTGCAGTGCCAGAAAATCTGAGACCAGGTGCAGTTTTACCACCAGATTCCAAACCTAAAAAGATTTGACCAACAGACAATCTCCTGTTTCTGTTTAGAGGATCAGACTCATAAACAACTGGAAAGTAAATATCCTTATTAACTTCATTATTCTCTAAGGTGTCTAACTGAGAGATTTTTATCTGATTAGCCACAATGGTATCTCTATATTTGAAAATTCCTATACAGGACTATTTATACAAAAAAACCTGGAGTGACCTCCAGGCTCTTGCATCTTCCTTCACACGGAAGCCCCCGCTCGGAATCGAACCGAGAATCTTCCGCTTACAAGGCGGATGCAGTAACCGTTATGCTACAGGGGCGTTTTAACAAATTCAAAAAAACCGTTATAAGATCCCCACACTTGTTCGTGTGTTTCAACATCTAATCCTTTATCGATTGTATGATAATAACCATCACCAAGTAATCTTTCTGTTGTTACAAACGTATTTTTTTGACCTTTTTGTACATAGCATTCATTACAAACATTTACTCCATGGAAATCAGTACCGTTATACTGAAATATTGTATCACACCCCTGAAGATATGTCAATCCATCTTCTTTAAAGAATTTTAGTAAAATTTTTTGATCTTGCTCATGTACTTCAACTATGTTTTTTAAATATGGAACTTTATCAACATAGTATTGTTGGATACATTCAAAACGATTACTATCCAGTTTTTTGTGAATTACCTCAATCATTGCAAACTGACTGGGATTTGTCATTGCTTGCATACAATTATTAAAAATTCCTTCGTAATAAGAAAAAAATTTTTCAATCATCTTGAGGTAATAGTTCGGGATTTTCACATTCTAGTTCAAACATTAACGGATGCATTTGTTCCATAATTAAATAATTAGAGTACTTCCACATGTCTTCCTCATCATAATCTCTATAAGTCATTGCTTCCATTTGGATTTCAGGATGATCTTGAATTAAAATGGGAAGTTCATCAAAAGTATAGGGAATATTTTCTATGAAATACATAAGGACAACTTCTCCCAGGTAAAATCTATAACCTTGGGAAAGTGCGTATTTCATTTTATTACCCTCTACTAAAGCAATTGGAACGATGTTCCATTGGATTGAACTCTGTAATGCAATGCCACAAAGCAAGTTCTGGTTTGCTGAGTCCACAAGTATATATGTCAATTGCAGCAGAACCTTTTTCAGGCCATGTATGAATTGACATATGTGATTCAGACAAAAGTAATATTAATGTTACTCCTTGTGGTTCAAATTTATAAAAACAAGAATCTAAAATTGTAGCACCACACGCAATTGCAGCGCTTCTCATTGTTCTGTCTATAAACTCTAAATCATTAAGAAGTGAATCACAGACTCCATAAATTTCTAAAGTACAATGTTTCCCAAGATTTTCCAATTACACAAATCCCCGTAATTCCATTATTTATGGAGATAGGGCGAGGGGGACTTGAACCCCCACGGGCAATGCCCAACAGATTTTAAGTCTGGTGTGTCTACCGATTCCACCACCGCCCCAAAAAATTAAGACTCAGAAAATTCTTTTAAAGTTTGTTCAACTTCTTCCTGAATCTCTTTGTCTTGAATGAGAGATTGTGCGATGGGATCATTAATTGGAATGAGAGCGAGTAAGTTGCCTCCTTTTGTTTTTATATAGAAGCTATTACCTCGTTGAACAAGAGAAATGATAAAGTCAAAATTTGAGTTAAATTCCTCTTCTGTAATTGTAGTAAATAGTGGGTTCATAGTTACACTTTGTACGATTTCATCTCGTTGGGTAGTTTGTCTTGACATTCTTGAACAACTCGCATAAATTGTTCATATCCTTCTTTAGTAAATTCACATTGAATTTTTTGGTATTCACCTTCTTCGCCAAATAGATGGACTGTCCTTGTAGAAAAGTCAATTTCTACACTGTCTAGAATATCTCTCATGAGGGGGGGTCTTCGTTACCCTCATAGTATATCAGAGGTCTGGTGTTAGTGGCAAGCGGTCAGTTCAACATGATTGGAAGACCAGAAAGAAGAAGTGGTCCCTGAGCGGTAATTGTCTTAACTCCTGTTGTGTTCCAAGAACTAGTTCCCGTTACTTGCTTTATAAATGCACCAGTCGTATTTCTTGTTTCTGGTCCAATAATATTCTGTGTCCAAGTTCCAGTAATACTTTTTAATACTACACCAGGAGTAGGCATCAGGTATGTATCTACAGGAACAGGAACTATAGTTGCAGGCAACATAGTTGTTGTTCTGATTCCGAATATTTGATTAAATTGTCCTCTTGGACCTGGGGTGATTGGATCAAGTCCAATAAAGTTCCATTCAGTACATCCAGCATAGTTTGTAATCGTTTTAGCAGAACAACCTATTTCACTACCAGCTTCTAAACTGATTGAACCAGCCTTCTGTCTAATAGCTGATCCACTGAACTCGATTTCACTCTGAGTATGAAATGTAATTTTTCCAGCAACAGAGTGATTTAACTTACCCTTATGTTCAGTTTCTGTCTCTTCACACTTAGTTTCCTTTGCCTTTACATGTTTTCCTGCCTTAAGATCCTTACCTTGAGAACTGAAGTCATACTTTGCACCAGCAACTTCTAGGTGGAAGTTACCATTAACTTTGATACATAAGTCTCCATCAACTGTAAGAATCTTCTTTCCTTTAATTCTTTCACAAGAATCTTTGGTGATGATTTTAGTTTCATTACCCTGTTGATGTTGGTGAATATTACCTTCACCGTCCATCAATACTGCACCAGAACCATTCGGTTGTCCTTTTCTAATACAAGCTTTTTTAGGATCGTTATTAACAATCTCATAAGCACCATTTGGAAATGCTTTAATATAAGTAGAATATGGATCTACATCAAAGAATTTTTGGAATGGATTACTACTTGATCCACCTCCTCCACCACCGCCGGAACCGCAACCGCCGCCTCCGCTAATATTACTAGGACCAAATCCAAGATCTCCAAGACCATCCTCACCACAATCTGATGATCCATATAAAGGAACCCAATCAGAATATCCATCGTTTCCTATAGCCCTATCACCACAACTATTTGGTATAAGATCAATCAAAGCAAAAATTATTGAGGATATATTTTCCCAGTTAAGTTTACTAAACTCTAACATCTTGACTGCTGATTTTGCAGCTTCATTAGCAGCTCTAATTGCTTGAATTGCAGAACTGATTGTACTAACTACACTTTGAACGAACTGCAATGCTTTTAAAATTGACTCAACAACACTACAAATAGTTGCGTTTATAGTTTCTAAAACTTTAGCAAGAGCAGCAGATATTTGACCCAACAATTTTTCTATCATTCCTGTTATCAGTCCTGATATCAATCCTAACAATGAATTAAAATCAGGAAACTGCATACAAAGAAACTTCTCAAGAATTATTAGTGCAGCTTTGATAATTAATTGAACTACAACTGGAATACCACCAAAAGCTTTTTGAATGAGATCAATAATCATTTTTAATGCTTTTGATAGAAGCAACTTAAGATCAATTGTAATGCCTTGAATTGCGTAACTAATAAACTGTTGAATCTTATTAATCAACGACTGCATGTTAACGATGGATCCATTAACTGCACTAATAAATCCACCCTTCTTTGGATTGGGAATTACAGAACCAGCAGTAACAGCAATATCAGTTAGTAACCATTTAAGATCTTTTACTAGTGTAGATCCTGGACCTTTTGATCCTTCTGCTGCGGGTTGTGGAGTTGGATTAGGAACACCAGCAGAATTTGCATCACTTTGAGGAGCATTTCCACCTGGAGCAACACCTGCAGCATTTGTCGATCCACTAACGCCTGTATCTGCACCCTTGATATTAACATTTTGATTTCCACCCGCATCACCACCAGTAGAAACTACAGTTGGTGTCACACTCTGCCAGGTGTCGGTGCCACCCATATCTTCAGGTGGTCTTAAATCACCAATCCACTCACCATCTTTTTTACCTGTAGAAATTTGTGTTCTAAACAGTCCAAGAACACATGGTTGTTGTGCTGATTCTCCATCCATGAAGAATCCAAGAACAATAGCACCAACTTCTAATTGGTTTGCAGAATCACCAGAATTTTTTGTACCGCCGGAATTTGAAGGTTGCAGAACATGTGCCCAAGGTAAATCTTCAGATGGCATTTTTTCCTTATACTGTTCTCCAGTATACCATCCAGCAATTCTCACTTTTACACGACCTAACTTGGCAGGATCTTCTTTATTCTCTACCTGGCCAATCCACCATGTAAAACCATCTCTACCAAGTTGGTCAACCTTTACATTCTGCATTTCTATAATTCTAGACGTTTATTTGTATTTATACTTAAGAAAGGGGAGGTCTGCAGCACTCCCCTTAATATCAAACTTCTACCGTGATCAGTTTGGAAGCATAATCATGTGCATAATGTGTGCGAGCACCATGAATGCCCCAACCAATCCAATCATACGCATGATTCATGTAGCTGTTGATTGATTTACCAGGAGTTTTCATCTTCTCCTCAATATCCAACCACTGAACCTCATTTGTTAGATAACGAAGTTGCGTATAGAGAGATGATGGCGAACCACCATACTTCTTAGCAAAATCACCCAATCCATAATATCTATTGGCAGATGTCCATTGGATCAGTCCGTAGCCGCCGTAGCAACCACCGTAACTGGTCCTACTACCACCCTCACAAATATTAGGAACAAAAGTAGACTCTTGTTTAATATTGCCCATGATGGTAGCAAGGGCGTTTCTGTCTTTAATTCCACGATCCTGGAAGTATGCCAGGGTAGCATTTTCATTGTCTGAACACCCTTTACAAATTAGCCTTTTCTCTTTTGGCTTTTCAGGCGGAGCAACCTCTTTGGTCGCTGTCTTCTTTTCATCTACAAGATCAAACTCTTTAATAATAGAGAATGGTTGAGTCTCAACTGATGGGAGAGGCCCCTGCATCTTGTAGTTGACGAATGGCAGTGTTGCCACATTGGTTGTAACCGTTGCCAGAAGAGGCAGGGCTACTGTAAGGAATTGTTGCATTTAGTTTAATTGAACTCTACATCCCAATAGAAGGGGGGTATACCGCTCCTCTCGGAGGGCACCTTCCTGGGCTCTAATGGTAATACTCAAACTCTCATAATAAAAATTAGTACTACCTATGGGAACAGATAGATTTGAACTATCGACCTCTGCGTTATCAGCACATTGCTCTACCGCTGAGCTATGCTCCCATATGGGAAATATCGGATTCGAACCAATGACCGTCTGCGTGTAAAGCAGCTGCGCTACCGCTGCGCCAATCTCCCGAATAAATGAATATTATCACTCTTATTCTTTTTTGTCAAGCGTGCATCCTTCAACCCAAGGCGCACACAATCTAATCTCTCCTCCTAATGACTGACATTCTTTAGTGTAACACACCTTAGTGTCAATGTTACTTTCAATATATATCGGTTTACTAACTTCAGCTGGTTTTAAACCGCTATTTCTCCAATAGTCATCAATAGCAATACTGACATCTCTTTCAACTCTACGTTTTACTTTGTCAGGATCTTTAAGTATAAGCTCATTAAGAATAGTTTGTGGGAAATATTTTCTTTGAATTTCATCCAGTAAGTCCCAAAGTCCATGTTCTGATACTCCTGTACATTGTGAGAGTGTTGCAATAATAGTTGATACTACAATGCTGACAATAATAAGTTGTTTTTTATCTGGTTTTTTCTTACCAAAATTAAAATTAATCATAGCTAGATTTTCCTTTGAACCCTAGCAGAGTTATTTTAGTTGTGTATAGGTCACCTGTCAAGCCCTATAAATCAAACTTCTTACATTCGATAGCGTCTGGATTATCATCGCAATAAAGTTCCAAAGGCGTTGGATCATGAGTATCTTCGGGATGTCTTTCTGCATATCTTTGAAGAGATTCTAATTCTTCCTCAGTGTGTCTACGTGCCTGAGGAGATATTTGTGGGTCATCTAAAATTTGTTTATCGTGTTTGATATGCTGTTGGATGTTTTCCATTGTTACCTCTTACTTTTTAAATTCATCTTTCCACTGAGTATCTCTAATAATTGTACACATTGTCACTAATTTATCTGGCGACCACTGATGAATAACAGATGCAACTACATACTTACCACTATATATAGGATCATCCGTTAAAGCCTGACTAGCACCTTTGTTTCTGTCTTTTGTGGGTATTGTTATTTTAATGCAATCTCCAGCGGAAATTGTTGTATTGCCAGGTATCTTTATATTTAGAACAAAATGTTTCATTGATACATATCTCAATGTAGAATATAACAATTCGTCTATTGTCTTATCTACAACATTTCCACTTAAAGCTCCAACACTAGTTCCTTTACCTTCATCAGAATACATGTATGTAGGAAGTCCGACTAAATATTGCCTTGTAAATCTTTGATCTAATTTTAACGTTGATTTTCCAAATGGTTTTACTTTTTCAGCATGAGACATCTTACTGAAAAACTCTGATATTTTATATCTTTTGACTGAAGTTGTGGTTAAGTCAACCAGATCAATTCCAGTTACAGTTCCAGCGTAAGATCCCAATCTCATCTGTTCAAGATCCTTTGATACATCATTGTATTTTACATAATCCAATGAAACAATATCCTCAAGTTGTGGATTTAGTTTTCCTGTCTCTCCTGGAGCTCCAAGATTCTTTTGTCTATAGACAAATTCTTGTAACTTTGGTAACCTGACGTTTTGTTCAAATAGGTAATCTACTGACCTAAAGACGTAACCTTCTCTTGCGCTAAAGTAAAAAACATAACCAGTTTGCTTCTTTCCAGATCTTGTTGCGTGTTGACATGTCCAACTAATAGCATCAAATGGTCTCCAATTTGGAGAAATTATAGTTACTGGTCTATCAGTTGTTTCTATAGCCTTTGTTAATTCTTTGGTTCCTAGTTCTTTTGTTAATAAATCAGTAACTATCTCAGAAATTGGTTTCTTTTTATAAACTTTATTTACTCTCTTCCATTCATTGATTAAAGCATCTTGAGTTATAAACTCCATTTTAAAGGCTTCTTGTCTTTCACTTTTTACTCTGTCTGATATTCTATGACAAAATAAATCACATTTGAATGTGATTGGACCACCAGCTTGTTTAAAATCAGATTCTATTTCAAATCTTAACAATTCATTACCTTTCAATAGATCATGGAATCCTTCTCCTGGATCGTTAATGACCACATCAGCTTTAATATAAGGAGTTTCAATACTAGAATAAATGATAATTTCAGATACTAGATCTTTAGTATTTGGGAGTATTGGTTTACCTGGATTTTCTGGGTAACAAATTTGTAACTTCTTTAATTTATACTCATTAGATTGTGCCATATCTTATTTAATCGCTGCTAATGCTTCTGAAGATACCATATTTCTAAAAGGATGTCCCATAGGGACCAAGAAATCTGTATTATTTTTATTGGTTCCACCAGCAGTATTGATTGCAATTGTTCCACCGCCGCCACCACCGCCGCCACTAGTCCCCTGATTATTATTTATTGTGGAAACTTGAGGTTTAGCAGCCTCTCCACTCTTTGCATCTTTTAATTGTGCAGACTGTTGTAATACTTGACTTCCTGTTGGAGTGGCTGGAGTAGCAGGTTTTATTTCTGCTTGAGGAGTTCCTTGTTTCGCATTGATTGTCGCCATCAAGACTTCTCTCTCAAGAGCTTCTCCACTTAGACCTTTTAATTTACCTTCTTCTCTTGCTTTCTTAGCTGCCGCGAACTCTGCGTCTGTTGGGGTGAGATCAGTTCTTAACATCTTTTTCAACTGTTCGGTTGAAAGTTTAGTTAAATCATTAGATCCTCCAGCAGCACGGCGCAGAGGATGGTCTGCAGGAAAACCAGCATCAGCTCCACCACCTAAACGTGATACCTCTTGTTCGTAGAACATAGCTTGTTCTTTTTTAGCTATATCAACTATATCTGGACCACCTTTGCGAGTAAATCCTTCTAGTTCTTTTGATCCAAGATCATACTTGTACGTAGTTGCAGACACAGATCCATCTGGATTTGTTGTAATTTTTGGTTCACTTGGCACTCCAGTTGAAGTTTTACCACCAGGGGTTCCAGCAGCTGGGGTTCCAGTTCCAGCAGCTGGGGTTCCAGTTCCAGCAGCTGCTGGTGAGCTCACCCCTAACATCTTTCTAGCAGTATCTCCACTTAAAGCGGCACCCAAGGTATCCCACCAATTATTTTCTGCTGGAGCAGCTCCACCACTAGCACCACCAGAAGAAGATGAAGATGAAGATGAAGATGAAGAATTTGAAGCGGGCCCACTACTTTGATCACCAAGATCATCAACCTTTCCAGCACCTTTACCAAGTAAATTTATGAGCATTTTTGAAGGTTTAATTTCTTGATATTGTTTCCAAAAATCTTTATCTGCTTTAGTTCCAGCAGCTCCCCCAACATCAATACCTATACAACCAGCAGTTCCATTGTTTCCAATATCATTATGAAACATTAAACCACTTCTGCTACCCAATGAACCACTAGAGTTACCAATATAAACAGACCAATCTCCTAATCCTGCCATAACATATCCATGATAATCAGCACCAACTAAAGAATATGTACCATCTGGATGGGGAGACATTTTTGTATGGAAACGATCTTTTTGTGAGACATTACTCTTACTTGATATTCCTGATCTTGCCTTATAAGATTTTCCTACCTTGGCACCACCTTTATACATTGAAAGTGTTCCTGTCCATCCAGAACCATCACCATCAACTTTTATCATTCCTCCTCCCGCCAGGGATTGACGTATCATAGACATTTTCTTTCTACGATCTCTACCAGCACGAGGATCTGGTATCAATTCACCCCCACCAGCATAAGGTAAAACATAACCACCTGCCTTTGCTTCTCTATATCTACTTGCAGTTAATGCGGGATTGTTTACTGTACGGGGAGTATCAAATGGAATCACAAATGCACTACTTAAAGATCCACCTGATGCCTTTTTCATTCCAACCCATTCTGTGCCATGACCAATGAATGATGTTGAATTACCACCATCAAGTGATACAGGATATCCAGATTGAGGTCCACTAATCCATCCTCCACCAGCTTTTTGTGGTGGATTAGTTCCAACATTATTTCTTCTATTTCTTGGTGGTGAAGTAGTATCTACTCCTTTTGCTTTGGCTTCGGCATCATATTTTCTAACTAATTCTTCTCTTCTCTTAACATCATCTTCTGTAATATAATTTAAATCTAATCCTTTCTTTGGAGCTTGTTTAATGAAAAATGCTCTTACTTGATTAAATGCTTTTTGTTTCTGTAACGTATTTTTATCCTCATCGATTCTTAATCGCTGCCAAAAAATACCATTATGTTTATATACCTCATAATCTCCATTAGTTGCGTTCAGTAGAACTTTATACCGTGTTTTTCCATCGGGGCCCACGAATGGGAGTTCGTGCCTATTTGCTGCCGCATTAGAAGAATCCATCTTTCTTCTTTGATCAGATGATTGCCCCTGTTGTGTAGCTACAGAGGCACCTTTACTTTGCCCTGTACTTAGATCTTGACTTCCTTTTCCTTGTTTTGCAGCTTCAACAGCAGATGCAGAAGATTCATCAGCAGAATCTTCTTTTGCTCCTTCATTTGGAGTGGTATCTGGAATAATTGGTGCGGGTGCTGTGCCTTTTGCGCCTTTCTTATCTACTTTTTTAGTCATGAAAAGTAGACCACTTACTATATCAGCAAGTAACCCTCTTACTGTTTTATTTCCACCAGGACTCCAAACTCCACTATCAGATGGATTTTTAATCGTAATATTACCAGTTCCTATTTTATCTGCTAGAGATTCTCCATCAGCAGAATCATCTTTTTCTCCAGACTTAATCTTATCTTTTGCAGCTATGGCATCAAATAAATTCGCAGGAACTCCAAATGATTGTGCAATAGGAATAGATAAAGCTTTAATAAATGGTTTGCTAGATTCTCCAACTGGTCCAAGTGAATTAACTACGTTACCTAAATTGGTTAATAACGCTGCACCAACTGCCTTAAACGGCAATCTCATTGCGTCTCCAATATTCTTTGCTATTTTGGAATCTGACATTACAGATTTGATACCATCAGTAACATTTGCAAGAGGATCTCCACCACTTCTTGTGTATTTGTTATCTAATGGTATAATAGCTTCAGTTCCATGCAACATTGCAGGATAACCTGAATCTGGACCTTGAGCAATTCCACCAGTTGCATATTCCTTTGGTTTTCCTGTCTTTAGATAAGAGATCTGTTCATCGATTTCAGATCCTTTTCCCTGCAGCTGATCCAAAGGATTTAAATTCTTTTTCTGTTCCTCTAATTTCTTTATTTTCTCTTCGTTTGATCCAGGTGCCGCATCAGTTTTTCTCTCCTGTTCATTGACAGTTCCTGGGAACATTGCAGGAATTGTAGCACCAGCAGTAAATAATACAGCACCAGCTGCAAGAACTTTACCCCAACCAGGCAAAGCATTTGCAGCCATCAAAATTCCTTTGGCTGCTTTTGCAGCTATACCTAAGGCTTTAGGTAACATTCTCAATAGATTAAATGCAGTCTTAAGATCTCCTAATATCTTCCACGGTTTGTTCATCCAAGTTAAAGTTTTAAATAAAACAAATGCACCAACTAAGAATTGAACTACACCTATAACTTTTTCAAATATATTACCATCAATAATTTTAACAATACCATCCAACATGTTGGTAATGCCAAAATTAATCAAACCCATAAAAAATTCAAATATTTTCCTGACTGCTATAAAAAATTTACCAACTTTTTCTGTATTCTGTGGATCCATTATCCACTTCAATACACCACTAACAAGTGCAGATTTTATTAATAGTTGAAATAAATCTCTTATAAAATCTAAAAATCCTCCTGCCGCTTTTTTCGCCACATTTTTGATGGGGGCGAACATTTTACCTAAACCTAGACCTTCAGATTTTTTCTCGGAAGATTGATCTAATGATCTTCTTGCAGCATTAGATTCTCTTTTATCCTTATCCTGTTTTAATTTAAGTAGTTTTTTCTGACTATCTAACTGGAATTTATTAAACTTTGCTCTTTGTTTATCTGCTTTTACTAACTTTGTATTTAATGATTTTACATTCTTATTAATACTTGATACTGTAGTAATAGTAGAATTAATGCTTGCTCCCAATCGGTTGATGCCTAATATTGTCTTTCTTCCATAGGCATTCATTCCATTTGTTCTATCTGTTGCACCACCACCCGCAGGAGATCCACCTTTACGAATCATGAACTTCTGAGCATTGATCGTAATTGATTCTAAATTTTTATCTCTTACTCCACCTGGATTTACAAATTTGTATAGTGATAATTGAGCCATTTATCTTAATACATTGTGAAGAATGATTTATAACAAGCTTGAGGCATAGCAGTTGTTTCAACTACTTGCGGAGGAGGAGTTGGAATTATTTGTCTCCTGAAATTATTTAGGATTACTACTTTGTTTTTAGTAAACATGTTTTCATCTGGCAGTTTTGGAGACTCTTTGACTATTTGCGTGTTTGCATTAGACATTGATGTAGATGCTGGTTTGATATTTGATAAATCAATACCATTCTGAGCAAGTTCAAATCCCTTTGCGGCAATATTAGCATACTTATTTGGGAATAAATATGCCTGGATTTCTTCATATCCAGATTGTCCTGGTTTTACTCTTTTAGCCATCGCTGGGAAATTTTTAGCCCATTCTTGCATTGGTGTGAGTTTAACTTCTTTCTTGTCTTCTTTTGGTTTTGGTGGAGTTGCAGTAGGTGAAGTTGGAGAATATGAGATTTTACTCATATCAATACCTTTAGCAAAGTTCAATGATGGTGATGGATTTAAGTATGATTGAATATCATCATATCCAGATTGTCCTGGTTTTACTTTTTTAGCCATTTCTGGGAAATTTTTAGCCCATTCTTGCATTGGTGTGAGTTTACCTGGTTTGGTGCCAAAAGGATTTTTTGATAAACTATCTGCAATAGAATTAAACATTCCAGATGAATCTGGAGTAAAGTTTAATGAATTTGGATTAAAGTTTAAATCTATTAATCCACCAGCCGCTGCAGATTTTGTTTGTAATCCTGCAAGGGCTTTTTGACATTCAGCTAAATGTGCCTTATACTTACCTCCAGTAAATGTTGTCCAAGCACTGAAATTTACACCACCTGATATTTTGTAAGCAATTTTAGCATTAGTTTCGGGTTTAAATAATTCTTCATTAGAGTTTAGTCCCCAGTTTTTTCTTCTGCGTGGACCAAGATCACCAATCATATTAATTTGCCAAAGTCCATATGAATTATCTGGTGGTTTTTTGTTGTGTGCCATTGGATTACCAGTGGACTCTGCCCATGCAACCGCAGCAGCGATTGCAGCATGTCTACCTTTAAATCCTACTTTCAATGCAAGACTAACAAGTTGTTGTTTATTTAAAGCACCTGATGTGGGTATAGATCCTGGAGTATAACTTGCATTTGGATCTGGGGTTGTAGAACCAGTACCAGGACTAGAACTAGGACTAGAACTAGGACTAGAACTAGGAGAAGAAGATGAACTTGCAGGTTGACCACTAATCATTTGTCTTGCAGTCTCTCCAGAAAGAGCCTTTCCTAATGTATCCCACCAATTTTCTGCTGGAGCAGATTGGGTCTGTTGTGAATTTGAAGAAGGTGAAGATGATGATGGTTGATCCCCAGGCGCAGCTCCTGGATCTGCAGATGCATCCCATTTGTCACCTGTTGCTTTTAATAATGATTCTCTACTAATATCTCTTCCTCCAATACCTGATCCTCGTTCTCTTTTCATAGCAGAAAAGTGCATTGCATCATCAAAGAAACTTCCCCAACCAAGACCGTACTTAGCTGCTATTTGACCAACATTTGATGGAAAATCTCCATATCTCTTTCCTTTAAATGCTGGATTTCTGGTCCAGTTAATATCAATTGCAGCTCCGTATGGGTGTGCATACAATGGACCTTTTCCATCTTTATTTCCTGATGGAGGTCCATCAGGCCTAAATCCTCCCATCTCATTAATTTTATATCCAGTTCCTTCTAATTCGTAAACAAATCCTTGGAATCTTTGTGCCAAAGCTTTTGCTACTTCAGCTCTCCTTCCACTCTTAGAATTGATATATGTTAGAGGAACACCTGCAGCCCATGAAGTTGATGATGTATTTGGAACTACTCTATGTGATCCTCCGGCCGCAAACTCTGGTTTCTTTTTAGATTCTGTCTTTTTAGCTTCTGCAAGTTTTGTGTTAATAATATGTTGTTGTTCTCTATTTTTATATTCTGCAGGAGCCATTAACATGCCTCCGCTAGCCATTTTAGCTAAAATTCCCTTTGCATAGGAGATTCTTGGTCCATCATGATGAACTCCAGCACGTTCCCAATTTTTTCTAAACCAGACAGCTGCTTTTGCAGTGTCAGTCATTTTTTTGAATCCTTCAGACAACTTTTCAGTTGTCCTCATCTCATTAACGGCAAATTTAAAGTTATCCTCATTTGTAGGAACTTTGTTATAGTCACCACCATAACTTTCAATAAATTTATCATAACGATCTCCTGGAACTGAATTAGTCCATTGAGCCCAACCATATCCTCTTCTTGTAGTTCCTTTAGGCCATGGTTTTGAATTTCTTCCAAATGGTCCGCCTTCTCTAATACCAGGAATGAATCCTGCAGATTCGTGTGCGAAATTGCCCGCAATCGCTGCTGCAGCTTCCTTTGTCATTCCCAAATTACTTTGGAACTTCTTAGCAATAGCGACTCCCTTATCTACTACACTGCCACCAGCAGCAGGAATACCACTAGAATCTACAGATCCAGTATCACTGCCGGTGCCTGCTGGAGTTCCAGCTGGAGCGGCGCCTGTTCCTGTACTGCCAGTAGTTGATCCTTCTTTATTGAAATCTTTATTAACTAACATTCCAAGAACACCAACCACTGATGCAAGTAATCCAGTTACACTCGTATCAGAACTTAATTGTCCTTTAGTTATGTTAGGAGCAGTATCTTTGGCAATTAAACTTTCAGCTTCATCTGGTGCTGAACCTTGTTTTATTTCTGATTTACTTGGTTTTTTAGTACTTGCTGCTAATTTAGACTGATTGATTAAAACTCCAGACTTACCAAATTGAACTTGAAGTTGTCCAATTTCAGCTCCTAACATCTGATCAGCAAGTTTTCCACCTGGACCTAGATTTTTCACTGTTTGACTAGTAGCATCAACTAAAATACCACCAACCTGTTGTGGTGTTAGTTTCTTACCATCTCGTACAATACCACCCCTTTCAAATTCTTCTGTTTTTGGTGGTGGTCCTTTTGGTTTTTGTCCGAAGAATATATCATATAATTTTCCACCAGCCCAATCACCAGCAAATCCACCTATGATAGCACCTAATGGTCCACCAAAACCAGTACCAATAGTACCTAAAATACCAGCGCCGATTGCCTTAAATGCAGCTCTTCCTAGTGGTTCTCCCATTGCAACAGAGAGACCAAAGTCTAATAATGCGCCAATTAGAGGTAATCTTTTAACGAAAGGTCTAATTACTTTTAATGCAGTTTTTGTTCCACCTTTACCGAGAACACCAACGGCAGTTTTTCTTAGTGCATTTTGAACTCCAGATCGTGCATACTTACCACCCAGAGACTTTACGGCATCATTGCCAAATCTCTTCCTAGCCGCCTCGATACCATATCTGTCTGCATACCTTCTGGCAGCCGCTGGTGAGGTTGTGGGACCTGTTCTGCCTGGGCCTGAACCAGTTATCCCTGTCTGTGGCTTTCCTCTATTTCGGGAGTTATTGTTGTTATTATTATTTTTTTTAAAATTAGATTCCTTTCCAAGTATACCTGCAATATCTCTGAATAAAGACATTGGATCTGAAAGCCACCTTAAAGTCAAAATACCTGGAATAGCAGTTAATATTTGGCCTAATCCCTGGAAAGTTTGTCCTATATCTCCTTTTCTCAGTCCATCAACAGTATCAAATATTCCAGATCCAAGTGTTATTATTGATCCTGCAATAAATCCACCTACTTTTTCTACTACATTAAAAAGAAATTTACATACTTTTTGTATACCTATAAATATTTTTCCAACTTTTTCTGTGTTCTTTGGATCCATCATCCATTTTAAAACACTACTTGTTATTGCATACTTGATGAATAACTGCAATAAATCTTTTATAAAATCAAAAAATCCTGAAGCTGGTTTAGTAACTTTTTCTGCAATTGCTTGAGGTTTAATTCCCAAAGGATTTCTTTCTGAAGTATCTTCTGATTTTGAATCTAAAGACCTTCTAGAAGCATTTTTTTCCGCAAACTCTTTTTTCTTCTCAGACTTTAAATCATCAGCTCTTAACTTTGCAGATTTGAGATTATCTTTAGATTCTCTCTTATCAATTGTTTCAAAAACTTTAAATGTTTTAACTAAAGACTGGTTGAATGAAACAAGTTGAGAGTTCAACGAGTTTATAGCTTGACCTAAATTATTAAAAGCCTTTAACGATGTCTTGAAAGACGAAAATGCAGGGTCTGAATCTGCAGATTTTTTCTTGCCATTAACAAGCACTTTCGCACCTAACTTTGTAGATACGGAAGAAAATTTAGTAAATTTCTTTTTTGCTGTTACTGTGGCCATTATAGATCGTGCCTAGCTGCTTGGTTTTGTTTTTGAATTCTATCATTCTCTTCTTTAATATATTGAGTCAACAGAATAACATAAGAATCTCTCTCCCAGGGCATCATATTTTCAATGTCTTGCAAACTGTACTTATGATGTTGCATTAAGGCAAAATTTAATCGTATATAATTCTCTAGAGAATTATATATCATCGCTATGCGAAAAAAGATGCTAGACCCTCAATTCTAACTTCACTTTCAACCTCAGTATTAGGATTTGTTACCTTAACTACTTTTTCTAGTTTAGGCATAGTTTCAAAGAATTTTTGAAGTTTTTGGAATTGTTTGTTGTCCATACTTTCAATAAATTCCATAACTTCTTTTTTGGGAACATCTTTTGTTTCCCAAACTTCTTCTCCACTAAAAATTTGATCTATACAACTTGCAGTAAGATCAAATGCAGTTTCTGCACCAGCATCAACAGTAAAGTTATTCTTGACGAATGTATCTAAACTTGGATACTTCATAATGACTCCAACGTTATCATCAATTTGAATTTTTGGATCATGAGCTTCAGGCATCTCCACTTCAATTTCATCAAGATTGATGTCTACAGTTACTTCGGTAGCACCGTCATCTGGACATGTTATTGTTACTGTAGAAACTTCACCAACAGATTTAGATCTGATTTTTAGGAAAATATATTCGATTTCAAATGTAGGCAGATCATCTACCTTTTTCTTTAAGGTAGTGCAATTTTTAATGATGGTTTTTACAGCATTGATCATTTGTTTTTGATCTTCAGTTTCCATAGCCATAATAAGAATTTTTTCTTCTTTGACTAAGAAAGGTCTATATTTGATTTTTTCTTTTGTAGTTGGTAAAATCAACTCATATTCAGGCGTTACAAGTTTAGGTAAAGGCATAATTACTCCTATTAAAACATTTCAGTGTATCTTTATTTATTTGGGATTAGCACCATTAATATTATTGAATGGAGGTAGTCCTAAGTCTTTTTTCTTTTGAGCGTTATTTTGAATTATCTTCTTAGTTATATCTACAGACTGTTTCATTCTATCACTACTTTCACCCTTAGCCTTGACAAATGAATTTCTATTATTTCTAGTTTGAAGAGCAACGGTATTAGCTTCATTTCTCATCAATCTGTATCTCTCATAATAGAAACTAACTTGAAATTTTAATAGTTGAGAACTTCCACCACTAAGAGACATTGATCCTACATTAAATGGGAAACAATTATAAACTCTGTATACAGAAGTCTCTACATTTTCATAGTCAAATAATCCTTTTTTCCAAGCACCATTATCAAAGTCTTCAATTCCTTTTTCATACTTAGTTATTGTCATATAAGGACTGACTAACTGTTTATAGTATGTAACATGGTGAGATACATCACTGTTAATAGCTCCCAACCATTTTTCAAATAAGTATCTAATCTCTGCATACTTATCTACATGAAAAGACAACTGAATTTCACTGTAACTTGTTCCTGTAGGATAACGGAACATTGTGCCAAATAATTTATGTTCAGCTGTGTTGAGATTTTTACTTGGTAGTGTGACTTCATCGCACATACCATCTATTAAATCAGATAATCTATTTTTTCCTATCTCTCTTACTCCCATATTAAAAAATTCGCTACCAATAACTTTAAGTACTGGTGGCGGTTCAATTTGCACCAAATATAGATTAGAAGTCTGATAACCATTATTAACTAACAGATTTCTAAATGTGTTTATGGAATTACCTATTGCCATTTTTCCAAACGATTTCCTTTTCTAAAGAATTTTGTTTTTTGTTTTTTATAGTATAAAACTTCTCTAAAGGTAATTTCGCAGATCCACTCCAATCATTTTTATTCACTGGATATATCGATGTTGTTACCTTACTATCTTCATATCTGGTGATAATACTTTTAGGTATGCTCATAGAATTATTTAGAAGCTTTTCTACAAGCAAAACCCTTTTCTCTGGTTTTAATAAATGAAGATTCGCACCAACAAATCCATCATCATAGGTTTCTAAAACATAAACTAGGGGATATCTATCGTTCTTCTTACTATTTGAGTTTTCATATTCAAAATAAACCAAACTTCCTATTTTTGGTCTTCTGATTGGATTAGAAGAATCCTGTAATAACTCAAAAAATTGTTTTCTGAACCAATCTGCAGATTTTTTCTTTCCTTGAGTTGAATCAAGTATTTTATCGTAGATGTTCATACTTTTAAGTCTTTCTCCGTTAGAACTAAAAATTCCCAAAGATGATCCTTACAAAATTCTTCAGCAGCTGCCCATTTACACTGATTTACAATATATTGATTCACCTCAGCGAGATATTGTTTTGTTCTTCTTTTTGTACTCGTCGGTGGTTTAGTAAACCTTTCTGGTTTTATTTCAACTAAGTATTTTTTAATTTCACCTCTAGAGTTTCTAACTTTCATGAAGAAGTCAGGAAAGTATCTATGCATCTTTTTGTCAATAGGCGAATAATAAGGAATTATCAGTTCTTCACTTCCCCACTGCAAAACACTTTCTTTTATGTCACAGTATTTCATGAACTTCAATTCCCAAGAAGACCTATAAATAATATTAGTATAGTCTCCTATATATTTATTTTTGTTGGTGGGTACAAATTTACCAGAGTAGTTCATATGTCATCTATATTCAAATATCCTGCAGATATGGCTGACTTAAATGCAGCTGCGGGGTTAGATATTGGAAGTGACTCACGAGGAAGAGTTAAAGATCTTATGTGTATGAGAGTTCTCGACTCTTCAAGTAATGCTGTAAATCCATATTCTAACGTAACCCCCTCAGGATTTGTTGCTGGTGGATCCGCTCCAGCAAAAGCGTCCATATGGTTATATATGCCCCAAAGTATTAATGCAAGTTATTCAATTGAGTATGCAGACGTAAACTTAGGAGTAATAGGAAAAGGAGCACTACAAGGTGTTGCTGATGGGCAGTTTTCATCTGGGGATGCACAACAAATAGGTCAGAAGTTAAAAGCAATGGCAGAAGGTATGTTCCCAGAAGTTCAAATGGGCACTATTGGTAATGCAATTGGTATTGCAAATAATGGAATCGGGTTGGGTGGAGATTCACTTAGTGGATCTGATGTTAGTGCATTGACGCAGAAAAAAGCATTTAACCCATATTTAGAAAACGTATTCAAAGGTGTTGGGTTTCGAACTCACCCATTTAATTTTAAATTTGTTGTTAGATCAGCAGCCGAAGGAGTACAGGTAAAAGGAATAATTAAAACCCTAAAAGAAGCAATGCACCCAGATTTTTCTGGAGGTGGAAATAGATTCTTAAAAATTCCAGATTTATTTGATATTAAATTTGTCAGAAATTCTGGTAACTTATCTGCTACTAATGTATTATATAAATTTAAACCCTGCGTTTTAACAAGTTTGAATGTAAACTATACCCCAGATGGATACTATGCTGTACCTGGAGATTTGTTACTAAACGAATGGAATGATATCTCAGTTTCTGTTGATATTTCACTGCAATTTAAAGAAACTCAGATTCTCACGAAAAAAGATTTCAAAGATACTATTACTTTCTAATCATGTATTACTTTCAACTTTTACCAGATATAGCATTATCCACACCAACATCAATTGATAGTAGTGCAAAAACAACAGCAAAGAATATCTTTAGAAGTATCAGATTTAGATCTGATATGAAAAGATATACTCAATTTTATGAAAAATATGTCATATTAGATGGTGAAAGACCAATGGATGTTTCCATGAAATTTTATGAGGATCCAAACTACGATTGGTTAGTCATTTTATTCAATAACATCAAAAATGTAGATAATGAATGGCCAAGAAGCACACAACAAATCAATGAAATAATTAGAACAAAATATACAGATCCATATTCAGTTCATCACTATGAAACTAAACAAGTAATATTTGAAGGTGATGAAATTTTACCAGAAGGTAAAGTAGTACAAGAAAACTTTACTTTTACAACGCCTTCTCAAATTTCTGGATTTGGTTTTAATGGGATTATTACATCTGGAAGTCCTATTATTCAAATTAGAGGAAGTGCAGAAATTCTGTCTTCTGGACCTGCTGTATTTAAAAATGTATTTAAAGGTGGTCCATTATTTGTTCCTCCTAGTATTTTCCCTGATGGTACTGAAATAATAGAATGTAGAAGAAATATAGATAATACCTATTATGTTCTGGTAGATCAAAATGCTCTTGTTACATCAACTACTCCAATTTTATTTGGAACTTCAAAATACGGTCCTGTGACTTTAAAAGGTGAACAACTCATAAAAACTGTTTATAACCAAGATTATGAAATGGAATTAAATGATAAAAAACGATCAATATCTCTTTTAAATCCAAGTCTACTAACACAAGCAGTTGAAGAGTTTAGAGAAAAACTTGCATATAAGGAATTGACGGAATTTGCACCAGAAGAAATGGAATTCACAATAGAACAAAAAATAAGTTCTTTTTATTAGAAAACCCTGGCAAAGATTTTTGCCAGGGATTTTTTTTCGCGCTATTTGTGAATTGTAGCTCGATTTAGGTTAGGGGGGGTCAGTCCTCTTCAGCTAGACGAGCAAAGTAACTCATAGCATCGTCTTCATCTTCATCCTGAGTGATCTTAGGAAGAGAAGGAGAAGGCGCAGCTGCTCGGAAGTTAGAGACTTCTTCAGTCCAGTTACCACCACCTTGTTCTTCATCTTCAACAGTCTCAACATCAGGACGACGAGTAGTACTCTTGACAGTATTCAGAACAGTGTTCAGACGTTCCTGCAATTCTTCAAAGGTCTTGAAGTTACTTGCATCAGAGAATTCTGTAAGGGAATATTCTTTTTTCCAAATAGCTTCCAGTTGATCATCATCGAACTTGCCGAGAGTACCAGGAGTTGCGAACTCAGACTTATCGTAGTTCCAATACCCATCAAGTTTGCGAATCTTCAGTTTAAAGTTTGCACCTTTCCACAGATCGAAAGGATTCATGGGAGTTTCATCTGCAAACTGAGGTTGCATTGCTTCCATGATCTTATCAAAGATTTTCTTACCGAACTTGTAGAGGAAGACCCGACCATCATTCTCAGGATGAAGAGGATCTTCTACCACATAGATGTTTGCATAGTAAGACAGTTTGCGTTTTTGTTTGCGAGCAATTTCCTTATCAGAATCACTACCACTGTTCCACAGTTGACGATTCAGTTCACCAACTGGATCTTTCTTACCAAGAGTAGTGAGACTATTTTCAATATACCAACCACCAGGGCCTTGGAACGCATGACTCCAGACTTGGGCCCAAGGGATATCTTCACCCTCAGGAGCAGGAAGGAGTCGAATCACAGCATAACCATTTCCAGACTTATCCATTTCGGGTTTCCAGAAGCGTTCATCTGCACTACTACCGCCTTCTGGTGTAGAAATCTTTTCGATTTCCTTAGTCAGTTTCTCAAGGTTAGCAAAAGATTGTTTTTTAAGTGTTGAAAAAGACATTCGTATTTCTCCGTATTGTTTATATTGTGTCGTATTTCACTTGACCATAATATTATACTCTATTTAGGCTTCATTGTCAAGGGTCTTGGCAGGCGTCTCAATGCGGTTCTGCATGTTGGACAGAATATCCAACAGACTATTAGATCCAAACGCTTTGGCGAGGGAATCCATGTTGTTTCTGATCCCTATAGCAATAGGATCATCAGATAACAACAATCTCATGTACAAAATTTTCTGTTTCTCAATTAGTTCTGTCATTTTACGTAAGAATTCTCTCTTGTCTGATAAAGACATGGAACTAAACTCATTAATCTTAGATTGCAAATCTTCAAATCTCATTTGAATATCTACAACTTCAGCTCTAATTATTGGGGAATCGAAAAATGACATAGAATTTTTTCTTTTAAGCTAAACTTTAATTTAGTATAGTTTATATTTAAAAACGGTCTATATTTAACCATTAACTTTTTGATTTTAGGCCAGAAAAGTTTTTCTGATATTTGTTTATCTAATCTCTTAGTAAATCCTAACATATCATCTAGAACTATCATTGTTTCCAAAGATATTCTATTTGCCAAATATTTTTTAAGGATGATTGGATGTTGACCATTCTTAACTTCAAATAATTCATCAAAATTATTTACTTCACTAATCAATTCATCAACTTCAGTTGAAACAAGATAAGATATACTATCTATTTTCTTTTTCCATTCAGAATATACTTCTTCACCTCTTTGCCTTGTAATAGATCCTACCCAGGCATTTACATCAGAAACAAAATTAGAGACAAAGTAATCTCTTACTTTCTCTCCATCGTACTTGTTACACAATTTTTGAAAGAAGTATCTATCTTTTCTGACATTGAATTTATCTTCAGTGGTTTTTACTTTTCCGTTAAATTTAAAATAATCATATGTATCTGAACTGAAATGTAGTTTCAGTGCAACATACATTTTATATACTTCGTAAGCATTCACAGTGGCAAGATAGCTCTAGAAGTTCTCTTCATAAAATTTAGTTGTTGTGCATCGTACTTAATTTTTTCTTTTAGTGGTTTAGAGATAAGTTTGTTAACAGTTTCAATTTCTATTGAGTTTGTCTCACAAAAATCTACTACCGCTTCAATATAGTTAAGTCCACTAGTTTTCACAAGTGTCTCAATCTCATCCGCAAATTTGGTAGGCGTCATAAAGTTTTCATCTAAAAATTCTTTTAAGGATTTTATCTCATCCATATACTTGATTGTATTCGTTTATGTATTCTTTTAAAAGTCCGACATGATAACCAATATTCTTTTTAATAAAGAGTTGAGACGATCCACTCTCGCAAGCAATAATAGTTACTAGTTGAACTGGTTGAATTTGATACCTTTCGTAGTACATAACAGCATACGCTGTTTCTTGTACAAAATAATTTTCAATTTGATATTCTTCTTTTTCTTTAGAAGATGTCTTAAAGTCAATCACTGATAAGACACCATCAAATTCTGCAATACAATCAACTCTGCCAGCAAGTTGAAGATAATCACTATACAGAGCTGCTTCTAATAGATGAATATTATTCAATCGATCAAGATATTTCTTGACCGTTTTAAACATAGTATATGGAAGAGGGTTTTGACTTTCAACTGTCTCGTCTAGACAGTTGTTCAAATACTTCTCTATTATATCATGAAACTTGGTTCCACGGGAAGAGGCCCTTGTACTAATTTTATTAGCCTCTTCCTCCCCAACTCTCTTTCTCCACTCAGCAATAGATTTAAGAGAACGAATGCCAGTTACAGTCGTTACAGATTTATACTTATTACCTTCTGGAGTAAGATAATACCTTTTATTATTTATAGTTTCAGTTAAAAGGTCGATTGGTTCAACCAGTTTCAGATGACAAAACATTAATATCCTAGATTTATTTTACTAATTAGATAACTCCTTACGAGTCCAGAACGAACAATATCTTCTACACCAAACTCAACACACTCAAACTCTTCCATGACCTGTAGAATTTTCATAAAATCTAAGATGCCATTCCTCTCATTGTTCTTAACAAGATCAGACTGTGTATAATCACCAGAGAAAATAATCTTGGTATTCTGACCAACCCTAGTAATAATAGAATCTAGTTCATGGAAGTTTAAATTGCTAAATTCATCTACAATAATAATGCAGTTATCAAGAGTAACTCCACGAATAAAAGAAGTAGACCAAAAGGAAATAGTTTCTTGAGATCTAAGATTATCATAAAGCATTTCAAATTGTTGATCGTTTTCCATCTCAAACATGTACTTTACCATGTTCTTATATGGAATCTGATATAAACTTGACTTGTCTTCGTGATCACCAGGCAAGAATCCAATTTCTCTAGTGGGAACAAGAGATCTTACAATGTAAATCTTCTCATATGGATTCTCAAGATTCAAAACATCCTTTAGTGCAAGGTAAAGAGAAATGAATGTCTTACCAGTACCAGCCGCACCATGCAATACAAGATTTTTATTCTTTGAATATGCTTCAAATGTCCTTTCTTGATTCTCTGTAAGAGGATTAATATTAATCAGTAAATCTGAACTGATGGGTTTCTTTCTTCTCATTTGTTTAGTACTCATATTACTAACATCAGAGGATGATCTCTTCTTTCTTACTGGCATATTAAAGGTATCTCGATAGGTTTGCACGAGGATGGGATTTCTGCACCTTGCTCATAACTTCTTTAAATCCTTCTGACTGTTTAGGTGTACCATAGGCAACACCACCAACACCAGCGGGCCAGTTTCTATCCCAATCGGGATTGTCTATTTTCCACTGATCATACTCTTTCATTGTCATGTAGAGTTCTTTTTCTTCACCAGTTTCTTTGTGTTTAACGGGATAAGTCGGCATAATTAAACCAAGTAGGTTGGACAGCAGGAGACTTCCATTTTGCAAAAGAAACTTTATCTCCAATATAGTAGTTGCGATAGGATTGAATACTATCTCCCTGTACTTTATATTTATCAGGCATTGCAGGAGGGGGATCTAACCATCCATTATCACGAAGATTATTTGGATAATTTTTTAGATATGCTTTCAACTTTTCGGTTGAATGAAACTTACCGTACCGTCTTGTATATTCAATACAGCATTGCTCAAAGAGTTCGTAGAGCCAGTTGTAATGGGAAGAAGAACTTCTAGTCCAAATAGCAGAAGGATGGTTAATGTGACAAGCCTTGTAGAGATTAGATTCCCTTGGTTCATCGAGTTTGAATCTCTTAACTTTGCGATTGCCACTATTGGAAGGACCATAATAAGAAAACCCATCGATAACTCGATGAGCAGTAGAAAGAAGTTGGGCATATTCGACAATCATTTTAACAACATGTTTGTCAACGTGTTCTTGAGCACAAGTGACAGGGTTATAATCTAGATAGAAGATGTTCATTGTTCTTCAGTATTTTTCACTCTAAATTCTTCTTTGATTTTACTACGAATTCGTTGGTAAAAGCTGAGAATATCATGATTGTTATTATATAAAAGACCACATTCTTTGGCCATTTCAATTACTTCTTGATTATTCATTAGTCGATCCTCAGAGATGGTTGAATTTCTTCACAGTCGCAGGGCATTTCTACCCAACCAAGAGCTTCAGAAACATTTGGAAATACACATGAAAAGATGCACTTGATTTCATTTGCGATATCCATGTGTTCTTGTTGTGTTCCATTTGCTGATCTCAGTTTAACATAATGAATCCAAGAACGGCAAGATCCAGTCATGTAAATTCTTGTTGGAGTGGCCAAAGGCAGAACAAAACGAGCACATTCCTTTGCTACACCATGTTCCAGAAGAGTTCTATAAAGAGTATTTGCAGCTGCAAAATGTTCTGCAATCATTCCTTGAAGTCCAAGTTTTTCATACTCTCCCATATCATCAATAGAATTTTGTCGATTCTTTGTATCTTGACGACGAAGATTTGGTACAGGGATGTGTTCTGTTATGAGATTAGTATCTGCATAACGTTGTGAAAATTCTTGGAAGGTAAAAGATCTATGACGAAGAATTTGAGCTGCGATACCACGAGAAGTTTCAATCTCAATAGTCATTGTGGATTGTTCAAATACAGACCAATGGTTATGATCAATACAATACTTAAGAAGTTTTGCAAAGTTAGGATTGCTTTGGTTATTCGGATTACTAACTCTAGCAATGTAGGCCATAGTCGTCTCAGCTTGTGGTGTAACCGAAATAAGTCTACACATTTTTGTCATCTTCTACTCTCCGCATCAGAACTTTTACTACACCATTTAAACACAGGGCTTGAAAATAATCAATGCCCTTGGCTTGGAGATATCCATCTCCATAAATTGATCCTATAGAAAATTTCCATAAGAACATTAGTAATAAAGGAGATACTAAAAAGAATTCTATAAATTGTCTAACTCTTTTTACATTTAACTCTTTAGTCTCTTCTTCCTCTTCTCGTTTTTTGATTAAATCTTCGGGGTTAAAACTAAGTATACTACTTTTTTTCATTGTTAATACTCGGCATTAATTTAGGATTAACTCTACCTTCTGTCCAGACAATAGACTGAATAGAACCAGGACCATATGTGTCATAGTAGAAGTCAAATGCATCTACCATTCTTGGAGCCCTGGCAATATCATATCTAACCTCACCATCAACAATATAAGTAATTAACTTAGCATCTTGAGGTAAGCTTTTATCTTTAGACTCATGTTTAGAGCAATTTTGAAAAAGTATTTTACAATTATACTTCATGAACGTCCCCCCCACTTAATTTGTGGGAAGGATTCTTGTACAACATTTTTAGTAACTCTATACTTTTCTTGAAGTCTTCCGTCTTTTACAAGGACAAGTAGTTCAGCTTCTTCCTTATGAAGTCCCTCTAAAAGTTGAATAAACAACATTTCTCTACGAGTCTTTGTAATAGAATCATTTCCACCTTTCAAAAAGTTATGAAGGGTTCTATGTTCTTTCTCTAAAACTGTATGTTCTGTTCCTTTTGGAGCCTCATTTGGAGTGAAGGGAACTTCACCTTCAGGCAGAAGAGAGATAACACTCTCATCAAAATTCCAAATAAGAATGGCTCTTAAACCATCACTGTTATGTTCTTGAAACAATTTGATTTTTTCTTGTTTTGTTTTAGCGTTAGATACTTTTTGTAGTACCTCTGAAATTAACAATCTCATTTTAAAACTCCTGCAAATGCATTATATGTTCTTGTAGTTTGTGTTTGATAAAGTAATCAAGAATTTTATTTCTAGAGGGAAGTTCACTTTTGTGATATTCATCCAAGATTGATTCTTTTATTTCTTCTGGAATATAATCGAGGTCGATTAAAGTTCTATTCCTATTATAGTTATCGAGCTGTTCTTTTGTAAATGAAGATTCAATATCCTTTGATATTAATGTATCCAAAAACTTTTTAGAGATAGGTCGTTGTCTTTTTTTAGCCGAGAAAGTGTCATCGTCTGAAAAAACATTAGGAATTGCATCACTTCTATCACCTTTGATAACATGTTCTTGAGTGAACCTCCTAGGATCCTCACCGATAACATATTTTTTAGCAACAGGATTATATTGTTTTACAAATGGATACTTCTGTAACTGAATGAAATCTTTATCACCAGACAGAATTAACACCTTCTGAGGCGGCTGCATATCCCTTTGCAATCTAATATTTTTAATAGCAATTTCTTTACACATGATAGCAATAATATCATCTGCTTCAGAACCTTCAACATTCATAATTCTATAGGGCATATTCTCCCTAATCTCATCTCTAATTTTGTTTAGAGTTTCAAAAATTGAAGTCCAATTAAGTTCTGACTTTTCCCTATCTTTTTTTCTAGTACATTTATAATATGGAAAAAAGGATTTTCTCCAATAACTTTTAGAATCATAACATAATATCATTTCACCATATTCACTGAACTTTTGTTTATAACTTCGCAAACAATTCAGTACAATATGCCTTACAATATTCTCATCTAATTCTTCTTTATCTTTAACTTGAACCATGATACTTGATATCATCACTTGGTTCATATCAATGAGAATCATTTTTTACTCCTCGTTGTCATTTTCATCATTAAAAAAATCATCATCTATATGGAGGTACATTAATTCATCTTTAGTAAGATTTCCATCTTGATCATACATTTCTGGATGGAAGATACTTTTAGCATATGAAGCATGTTCTAACCATTCACAATATCTGTCGTTAACAAACCACCCCATAAAGAAACCAACAATTAATGTTAGTAGTATTGTGAAGAAAAGTAGAATCTGCGTTTCCATTTTAGTCTCCGTAAGGTTAAATCATTAAACAAAAATTAATACCTCCTGTGAGACTTATTACTATTTATTTTATTAGAGAAGATTTTGTTCTCTGAGATGTGAAATAGCTTCTGTCGCCCCACCAACAAGATTTCCATTAATAAAAACTCTTGGGAAAGTAGAACCTTCACCAAACATATTTACAAACTCAGTACGATCAAAATCTTCAAATAGTTTGCGTTCTACACAAGACCATCCTTTAGAATTAACAACTTGTTTAATCATGTCACAATAAGGACAACCATCACGAGTGTAAATTTCTATATTCATAATAGATTAGCAATGTAAATCCTTCTTTTTAGAAGGGAAGTCGGGGTGAGAGGGATCGAACCTCCGACATCCTGCTCCCAAAGCAGGCGCGCTACCGCTGCGCTACACCCCGATGTTAACGGATTTCAAACTCCATTTTTCTGGGCACCCTCCTATTATAATCCTCTAAAGGATTCTTGTCAACCTTTTTTTCCTTTGGTTTTGTAAATCCCTCTATGGTTGTGACCATAGAAAGATCCTCAGCACTTATTACTGGGCATCCATTTCTATCTATTCTAAGGTATGTATGATTATCACACCCGCAAGACTTTCCTTTATTAGTTTGTGTTACTTCTAATTCAACTCCACATGCCTTACATCTGATCCTTGCCATTAGACTTTCTCCACTTTTCAAATTCCTTTTGATCTTTATCAAGTTGTCGTTTTAATTTAATTTTCATAAAATATTTAATAATGTCAATACGAAATAATTTTAATCTTAATTCTATATATTTGGGAACATTGGGATCTTCAAATAGTACAAATACTATTATGAATAATATAGAGAGATAAAAATATTGTAAAAACATAAGCGTTACTAATTTAACGGAGAGGGTAGGATTCGAACCAACGGATGCTTTCACATCGGCAGTTTTCAAGACTGCTGCCATAAACCACTCGGCCACCTCTCCAATAATGTTAATAATCTAGAATGTAATTATTATTCTTCTGGAGGATCTTCGGGAGGATTTTCTGAATAAAATTTTTCAGTAATTTGATCCATCATTTTAACTTCATAAAGAGGATTCTTCTGAAGTTTAAACCACTTCTTCATTTTACTACGACGTTCTGTTTGTGTCAAGTTATTATCGTCGAGAATCTCATTGTACCTAGCCAATTCTTTTCCATATTTGAAAATCTGTTTGTCAAGATAACGAGTCTTGTTAGCCTGAGCATACCTACGTTGCAGTTCTTCTTCGTTCATCAAAAATCCTCAGTGTAAAACTATTTAGTCAATAAAAAAGGAGGGGTTCCACCCCCTCCAAAGTTACCATAAGTCAAACCATTTGTCAACCGATGGCAGGTGCGGTGAGAGCAACAGGAGTTGCATTGCTGGAAGCAAGGTCCAGAGGGAAGTTGTGAGCATTACGCTCGTGCATCACTTCCATACCAAGTCCTGCACGGTTGAGGATGTCTGCCCAGGTAGGGATGACTTTACCTTCACTCGATACGATTGACTGGTTGAAGTTGAAACCATTCAGGTTGAATGCCATGGTGCTAACACCGAGGGCAGTGAACCAGATACCAACCACAGGCCATGCAGCAAGGAAGAAGTGCAGTGAACGTGAGTTATTGAACGATGCATATTGGAAGATGAGACGACCGAAGTACCCGTGGGCAGCAACGATGTTGTAGGTCTCTTCTTCTTGAC
>Ga0194133_10001345_pt1 | contig 43628 bp, 46 predicted proteins | sample TA2KigOf40mmetaG_FD_155448 | JGI IMG/M metagenome (GOLD analysis project Ga0194133, IMG submission 155448) | Freshwater microbial communities from Lake Tanganyika, Tanzania - TA2015055 Kigoma Offshore 40m | ecosystem: Environmental > Aquatic > Freshwater > Lake | place: Tanzania: Lake...
GTGGCTCGCGGGTATGGAGTTCCCCCGCTACGTGAGACAGGGGTGGTTGTCAGATCAGGCCGCTACGGTGTGCCGCTGATGTGGCAGGCCCTACGCGACCGCAGCCTGGTCGTGAACCGGAAGCGGGTCGTGCGGCTGATGCGCCGCCATGGCATGGCCGGCCGGCACATTCGACGCCGGGTCCGGACCACGACTGCGGGCGAGGACGGGTTCTTCATCCCGGATCTGGTCGGTCGGCGCTTCGACGTCGGCACACCCGACCGAGCCTGGGTACAGGACATCACCTACCTCGCGACCGGTGAGGGATGGTTGTACATGGCGTCGGTGCTCGATCGAAGTTCGCGTCACCTGCTGGGCTTCGCGCTCGACGATCACCTGCGCACCGAGCTCGTCTTGCGTTGAAGATGGCGATCGGCGCCCGGGGCGGAGAGGCCCGCGGCGTGCTCGCGCATGCGGACCGTGGCACCCAGTACACGAGCTACGACTACCTTGAGTTCTGCGCTGACAGCCATGTGCGTGCGTCGGTGGGTCGGACCGGGATCTGCTACGACAACTCCGTCGCCGAGTCGCTCTGGGCGTCGCTGAAGCGGGAGTGCATCAAGGGCCAACGGTTCGCGACCCGAGCCAAGGCCCGCCGCGCGATCCTCCGCTGGATCAACTGGTACAATACGGAACGGATCCACACCACCCTCGACGGGCAACCACCCGTCAAGTACGAATAGCAGTACCTTCAAGCCTCATAAACCCCGTCCGGTCCGCGGGGAGATGCCCAACCAACCCGCAAGCCCTAGCCCCGGGACCAAATCAAGCGAGCACACTGGGGCCAATCCGAGTTGACACACTCACTCCGTGGTTGTGTCACAGTGTGTCCCGACCCGAGGAGGTTCAACCGTGAATGAAGTCATGTTGACGGCCGACAACTACACACTCGTGTACAACGCCCTGTCCTTCGGCACCGCAGTCATGCTCGGTGCGTTCGTCTATTTTCTCACGCAGATCAACAGCGTGGCCAAGGCCTACCGATCCGCTATCGCCGCGTCGGCGGTCGTCGTCGGGATCGCCGGCTACCACTACTTCCGGATCTGGTCCGGGTTTGCCGAAGGCGAGCTGAACGAGGGCTACCGCTATGCGGACTGGCTCATCACCGTTCCGCTACTCGTCATCGAGCTGCTCATCGTGCTCGGTGTGGCGAACGAGCTCCGCAAGAAGCTGATGATCCGGTTGGTTCCCGCCACCGTTGCGATGATCGCGCTGGGCTATCCGGGCGAGATCTCCACCGACAACGGCACGAAGTGGCTGTTCTGGGCGCTGGCGATGATTCCGTTCCTCTACATCCTTTGGGAGCTGAGCGGGCAGCTGCGAGCGGCGGCGTCTCGTGAATCGGGGCCGGTCGCCCGCGCAATCAAGAACGCCACCCTGGTGTTGCTCGTGACCTGGTGTGTGTATCCGATCGCGTATCTCTTCCCGGTCTTCGATTCGTCCTCGGAGGGTCTCGAGGTCCTGCGCCAGGTCGGCTACACCGTGGCCGACATCACGGCGAAGGCGCTGTACGGCCTGATGATCCTCGGCATCGCAAAGGCGCGAACGGCTGCAGAGGAATGAAGCGTTCCGGGATTCGTGGTGGCTCTATTCCTTGAGAGGATGGAGCAATGCCCAACCATGGGAAGTACCCCGACGAGCTGCGTGAGCGTACAGTGCGGATGGTCCTAGATCGCGGTCACGAGTGCGGGTCGCAGTGGGCAGCGATCTGCTCTGTCGCCGAGAAGCTGGGACCGAAGCCGGAGACCGTGCGGTTGTGGGTCCGTTAGGCCGAACGCGTTAGCGGTCGTCGGCCTGGAGCCACGACGGATGAACTCGCTGAGCTGAAGCGCTTGAAGCGTGAGAACGCCGAGTTGCGCCGTGCGAACGAGATCCTGAAGGCGGCCGTCCGTTTCTTCGGGGCGGAGCTCGACCGCCAGTCGAAGAAGTGTTCCGGTTCATCGACGAACACCAGGATCGGCGCAGCGGTCAGCCGCGTTGGGGAATCGAGCCGATCGCCAAGGTGCTTTGCATCGCCCCATCGACGTATCACCCTGCGAAGAAGCGACCGCCGTCCGCGAGAGCGGTCCGGGCGCGGAACTCCAGCCGCAGATCCTGCGTGTATGGGAACAGAACCTTGCGGTCTACTGCGCCGACAAGATCTGGCATCACCTGAAACATGAAGACGGTGTGCGCGTCGCACGTTGCACCGTCGAGCGGCTGATGGCCGACATGGGCCTGCAGGGCTGCCGGCGGGGCCGGGTGTGGATTCGCACCACCGAAGGCGACGTCCGCCTCGTCCGACCGGCCGACCTGGTCGAGCGTCAGTCCCGAGCCCCGTCACCGAACCGGTTGTGGGTCGCGGACCTGACCTACGTCAAGACACACTCGGGCTGGGTCGACGTCGCGTTCATCGTCGACGTCTACTCACGCGTGGTCGTCGGCTGGCAAGCCTCACGCTCACTGCGTAGCGATCTGGCGATCGGCGCGCTCGAGATGGCCGTGTTCAACCGCCGCTGTCAGGGCGCAGACCTGTCCCAGCTGACGCACCACAGCGATAGGGGCGTTCAATATCTCAGCGTGCGCTACTCCCAGCGACTCGCCGACAACTCGATCGTCGCGTCGGTCGGGTCGAAGGGCGACAGCTTCGATAACGCCATGGCCGAATCGTTCAATGGTTTCTACAAATGGGAGTTCATCTACCCGAAAGGCCCCTGGCGCGGCCTCGACGACGTCGAGTTCGCCACCCTCACCTACGTCGACTGGTTCAACCACCGTCGCCTTCACGGCGAAATCGAACCCGGCCCCGGCTTCACAACGCCAGCAGCATTCGAGGCCGCCCACTACGGTCAACAGAATTCAGCCGACCAGGCCGAGACTCAAACCACCGAGCCTCTATGAGACCCGGGGTAGCTGATGGTGAGCATCCTTCGAGCGGCACCTTCCGGCACCACAGATCAGATGTCACCGGATCACGCGGCAGTCCCAGGCCCTCCCCCGTGGGGTACGGGTGCGTGTCGGAGGGGGGACTTGAACCCCCACGTCCTTGCGGACACTAGCCCCTCAAGCTAGCGCGTCTGCCTATTCCGCCACTCCGACATGATCCGCCGCCCGAGGGCAGCGGAGGGAAAACTTAGCAAGCCGAGCCCACCCGGTGCGACCCGGCAGCAGCCCGCAGGCCGCCACCGCTCACAGGTCGAGCAGCAGCGCCGTACCCATGGTCGCGAACACGAACACGAGCGCCACGACGATCGTGAGCCGGTCGAGGTTCCGTTCCATCACCGTGGAACCGGCAGCGTTCGCCGAGCCCTGACCGCCGCCCAACAGGTCGGACAGACCACCGCCCCGCCCGCTGTGGAGCAGCACGAGGAACAACAGGGCGATCGCCGACAGGATCTGCAGCGGCAGCAGCAGGTAGAGCACCGGCGGAGCCTACCCCTGCGGCGCAGCGAGCCGGAACTGCACGATCGCCGCGAAGCTCTCCGCCTCGAGCGCCGCACCGCCGACGAGCGCACCGTCGATGTCCGGGCAGGCCATGAGCGCCGGGGCGTTGTCGCCCTTCACCGACCCGCCGTACTGGATCCGCACCGACTCGGCCGCCGCCGCACCCCACTTGCCGGCGACCGTGCGGCGCAGCAGACCGCACACGGCCTGCGCGTCCTCCGCGCTGGCGGTGCGGCCGGTGCCGATCGCCCAGATCGGTTCGTAGGCGATCACGAGCCCGCCGACCACATCGGCCTTCAGCCCGTCGAGGCCGGCGAGCACCTGGCCGGTGACCTTTGCGTCGGTGCCGCCCGCCTCACGCTCCTCGAGCGTCTCGCCGCAGCACAGGATCGTGGTCATCCCCGCCTTCAGTACCGCCTTCACCTTGCGGTTCACGTCGTCGTCGGTCTCCCCGAACAGCTCACGCCGCTCCGAATGCCCGACGATCACGTACCGCACGTTCAGCTTCGCGAGCATCGGCGGCGCCACCTCGCCGGTGAACGCCCCCTTCTCCTCCCAGTGGCAGTTCTGCGCACCGAGCGCGATGCCGATCTTGTCGGACTCGAGCACCGTCTGCACCGACCGCAGGTCGGTGAACGGCGGGTGCACCGATACCTCGACCGCTTCGAGGTCGTCCTTGCCCAGCACGTACCCCAGCTTCTGCACGAGCGCGATCGCGTCGAAGTGGTTGTGGTGCATCTTCCAGTTGCCCGAGATCAACGGCATGCGAGCCATGAGCTCCCCCTTCAGGCGTTCGGCGCCTGGCGGAGCGCCGCGAGGCCCGGCAGGTCACCCTGCTCGATGAGTTCCAGCGACGCACCGCCGCCGGTGGAGACATGGTCGATGCGGTCCTCGAGACCGAACTCCGCGACCGCAGCCGCCGAATCGCCGCCGCCGATCACCGTGAACCCACCGCAATCCGCCACCGCCTCGGCGACCGCACGGGTACCCGACGCAAACCGCGGGTCCTCGAACGCCCCCATCGGTCCGTTCCACAGCACCGTGCGGGCCTCGCGGATCACGTCGCCGTACGCCGCGGCCGTACCCGGCCCGACATCGACGCCCATCCACCCTTCCGGCAGCGACGCACCGGTCTGGCGCACCTCACCACCGGCCGCAGGGTCGAACAGCTTCCCGCCCGGCCCGAGCGCGGTCACGTCCTCGGGCAGCAGCAACCGGTCCCCCGCCTTGGCGAGCAGGTCACGGCAGGTGTCCAACATGTCGGTCTCGCACAATGACGAACCGACCGACCGGCCCTGCGCGGCGAAGAACGTGAAACACATCGCCCCACCCACGAGCAACGTGTCGCACACGTCGAGCAGCGCCTCGATCACCCCGAGCTTGTCCGACACCTTCGACCCGCCGAGGATCGCCACGAACGGGCGCCGCGGCTCGTTCCGCACCCCGAGCAGCACCTCGACCTCACGGGCGAGCAGCCGACCGGCCGCCGACGGCAACGTGCGCGGCGGCCCGACGATGGAGGCGTGCGCACGGTGCGACGCACCGAACGCGTCGTTCACGTACGCGTCGAACCCCTCGACGAGACGCGCCGCGAACGCCGGGTCGTCGGCCTCCTCACCGGCGTCGAACCGCAGGTTCTCCGCGAGCTCCACCCCGGGGGCGAGCTCCGCCAGGCGGGCACGCACCGGATCCATCGAGAACGCCGGATCCGGCTTCCCCTTCGGACGGCCGAGGTGCGAACACGCCACGACCCGCGCCGCGCCCTGCGCCTGCAACCACTGCAGGGTCGGCGACGCGGCGCGGATGCGCAGGTCGTCGGTGATCACCCCGTCCCGGATCGGGACGTTGAAATCGACCCGCACGAGCACCGACCGGCCGGCGAGCGGCGGCAGGTCCTCGAGCGTGGGGACGCCGAAGACGGCCACGAGGTCAGCGCTTCCCGCTCACGACCTTCACGAGGTCGACGAGCCGGTTCGAATAACCCCACTCGTTGTCGTACCAGCCGAGGATCTTCACGAGGTTCCCCTGCGACATGGTCAGCGGTGCGTCGAACGTGCACGACGCCGGCGACCCGACGATGTCCGAGGACACGATCGGATCCGTCGAATAGGTGAGCACCTTCGACAGCGGACCCGACGACGCCGCCAGCCGGAACGCCTCGTTGATCTCCTCGACCGTCGCGTCCTTGCTGATGATGCCCGTGAAGTCGGTCACCGAGCCGTCCGGCACCGGCACCCGCAGCGCCGTGCCGTCGAGACGGCCCTTCATCGCCTGCAGCACGAGCCCGGTCGCCCGGGCGGCACCCGTCGACGACGGCACGATGTTCACGCCCGCCGCACGGGCACGACGCAGGTCGCTGTGCGGGAGATCCAACAGGTTCTGGTCGTTCGTGTACGCGTGGACCGTCGTCATCAGGCCCTTCTCCACACCGAACGCGTCGTCGAGCACCTTGATCATCGGCACGAAACAGTTCGTCGTGCACGACGCGTTCGACACCACCAGGTGCGACGCCGGGTCGAAGGTGTCGTCGTTGACGCCGACCACGAACGTGGCGTCCGCACCGTCGCACGGAGCCGACACGATCACCCGGGGGGCACCACCCTCGAGGTGGGCGGCCGCCTTGTCACGCGAGGTGAACACACCCGTCGACTCGATCACCACGTCGACCCCGAGCTCGCCCCACGGCAGCTTCGCCGGCTCACGCTCGGCGAGGACCTTCAGCGCCTTGCCGCCGATCGTGATCTGCCCGTCGCCCGCCGCCACATCGGCGTCGAGACGACCCATCACCGAGTCGTACTTCAACAGGTGCGCCATCGTGGCGAGGTTCCCGAGGTCGTTCACCGCCACGATCTCGATGTCGGCGCCCTGGCTGCGCACCGCCCGGAAGAAGTTGCGGCCGATGCGGCCGAAGCCGTTGATCCCGACTCGAACGGTCATTGCGGTTGGACCTCCACGTTGAGGGTGCTTGGGCACGATGACGTTCCGCCGACCACCGTCGGGCGGACCGCCGCAGCCTACGGGACGCGTTGCCGCCTGACAGGCACCTTTTCGGTCACCTCCGACGGGCAACCACGCTCAGCGGTCGATGTCGCGGTGGCCCACCTGCGCCTGCACACCGAACGTCCCGAGCATCCGGCCGACCGCCTCGGCGACCGCGACCGACCGGTGGTGCCCGCCGGTGCACCCGAAGGCGATCGTGAGATACGCCTTTCCCTCCCGCACATAGGCGGGAACCAGCAACTCCAACAGCGCGCCGAGCCGCTCGAGGAACGCCGTCGTGTCCGGATGACCGAGCACGTGATCGCGCACCGTCGCGTCCGTTCCCCGCAACGGACGCAACTCCGGCACCCAATACGGGTTCGGGAGGAACCGGCAGTCGATCACCAGATCCACATCGGTCGGCAAGCCCCACTTGTACCCGAAGGACACCACCGAGGTGCGCATGCGCTGGATCGCCTCGGAGGTGGCGAACGCCTCCTGCACCCGGGCCTTGAGCTGGTGCACGTTCAGCGACGACGTGTCGACGACCAGGTCGGCGTCGCCCTTCACCGACTGCAGGGCCTCACGCTCCGTGGCGATCGCCTGGGAGAGCGAACCCTCCGAGAACGGGTGCCGGCGACGCGACTCCCGGTACCGGCGCAACAACACCTCGTCGCTCGCCTCGAGGAACAGGATCCGCACCGCCGTCCCGTCATGGCGCAACGCCGCCAACGCGGGCGCCACCTCCGGCAGCTCCGGCGACGCGCCGACCACCAACGCCACCCGGTCGAAGTGCGACCCCGGCGCCCCCGCGGCCAGCTCGGCGATCTTCGGGATCAACGCCGCCGGCAGGTTGTCGACCACGAACCAGCCAAGATCCTCGAACACGTCCGCCGCGGTCGAACGACCCGCACCGGACATGCCCGTCACCACCACGAGCTCAGGCACCGGCCCCGCCCTCCCGTTCGGTCGCGAGCACCAACAACCGCGGGATCGACGCCGCCTCGGCGTACTCCGCCGCGAGCGCGAGGAACCCCGGCGGCGGCGCCGGCTCGTGCATGCGGACGATCCGCAGCCCCGCGTCCGCGAGAGCGTTCACGTACCGGCTCAGCGGACGGTGGATGAACGGGATGAACACGTCCTTCTGCACCTCCTCGACGCTCTGCTGCTCGACCAGGTACGGACCGATCCGCCAGTACTGCTCCGGCGGGTCGAGGACATGGTCATCGATCCAACCCGACCCCGGCGTCTGCAACAACGGGTGGTTCAGGAAGAACACGAACCGCCCACCCGGCTCGAGCACCCGGGCGACCTCGGCGATTGCGTCGTCGACCGCCTCGATGTGCTCGAACACCAGGCACGCCACCACCGTGTCGAAGGAGCCGTCGCGGAAGGGGAGCGTCGCCGCCCCGCTGCGGGCGTACGCCGGCCCGCCCGCCCGCTCGACCGCGACACGGACCTGCGCCCACGTCGGGTCCACGCCGACGACCACCTCGGCACCGCACCGCACCGCGAGCCGTGCCACCTGGCCCTCGCCGCAGCCGACGTCGAGCACGCGCCGCGACCCGGCGAGATGGTGCGCGGCGAGGGGCAGGATCTGCTCCTCGTACTCCGGGTCGGCGCCGTCGGTGAACCCGTCCTGCCACCAACCGGCGTGCGTCTCCCACAGATCCGCCTCGCTCACCGCGCCCCCCGCACCGCACCGCACACCGTCATGCGCACAGCGTTGCGCGCCGGGCGGGCGCACACGCGGACCCCGGCCACACTCACGACCGCCCCCGCGGCTGGCGCGCCCGCTCCACGATCGCCTCCGCGACCGTGTCCGGCAGCCACGACAGCGCCTGCAACTCCTCGAGCGTCGCCCGGCGCACCGCCGTCACCCCGCCGAGCTCACGCACGAGTCGGCGCCGACGCGCCGGACCGAGGCCGGCGACGTCGTCGAGCCAGGAACGGGTCATCCGCGCATTGCGCAACTGCCGCTGATAGGAGATTGCCACCCGGTGCGACTCGTCCCGCAACCGCTGTAGCAGGTAGAGCGCGTCCGACTGGCGGGGCAACCGCACCGGGTCCGCACGTCCCGGCAGGTACACCTCCTCGAACTGCTTCGCGAGCGCGCACACGGGGATGTCGTCACGGAGCCCGAACTCGTCGAGGACCCGGACCGCCACGCCGAGCTGCCCCTTCCCGCCGTCGACGACGAGCAGTTGCGGCGGGTACTGGAACCGGCCCCGCTCGGCGACCGGGCGCTCGCGATCCTCGACGTACGCGCCGAGGCGGCGCCGGAGCACCTCCTCCATCGCGGCGAAGTCGTCGTTGCCCGGCACGTCGCGCAACCGGAACTTCCGGTACTGCCCCTTCGCCGGGAGGCCGTCCTCGAACACCACCATCGACGACACGTAGTCGGTGCCCGACAGGTGGGAGTTGTCGTAGCACTCGATCCGCAACGGCGCCGCCGGCAGGTCGAGGTACCGGGCGAGCTCCTCGAGCGACCGCGACCGGGCGTTGATGTCGGCCGCGCGACGCATCCGGTGCCGGGTGAACTCCTCGGTTGCGTTCCGGGTGACCGTCTCGAGCAGCTCGACCCGCTCACCACGGCGCGGCACCCGCACCGCCACCTTCGACCCCCGCGCGTCGGCGAGCCACTGTTCGTACAGCTCCGGGTCGTCGGGAAGGTCCGGCACGAGCACCTGCTTGGGATACCCCTGCAACGGCTCCTCGGCGTACAACCCTTCGAGCACCACCCCGACGAGCTCACCCCGCGACAGCGCCTCGACCTTGTCGAGCACGAACCCCCGGCGCGCCACCACACGACCACGGCGCACCACGAACACCTGCACCGCCGCCTCGAGCTCGTCGTCCGCGATGCCGATCACGTCGAGGTCCTCGTCGCGCTGGCCGACGATCTGCTGGCGCTCGATCGCCTTGTGCACCGACGCCAGCCGGTCACGCAGACGGGCGGCCCGCTCGAACTCGAGATCGGTCGCCGCCGCACGCATCTCGGCCTCGAGCCGCTCGACGACCCCGTCGGTGTCGCCCTCGAGGAACTGCAGCAGCTCACGCACCAGCTCGCCGTAGGCGTCCTCCGTGATCGCCCCCACGCACGGACCCGAGCACTTCTCGATGTGGAACAGCAGACACGGCCGTCCGAGCCGCTCATGCGCGGCGAACTTGTGGTCCCGGCACGTGCGCACCGGGAACGTGCGCAACAACAGGTCGAGCGTCTCCCGGATCGCATACGCGTGCGTGTACGGCCCGAAATACCGCACGCCCTTGCGCTTCTGGCCCCGCACCACCGCCGGCCGGGGCCACCGGTCCTCCACGGTCACCGCAAGGAACGGGTACGACTTGTCGTCCACCATCCGCACGTTGAAGCGCGGACGGTGCTCCTTGATGAGGGAGAACTCCAACAGGAGCGCCTCGACCTCGTTGCGGACCTGGATCCACTCCACCGTCTCCGCCGCCGCGACCATCGCGGCGGTGCGCGGGTGCAACTGGTCGGGATGCTGGAAGTAGTTCCCGACCCGCTGCCGCAACGAGCGGGCCTTCCCCACGTACAGCACCCGACCCTCGGCGTCACGGAACTGGTAGGAGCCCGGCGCGTCGGGGATCGTCCCCGCCGGCGGACGCTGGACCACCGTCGTCCCCTACCCGGCCCGTCGACGGCGCGCCGGGCGCTTCGGCTCGGGATCTGCCACCACGTCGAGCAACGGCCGCAGGAACCGGCCGGTGTGGCTCGTCGGGTGCGCGGCGATGTCTTCCGGGGTGCCGGCGGCGACCACCCGTCCACCGCCGCTCCCGCCCTCCGGACCGAGGTCGATCACCCAGTCCGCCGTCTTCACGACATCGAGGTTGTGCTCGATCACGAGCACCGTGTTCCCGGCGTCGACGAGCCGCTGCAACACGCCGAGCAGCTTGCGCACGTCCTCGAAGTGCAACCCGGTCGTCGGCTCGTCGAGCAGGTAGATCGTGTGCCCCGTCGACCGCTTCGCGAGCTCCGTCGCGAGCTTCACGCGCTGCGCCTCACCGCCCGACAGCGTCGGCGCCGACTGCCCGAGCCGCACGTACCCGAGCCCGACGTCGACGAGGGTCTCGAGGTACCGCACGATCGCCGGCTGGTTCGCGAAGAACTCCACCGCCTCCGAGCACGGCATGTCGAGCACCTCGGCGATCGACCGCCCCTTGAACGTCACATCGAGCGTGTCCCGGTTGTAACGGGCGCCCTTGCACACCTCGCACGGCACGTACACGTCGGGCAGGAAGTGCATCTCGATCTTGATCGTGCCGTCACCCGCACAGTGCTCGCAGCGGCCGCCCTTCACATTGAAGCTGAACCGGCCGGGCTGGTAGCCGCGGACCTTCGCCTCCGTCGTCGTCGCGAACAGCTTCCGCACGTGGTCGAACACGCCCGTGTACGTCGCCGGGTTCGACCGGGGGGTCCGACCGATCGGCGACTGGTCGATCGCGATCACCTTGTCGAGGTGCTGGAGTCCGGTGATCGAACGGTGCAGCCCCGGCGGCGTGCGCGACCCGTAGATCCGGGCCATCAACGCGTGCAGGAGGATGTCGTTCACGAGCGTCGACTTGCCGCTGCCCGACACCCCCGTCACCGCGACGAACACCCCGAGCGGGAACTCGACGTCGATGTCGGCGAGGTTGTTCTCGCGCGCACCCTTCACGACGAGCCGCTGCGCACCGGGGGTCCGGCGATCGGTCGGCACCTCGATCCGGCGACGACCCGACAGGTACTGCCCGGTCACCGAGTCCGGGTGCTCGAGCAGACCGGGCACCGGCCCCGAGTACACGACCGTGCCGCCGTGCTCGCCCGCCCCCGGACCGACGTCGACCACCCAGTCCGACACCTTGATCGTGTCCTCGTCGTGCTCGACGACGAGGACCGTGTTGCCGAGGTCACGCAGGTGCTCGAGGGTTCCGATCAGCCGGTGGTTGTCACGCTGGTGCAACCCGATCGACGGTTCGTCGAGCACGTAGAGCACACCGACGAGCCCGCTGCCGATCTGGGAGGCGAGCCGGATCCGTTGCGCCTCACCGCCTGCGAGCGTCGCCGCCGAACGCCCGAGCGACAGGTAGTCGAGCCCCACGTCACACAGGAACCGCAGGCGGGCGTTGATCTCCTTCAGGATCCGCTCGGCGATGAGCTGCTCCCGGTCGGTGAGCTCCAACGCAGCGATCACCCCGGTCGCCTCGCCGATGGACATCGACGACAACTCGGCGATGTTGTGCCCGCCGACCGTCACCGCGAGCGGCAACGGCGCCAGACGGGCGCCCTCGCACACGTGGCACGCCACCTCGCGCATGTAGCCCTGGATCACCTCGCGCTGCGCGTCGCTCTCCGACTCCGTGTACCGCCGCTGCAGGTAGGGGATCACCCCTTCGTACCGGGCCTGGAACGAACGACGACGGCCGTACCGGTTGCGGTACTGCACCTGCAGGCGCTCACCGTCGGGCACGCCGTGCAGCAGGATCTTGCGGGCCTTCGCCCCGAGCTTCGACCACGGCTCGTCCATCGGGATGCCCCGGTCCTCGGCCACCGTCGAGATGAGCAGCTGGAAGAACCGGGCGTGGCCGCTCGCCCACGGGGCGATCGCACCGTCCGCCAAGGACAGATCGGGGTTCGGGACCACGAGCTCCGGGTCGACCTCGTAGCGGGTACCGAGGCCGTCGCACGTCGGACACGCCCCGTACGGCGAGTTGAAGCTGAAGTTCCGGGGGGCGAGCTCCTCGAAGCTCTTCCCGTCGGAGGGCCGGGCGAGGTGCTCGGAGAACACCAGCGTCTGCGGGTCGGCGTCCTTCGGCACGAGCTCGACCTCGGCGACCCCCTCGGCGAGCCGCAACGCCGTCTCGAGCGACTCGGTGAGCCGCCGCTCGATCCCCTCCCGCAACACCAAGCGGTCGACGATCACCTTGATGTCGTGCACCTCGTAGCGGGCGAGCTTCAGCTCCGCGCTCCCCCCGACCACATCCGCGAGCTCGTAGGGGGCACCGTCGACGATCACCCGGGCGAACCCGTCACGGGCGAGGTCCTCGAAGACCTTCTCGTAGGTCCCCTTGCGTCCACGGACCACCGGCGCGAGCACCTGCAGGCGGGTGCCCTCGGGGAGCTGCAGCACGTGGTCGACGATCTGCTGTGGGGACTGGCGGACGAGCCGCTCCCCCGTCTCGGGGTCGTGGGGGATCCCCACCCGGGCGAAGAGCAGCCGCAGGTAGTCGTAGACCTCGGTGATCGTCCCCACCGTCGAACGGGGGTTCCGGGACGCCGTCTTCTGGTCGATCGAGATCGCCGGGGACAAGCCCTCGATCACGTCGACGTCGGGCTTGTCCATCTGCCCGAGGAACTGCCGGGCGTAGCTCGACAACGACTCGACGTACCGGCGCTGGCCCTCGGCGTAGATCGTGTCGAACGCCAGCGACGACTTCCCCGACCCGGACAGTCCGGTGAAGGTGATCAGCCGGTCGCGCGGCAGGTCGAGCCCGACGTTGCGGAGGTTGTGCTCACGGGCGCCTCGCACCACCAGCCGGTCACTCACGGGAGCGGACACTACCGGGGTCACGCCAGGTGGCCGACGTCGCGGAGGTCTCGCTTCAGCTCCTTGATCTCGTCGCGGAGACGGGCCGCATACTCGAAGCGCAGGTCGGCGGCTGCTTCGGCCATCTCGTCCTCCAAGGTGCGGATCAACCGCTCGAGATCACCCTCGGGGAGGTCACGCGCCGCATCGACCCGTTCGCCGACCCGACGTGCCCGCTCGGCCGCCTTCGCCGTGAGCCGCTCCGGCACCGGCGCCGACGCCGACGCACCCCGCAGGTGGGCGAGGATGTCCGACACCGCCTTGCGGATCGTCGTCGGGTTGATTCCGTGCTCCGCGTTGTAGGCGGTCTGCACCATCCGCCGGCGCTGCGTCTCGCCGATCGCCCGCCGCATCGAGTCCGTCACCGTGTCGGCGTACATGACCACCCGACCGTCGACGTTGCGCGCCGCACGGCCGATCGTCTGGATCAACGACGTCTCCGACCGCAGGAACCCCTCCTTGTCCGCGTCGAGGATCGCAACGAGGGTCACCTCCGGCAGGTCGAGGCCCTCGCGCAGCAGATTGATGCCGACCAGCACGTCGAAATCGCCGAGCCGCAACCCGCGCAGGATCTCGATCCGTTCGATCGTGTCGATGTTCGAGTGCAGGTACCGCACCCGCACCCCGAGCTCGAGCAGGTACTCGGTGAGGTCCTCCGCCATCTTCTTCGTGAGCGTGGTGACGAGGACCCGGTTCCCCTTGCCGACCTCACGGTTGATGTCCTCGAGCAGATCGTCGATCTGTCCCTTCGTCGGCCGCACCTGGATCTCCGGGTCGACGAGCCCCGTCGGCCGCACGATCTGCTCCACCACGCGCGAGGAGACGCGCAGCTCGTAGTTGCCCGGCGTCGCCGACATGAAGATGCACTGCCGCACCCGGTCCTGCCACTCCTCGAACCGCAACGGCCGGTTGTCGGCCGCCGACGGCAACCGGAACCCGTGCTCGACGAGGGTCATCTTCCGCGAACGGTCGCCCTCGTACTGGCCGTGGATCTGGGGCACCGCGACGTGCGACTCGTCGATCACCATCAGGAAGTCGTCGGGGAAGAAGTCGATCAGCGTCGACGGCGGCTCACCCGGCGCCCGGCCGTCGATCGGCGCCGAGTAGTTCTCGATGCCCGAACAGAATCCGACCTCCGCCATCATCTCGAGGTCGTACTGGGTGCGCATGCGCAGACGCTGCGCCTCGAGGAGCTTCCCCTCCGCCTCGAACCGGCCGAGCTGCTGCTGCAACTCCACCTCGATGCGTTCGATCGCCCGGCGCATCCGTTCAGCGCCCGACACGTAGTGCGTCGCCGGGTACACCACGAGCTCGTTGCGCGCAGCGATCCGCTCGCCGGTGACCGGGTCGACGACGGAGATCTCCTCGATCTCATCGCCGAACATCGTGATCCGCACGATCGTCTCGTCGTAGGCGGGGTGCACCTCGATCGTGTCGCCACGCACCCGGAACTTGCCGCGCACCAGGTTCGCGTCGTTGCGCTCGTACCGCATGTCGACCAACCGCCGCAGCACATCACGCTGGTCGACCGAAGCGCCGACCTGGAGGATCAGCAGGTTCTCCCGGTACTCCTCCGGTGAGCCGAGGCCGTAGATCGCCGACACCGACGCCACCACGATCGTGTCCCGACGGGTGAGCAACGCCTCCGTCGTGGAGTGACGCAACCGGTCGATCTCGTCGTTGATCGTCGCGTCCTTCTCGATGTAGGTGTCCGAACTCGGGAGGTACGCCTCGGGCTGGTAGTAGTCGTAGTAGCTCACGAAGTACTCGACCCGGTTGTTCGGGAAGAACTCCTTGAACTCGTTCGCGAGCTGCGCCGCCAAGGACTTGTTCGGTGCGAGCACGAGCGTCGGCTTCTGCACCGCCTCGATCGTCCAGGCGATCGTCGCACTCTTCCCCGAGCCGGTGATCCCAAGGAGGGTCTGGAACCGCTCCCCCGCCTCCACGCCCGCGACCAGACCGGCGATCGCCTGCGGCTGGTGGCCGGCGGGCCGGAAGTCGGAGACGACTTCGAAACGGGGCATGACGGCCATGCTACGGAGGCGGCACGATCCGACGGTTCCGGCCTCGCGGCCCGGACCGTGGCCGAGGCGACCGACGCCGTCGGCGTGTACCGGGTCGCTGCCGTGCGCACCCCCCGCCGCACCGAAGTGCGGGCCGCGCTCACCGAAGCCGGGATCGAGACTCGGATCCCGTGGGCGACCCCGTGCCACCTGCTCGCACCGTTCGCCGCCCAACGCGTCAGCCGACTCCCCGTGAGCGAGGAGGCCGGCGAGCAGCTCCTCGCCCTCCCGCTCCACCCCCACCTCACCACCGACGACGTCGACCGCGTGTGCGCGGTACTCGCCACCGCGCTCGAACGGAGCACGGTCGCCGCCTGAACCGACCGGCGTGGCGGCTAGGACGCCGGCGGCGTCTTCGCGAACGTGTCCGGATCGGGGATCGACACCTCGGGCCGGTCGCCCATCCACTCCCAGCAGGCGTCGACGGCAGCGTCGAGAGCGTCGGGTGCGCCGCTGTTGTCGACCACGAAGTCGGCGAGCGCCCGACGCTCCTCGCGGGTCGCCTGGTTCGCGATCCGGGCCCGGGCGTCGTCCTCGGTGAAGTTCCGGTGCTGCATCAGGCGCTGCACGGCGACGTCGACCGGCACGTCGACGACGATCACGCCGGACCACTCGATGAGCCGGTACTGCGGCCCCTCGGTGAACAACGGGATGTCGAGCACCGTGCAGTTCCCCGCCCGACCCGACTCGACCGTGCGCCGTGCGAGCTCGCGGCGGATCGCCGGGCCCATGATCCCGTTCAGCGTCGCCAACGCGTCCTTGTCGTTGAACACGATCGCCGCGACCGCAGCCCGGTCGAGCGCGCCGTCGGCGCCCACGATGTGGGCGCCAAACGCGTCGACCATCTTCTGCAGCGTCGGGGAACCGGCCGCCTGCAGCTCACGGACGATGAGGTCGGAATCGACCACCGTCGCCCCGCGCGCCTCGAGCCGCGACGCGACCGACGACTTCCCGGAACCGATCCCGCCGGTGAGGGCGAACAACGCCATCGTGGTGCGCATCACCCTCCCCCCGATCGGTGGACCCGGCGGACCGGTCAGGCCTCGCCGGCGGCGTCGCCCTCGACGGTGACCTCGGCCTCGGCTGCGACCTCGGCGCCGCCTTCGGCACCGGCCTCACCCTCGTCACCGTGCTCGGCGTAGTACTCCTCCCACGCCTGCTGTGCCTCGGTCGTCGCGCCCTCGGCGTACTCGTAGGTGCCGCCGATGTAGTTGCCCTGGTCGTCGTACATGTGGGCGCCGAACGCCTCCTGGTACTCCGCCGCCACGACGCCACCCTCGGCCGCCTGCTTGATCGACAGGCTGATGCGCCGCCGCTGCAGATCGAGGTCGATGATCTTCACCCACAGCTCCTCGCCGGGGGTCACGACCTGCTCGGGCAACTCCACGTGGTGCGAGGACATCTCCGAGATGTGCACCAGACCCTCGATGCCGTCGCCGACCTGGACGAAGGAACCGAACGGGACGAGCTTGGTGACCCGGCCGTAGACGAGCTCGCCGACCCGGTGGTTCGACGCGAACTCCTGCCACGGATCCTGCTGGGTCGCCTTGAGCGAGAGGCTGATCCGGTCGCGGTCGAGATCGACCTCGAGGACCTGCACCTGCACCTCGTCGCCGACCTGCACCACCTGGGAGGGATGGTCGACGTGCTTCCAGGACAGCTCCGACACGTGGATGAGGCCGTCCATGCCGCCGAGGTCGACGAACGCACCGAAGTTCACGACCGAGGACACCACACCACTGCGGACCTCGCCCGGCTTCAGGTTGGCGAGGAACTCCTCGCGCTGCTCCTTCTGGGTCTCCTCGAGCCACTGCCGGCGGGAGAGGACGACGTTGTTGCGGTTCTTGTCGAGCTCGATGATCTTCGCCTCGAGCGACCGGCCGACGTACGGCGCTAGGTCCCGCACTCGACGCAGCTCAACGAGCGACGCCGGGAGGAACCCGCGCAGGCCGATGTCGATGATGAGGCCGCCCTTGACGACCTCGATGACCGGGCCGGCGACGTAGCCGTCGCTCTCCTTGATCGCCTCGATCTTGCCCCACGCCCGCTCGTACTGGGCCCGCTTTTTCGACAGGATCAGCCGGCCGTCCTTGTCCTCTCGCTGCAGCACGAGGGCCTCGACCTGCTCGCCGAGCTTCACGACCTCTGAAGGGTCGACGTCGTTGCGGATCGACAGCTCACGCGCCGGGATCACGCCCTCCGACTTGTAGCCGATGTCGAGGAGGACCTCGTCGCGATCGACCTTCACGACCACGCCGTCGACGATCTGGCCGTCCTCGACCTCGACCATGGTCGACGCGTACACGTCGTCCATGGACATGCCGGCGAGATCGTTCTCGGTCACCCTGCGGGGCGTGTACTCGCCGCTCTCGTCGAAGGTGCCCATGCCGGGCGTGGTTGCGATGTCGATGGTCTGGTCGGTCACGGGGTGGGTCGTCTCGTTCGGGGAGCCGGGGTCGACTCCGGGTTGATGCACAACAGTCGCCGAGCCCACGACGCGCGGAAGGCGCACCACGAACGGGCGAGCGCCGATAGTAGCAGCGCCGGGGTCGCTCATCCCAAGGGACGACGGGCGAGCACGAGGAACTCCGGCGTGTCCGTCGTGGGCGCGACCTCGGCGTACGCACCCGGCGTGACCGACCACACCGCCTCCACCTCGAGACCCACCGCATCGCAGAGGAGCCGCAGCTCCCGCGGCGTGTAGCACGCCGTCCACAGGTCGGTCTCCACCCGCTCGCCCGGCGGTGACCGCAGCTCCGTCACCTCGCGGTTCACGCCGGTCGCCGCGTCGAACACGTCACGCTCCGGCTCGAGGTACCGCACCTGGAAGTACGCCGAGAACGCCGACAGGGCGAGCCGTCCCCCCGGACGCAGCGCCGCGGCGACCTCGCGGAGCACCGCGCGGTCCTCCGCGAGCGCCCGATCGGGGTCGGGAAGGCCGAACCCGCCCTGGCACAGGGACACGGCCGCGTCGAAGGACCCGGGACGCACCGGGAGCCGTCGGGCGTCGCCACGCACCACCCGCAACCCCGCGGCGACAGCGATCCCGACGAACGTGCGGGAGATGTCGACCCCCACCACCTCGACGCCACGGTCCGAGAACTCGGCGACATGACGCCCCGGACCACAGCCCACGTCGAGCAACCGTGAACCCGGACCGAGCCCGAGCACCGTCGACAGGAAGTCGACCTCCTGGCGCGTCCCCCGGGTGAAGGAATAGCGGAGGTACGACTCCCCGAGGTGGTCGGCCACCTCCTCGAACCAGTGCGCACGCCGCACGGTCACGCGACCGTCACTTCGCGTCGGCCCACGTCCGCCCGTTCGAGAGGTGCACGGCGAGCGGCACCCGCAACGCGAACGCCCCCGCCATCGTCTCCACCACGAGGGACTCCGCTGCGTCGAGCTCGTCCGGAGGGACCTCCACGATGATCTCGTCGTGCACCTGCAGCACGATCCTCGACACCATCGCCCGGTCCTCGAGCGCCGCATCGAGGCGCACGAGCGCCACCTTGAAGATGTCCGCCGCGAGCCCCTGGATCCCGGCGTTCATCGCCTGCCGCTCACCGGCCTGACGGATCCGGAAGTTCGACGACGCCAACTCTGGGATCTGTCGCCGTCGACCGAAAAGTGTCTCCGTGTACCCGCGCCGACGGGCCTCCTCGACCGTGCGCTCCATGTAGGCGTGCACCGCCGGGAACGCACCGAAGTAGGCGTCGAGGATCCCGGCCGCCTCCGACGTGGGGATGTTCAGGCGCTGCGCGAGGCCGTACGCCTCCATCCCGTAGGCGAGGCCGTAGGAGACCATCTTCGCCCGGGACCGCTGGTCGGCGTCGACGTCGGCCTCCGCCACCCCGAAGACCCGCGCCGCCGTCGCCGTGTGCACGTCGCGACCCGACTCGAACGCGTCGATGAGCCCCGGGTCCTCCGCGAGGTGCGCGATGCACCGCAGCTCGATCTGGTTGTAGTCGGCGACGACGAGCAGATGGCCGGGAGCAGCGACGAACGCCGAACGGAACCGCCGCCCGAGCTCGCTGCGCACCGGAATGTTGTGCAGGTTCGGTTCCTCGGAGCTGAGCCGGCCGGTGCGCGCCACCGTCTGGTTGAACGTGGCGTGGATCCGACCGTCGGCCGCCACCTCGGCGAGCAACCCCTCCCCGTAGGTCGACCGCAGCTTCTCGACCTCGCGGTACCGCAGCAGGTGCTCCACGATCGGGTGCGCACCGACGAGCTTCTCGAGCGTCGCCGCATCGGTGGAGAAGCCGGTCTTCGTCTTCTTCTGGGGCGCGAGACCGAGCTCGTCGTAGAGCACGGTGCGGAGCTGCGGCGTCGAGTTCACGTTGAACTCGTGGCCGGCGTCCTCCCAGATGCGAGCGGTGAGGTCGGTCGCCTCCTCAGCGAGCTCCTTCCCGAGCCGCAGCAACGCATCGCTGTCGACGGCGATGCCGAGCTGCTCCATGCGGGCGAGCACCCGCACGAGCGGCACCTCGACCTCGTCGTGCAGACGCCGCAGACCCTGTGCGTCGAGTGCTGCGAGCAACGGTTCGACGAGCGCAGCGACCGCCGCCGCCTCGAGCGCCGCGGGACGGGCGTCGTCGACCGCACCGACCGAGCCGAAGTCGAGCATCCCCTGCGCCGTCGCCTCGGCCGAGGTCTCGAGCGACACGCCCGCATACCGGTCGACGACCGCACCGATCGGGTACCGCGCCTCGGCCGGATCGAGCAGGTAGGCCGCGATCTGCGTGTCGAGCGCCAGGGTCTCCACGTCGACCCAGCGGTCGAGCAGCACGCGCAGAAGCCGCTTCGCGTCGTGCGCCACGACCGGTCGGCCACCGGGCCCGACCAGCGCGACGAGCGCGGCCCGCACGTCGGGGTCGTCGAGCATCCGTACCGGGAACCACGACACCGCCACCGGGCCGACGCCGTCGGGCGGTCCGGCGTCGAGGAACGCCACCCCGTCGAGCACGGCGCGCCGCCCCACCGTCGCCCACGACCCCGCCACCGCGACCGGCACCGCCGGCGACGACGCCGCCGCACGCAACCGCTGCGCCACCGCAGCGGGGTCGTCGAGCGCGTCGACGGTGACCTCGAGCGACGCCGGCGGGACAACGGCGGCCACATCGGGATCGACCTGACCGAGCGAGGCGAGCGCCTCGACGAGACGGTCGAAGAGCGAACGGAACTCCAGGAAGTCGAAGAGCCGGCGGACCTCCGCCAGATCGACCGCACCGAGGTGCAGGTCGGCGAGGGGGACCTCGAGGGGGACGTCACGGACGAGCCGCATCATGAACAGGTTCGACCGCACCTGCGCCTCGTGCTCGGCGAGACCGGCACGGACCTTCGGTGTCTGTGCGTCGAGGGCGGCGTAGATGCCGTCGACCCCACCGTGCGCGGTGACGAGCTTCGCTGCCGTCTTCTCCCCCACGCCCGGCACGCCCGGCAGGTTGTCCGACGGATCGCCGCGCAACGCCGCGTAGTCGACGTACTGCGCGGGCGTCACCCCCGTCCGATCGAAGATCCCCGCCTCGTCGTAGAGCACGTAGTCCGACACGCCCCGGCGGTTGTAGAGCACCCGCACGTGCGGATCCTCGACGAGCTGGTAGGCGTCGCGGTCGCCGGTCACGACGATCACGTCGTCACCGTGGTCGCGCGCCCGGGTCGCGAGCGTCGCGATCAGGTCGTCCGCCTCGTACCCCGGCAGCTCGAGGGCCGGCACACCGATCACCTCCACGACCTGGCGGACGAGACCGAGCTGCTGGCGGAGGATGTCCGGCGCCTCCTCACGGTGGGCCTTGTAGGTCGGCGTCGCCTCGTGCCGGAACGTCGGCTCCGGACGGTCGAACACCACGGCGATCCCGTCGGGCCGGTGGTCGCGCAACAGGTTCACGAGCATCGACGTGAACCCGAACACGGCGTTCGTGACCTGACCCGACGCCGTCGCCATGTCGGTCGGCAACGCGAAGAACGCCCGGTAGGTGAGCGAGTTCCCGTCGACGAGGAGGTAGGTCGCCACGACCGGACTCAGCCGACGGGTGGCCGCAGGTCGCCGTCGACAACACGCTGGGCGACGGCCCGCATCGTCGACCGCTCCGCCATCGCGGTGGTCTGCACGAACCGGAACGCCGCCTGCTCGGCGAGACCGCACTCGTCCATGAGCAGACCCTTCGCCCGATCGAGCAGCTTGCGGGTCTCGAGGCGATCCTCGAGGTCGCCGACCTGGTCGTGCAGCGCCTTCATCTCGGCGAACCGGCCGAGCGCCACCTCGATCGCCGGTACGAGGTCGGAGCGCTGGAACGGCTTCACGAGGTACGCGAGCGCTCCGGCGTCGCGCGCCTGCACGATCAGGTCCCGCTGACTGAACGCCGTCAGGATCAACGTGGCCGCAAGCCGCTCCTCGTTGACGAGGCGCGCCGCGGCGATGCCGTCGAGCCCCGGCATCTTCACGTCGAGGATCACGAGATCGGGTTCGAGCGTCCGCACGAGATCGAGCACCTCGTCGCCTCGGCCCGTCTCGCCGACGACCTCGTAGCCCTCGTCCTCGAGGGACTCCCGCAGGTCGAGACGGATGATCGCCTCGTCCTCTGCGATCACGATCCGCGTCATCGCGCTACCTTACGCGCCATCACCGTCGTGCCCGGGGCGGGACTCGAACCCGCACGCCTTGCGGCAAGGGATTTTGAGTCCCCCGTGTCTGCCATTCCACCACCCGGGCGGGCAACCGGATGCTACCGGTCCACCATCGGGACACCCTGCCCCTGCAAGGCTGTGGCCGAAGTCACGCCCCGGATGAACGATTTCCGTCCGAGGAGTGAAACCTCACCGCACCGCACGAGGTCGGAACAGTCGACCATCGTCCACCCCCCCCTCGGAGCCGACCGGACCCCATGATCGCCTTCACCTTCCCCGGCCAGGGATCGCAGCGTCCCGGCATGGGCGCGCCCTGGCGGGATGACCCGTCGTGGGCGCTGGTGGAACGTGCGAGCACCGTCGCCGGACGGAACGTCGCCCAACTCCTCCTCGAGGCCGACGCCGACGAGCTCAAGCTCAGCCACAACGCGCAGCTCTCCACGTTCGTGTTGAGCCTCGTCGTCCACGACGCCGCGGTGCGCTCCGGCCTGCGGGCCGACGCCGTCGCCGGGCACAGCCTCGGCGAGTACAGCGCCCTCGTCGCCGCCGGCGCGATCAGCTTCGACGACGGCGTGCGCCTCGTCGCAGAACGGGGCGACGCGATGCGCGCCGCCTGCACCGCCCATACCGGCACCATGGCCGCCGTCCTCGGCGGCGACGACGCCGACGTCGAAGCCGCCTGCGCCGAGGTGCGCTCCGACGGCGGCGACGTCTGGGTGGCGAACCTCAACGCCCCCGGCCAAGTCGTCATCGCCGGAGAACCCGACGCCCTCGCCCGGGCCGGTGAGGCGTGCAAGGCCCGCGGCGCGAAGCGGGTCATGCCCGTCGCCGTGTCCGGCGCCTTCCACACCCCCTACATGGCTCCGGCCCAGGAACGGCTCGACGCCGTCCTCGCCGCGACATCCTTCGCCGGTGCAGTCGTGCCGGTCGCGGCGAACGTCGACGCCGCCCTCCACCGCGACGCTACCGCCTGGCAGCAGCTCCTTTCGCGGCAGCTCTGCTCGCCGGTCCGGTGGAGCCACCTGCTCGGCACCCTCGACACCGAGGGCGTCAGCACCCTGATCGAGCTCGGACCCGGCACGGTGCTGTCGGGGATGGGCAAGCGCACGCTCGAGGGTGCCATCAGCCTCGCCGCATCGACACCGGCCGAGGTCGCCGACCTCGCCACCCGAATCGCACAGGAGGAAGCCAGAGTGGCCGCCAACACCACCGCCGTCGAGGGTGAACAGCTCTACGCCGCCGAACGACTCGTCGTCAGCCCCGCCGCGGGCGTGTTCGAACCGGTCGACCTCGCCGACGGCACCCCCATCGAGGTCGGTGACCTCGTCGGCCGCGTCGGCGAGCACGAGGTGCGCGCCCGGTTCGCCGGCTGGGTCATGGGCCACCTCGCCCACCGCGGCGAACGGGTCACCCCGCGTCAGCCCGTCGCCTGGATGCGCATCGCCTGACCGCGCCGTGCGGCATGATCGGTGCCCACGGGCACCCCGTGGACAACACCGCTGAACTGGAGGGTCGGATGAGCGGCATGGTGATCCGGGGCGTGGGCTCCTGCCTCCCCGCGCAGCGACTCACGAACGTCGACCTCGAGTCGATGATGGACACCACCGACGACTGGATCGCCGACCGCACCGGGATCCGGGAACGGCGCATCGGCGGGTCAACCTCCGACATGGCGATCGAGGCGTCCCGCATCGCGATCGAACGATCCGGCATCGACCCGGCGACCATCGAACTCGTCGTGCTGTCGACGACCACACCCGACCAGCAGGTCCCCGCCACCGCACCCACCGTGCAGGCCGCGCTCGGACTCAACTGCGGCGCTATCGACGTGAACGCCGCCTGTTCCGGCTTCACCTACGGCCTCATCGCGTCGGCGGGCATGATCGCACTCGGCTCCGGACCCGTCCTCGTCGTCGGATCCGATGCGCTCTCCCGCATCACCGACTACCACGACCGCGGGACCGGCATCCTGTTCGCCGACGGCGCCGGCGCAGCCATCGTCACCCCCGTCGACGGACCGGGCAGCCTCCTCGGCTGGGACCTCGGCACCGACGGGTCGGCCCGCGGCATCCTCTACGCCGACATCGGGTCGGTCCTCAAGATGGACGGCAAGGAGGTGTTCCGTCGGGCGGTGCGCGTCATGGCGTCGTCCGCGGAGAACGCCATGCAACGGGCAGGCGTCACCATCGACGACATCAGCCTGTGCATCCCCCACCAGGCGAACATCCGCATCATCGACGCCGCCATCCAGCGCCTCGGCATCCCGATGGAGCGCACCGTCACCAACCTCGAGCGCGTCGGCAACACCTCGTCCGGATCGATCCCGCTCGCACTCGACGAAGCCGTGCAGGCCAGCCGCATCGCCGACGGCGACCTCGTGCTCGTGTGCGGGTTCGGTGCCGGCATGACCTGGGCGTCCTGCGTGCTGCGTTGGGGTGCGGCATGAGCGGCCGCGTCGTCCTCGTCACCGGCGGCAACCGCGGCATCGGCCGCGCCTGCGCCGAGGCGTTCCGCGACGCCGGCCACCGGGCGGCGATCACCTGCCGGGGCGACGACCCCGGTATCCCGGGCGTCCTCGCCGTCCGCTGCGACGTCACCGACACCGCCGCCGTGGACGCAGCGTTCGCAACGGTCGAGGCCGAACTCGGTCCGGTCGAGGTGCTCGTCTCCAACGCAGGCATCACCCGGGACGGCCTCGTGGTGCGCATGAGCGACGACGACTTCACCGCCGTCCTCGACGCCAACCTGACCGGCGGCTTCCGCGTGGCCCGTCGCGCCGTCAAGACGATGATGAAGGCGCGCTGGGGACGGATCGTGTTCATCTCCTCCGTCGTCGGGCAGGTCGGCCAGGCCGGACAGGCCAACTACGCCGCCTCGAAAGCCGGCCTCGCCGGCATGGCACGGTCACTCGCCCGCGAGTTCGCGTCGCGTAGCATCACCGTCAACGTCGTCGCCCCCGGACCGATCGCCACCGACATGACCGATGCCCTGAACGACGCCCAGCGCGCCGCGATCGGCGAGAACGTGCCGGCCGGACGGTTCGGGACCGCCGAGGAGGTCGCGGCCGCCGTGACCTTCCTGGCGTCCGACGCCGCAGCCTTCATTACCGGCATCGTCCTGCCGGTCGACGGTGGACTCACCATGGGTGCCTGACACCCCCGGCACCCGATCAACCCAACCCCGAACGAAAGCGAGCAGCCATGGCCGACAACTTCGAACGCTTCCAGCAGTGTGCGGTGAACGTCCTGTCCGTCGACGCCGCCAAGGTCACCCTCGAGGCATCCTTCGCCGACGACCTCGACGCCGACAGCCTCGACCTCGTCGAGCTGGTCATGGCGCTCGAGGAGGAGTTCGACGTCACCGTCGAGGAGTCCGAGCTCGAAGGCATCGGCACCGTGCGCCAGGCCTACGAGCTCATCACGTCCAAGCTCTGACCGGTCACCCGACCAGGAGGAACCCTGTGCCCGACCGTCGCGTCGTCGTCACCGGAGCCGGGGTCGTCGCGCCCTGCGGGATCGGCCGGTCCGCCTATTGGGACGGCCTGCTCCGCACGCCCGCCGAAGGGCTCCGCCGTATCGAGGACTTCGACCCGGAGCCCTACTTCGAGAACCCGAAGGAGGCCCGGCGCAGCGACCGCTTCACCCAGTTCGCACTCGCCGCAGCCGCCGAGGCGCTCGAACACTCGGGCCTCCAGGCCGACCCCGCACGGGTCGGGGTGAACATCGCAACCGGTGTCGGCGGGCTCGGCACCCTCGAGGAACAGATCCTCGTCAACTACGAGAAGGGCTCCCGACGGGTCTCCCCCTTCCTCGTCCCGATGATGATGGGCAACGCCGCGTCGGCCGCCGTGTCGATGCGGCACGGCTTCCAGGGGCCCTGCGAGACCACGGTGACCGCCTGCGCTGCCTCGACGCACTCCATCGGCTCGGCGATGCGCTACATCCGCTGGGACCTCGTCGACGTGATGGTCGTCGGCGGCGCCGAAGCGGCGATGACCCCGACCGCGCTCGCCGGGTTCGGGAACATGACCGCCCTCTCCAACAGCGGCGTGTCCCGCCCCTTCGACGCCGGCCGTGACGGTTTCGTCATGGCGGAGGCCGCCGGCGTGCTCGTCCTCGAGGAACTCGGGCACGCCCGCCGCCGCGGGGCGAACATCATCGGGGAGATCCTCGGCGCGGGGAACAACGCCGACGCCCACCACATCACCGCACCCTCTCCCGGCGGGGTCGGCGCGATCCGCTGCATGCAGCTCGCCCTCGCCGATGCCGGCCTCACCACCGCCGACATCACCCACATCAACGCGCACGGCACGTCCACACCGCTGAACGACGCCGCCGAAGCCGACGCCATCGGCGTCGTGTTCGGTGCAGACGGGCCGGCGGTGACTTCGACCAAGGGCGTCACCGGCCATGCGCTCGGCGCCGCCGGCGCGATCGAGGCGATCGCCGTGCTGCTCGCCATGGAACACCGGACCATCCCGCCGACGGCGTGCACCTCCACCGTCGATCCGGAACTGTTCCCGATCGACCTCGTGCTCGGCAGCCCGCGCCCCTGGGAACCCGGCTACGCGCTGTCGAACAGCTTCGGGTTCGGCGGGCACAACGGCTCGCTCGTCATCGGGCCGCCCCCGGTCGACTGAGCGAACCGATCGACGTCGGCAGCGCCGGCTGCCTCAGGCGTCGACGATCACGAAGAACAGCTCGGCCTCACAGGCCAGCTCACCGCCCACCTCGGCGCGCCCCGTTCCCTTGCCGGCGCGGGCCGACAGGCGACCCATCTCGAAGTGCAGGTCGACGACATCACCGGGGCCGACCTGACGCCGGAACCTGGCACGTTCCACGCCGCCGAACAGGCCCAGCTTCCCGGCGAACCGGTCGTCGCCCCACAGCGTGAGCCCGCCGCACTGTGCGATCGCCTCCACCTGCAGGACACCCGGCAACACCGGACGGCCGGGAAAGTGACCGGCGAAGAAGAACTCGTCGCCACGCAGACGCCAACGCGCCTGCGCCGAACGACCCGGCTCGAGCGCCAGGATCTCGTCGACGAACAGGAACGGATCCCGGTGCGGGAGGACGTCGGTCGGGAGCGGAAGGGCTGCGGCCATGGCCGCCGAGCCTACGACCGCAGCGCGGCGAGCAGGTTGCGCGGCGTGTCCTTCGGCGACACCTTCGGCCACGCGTGGGTCAGCGTGCCGTCCGGCCCGACGAGGAACGCCGACCGGATCACGCCCTGGTAGGCCTTGCCGTACATCTTCTTCTCCCCCCAGGCGCCGTAAGCGCTCGCGACCTCGTGGTCGGGATCGGAGAGGAGCGTGAAGTTCAGGTCGTACTTCGTCGCGAACTTGCGCAACGCCTCGGGCTTGTCGGGGCTGACGCCGAGGATCACCGTGTCGCCGATGTCGCCCGCGATGTCGCGCAGGCCGCACGCCTGCGTCGTGCACCCCGGCGTGTCGGCCTTCGGGTAGAAGTAGACGAGGACCCGCCGCCCGGCGAGATCACCGAGATCGACGGGGGCCCCGTCCTGGTCCAACAGGCGGAACGTGGGAGCGGACGAACCCGGGGTCGGCGAGGTCATGACCGAACGCTATGCGGTCCGTCACGGTTGACCATCGCCGTGGCGGACCGTTCGAAGTAGTCGAGCAACATCCTCCGCACCTCGGGGTGCGGGTCCATCCCCTCGACCGCCGCCGTCATGTGACGCATCCAACGATGCCGGGCGTCGAGATCGATCGGGAAGGGGAAGTGCCGGGCGCGGAGCCGAGGGTGTCCCCGCTCCCGGCTGTAGTCGTCCGGTCCGCCCCAGAACTGCACGAGGAACCCGCAGAGGCGCTCCTTCGCCGGGCCGAGGTCGTCCGCGGGGTACATCGGGCGCAGCACCTCGTCGGCCTCGACGCCGGAGTAGAAGCGGTCGACGAGCTCGACGAAGAACGGGCGACCGCCGACGAAGTCGTGGAGCGTGACCCGGAACTCCTCCTGCTCCTCGGCGTCGCTCGACGGTTCGCTCACAGGGTCTCCCGGACGCCGCCCACCCCACCGTTGTAGCGGGACGGCCGGGACTCCCACCGGCGCGACGACCAGGCACGGTCACGGGCGTGGGCGTGGAAATGCGACGGGATCTGCCGCATCACCCTGTCGATCCGGAACGCGTCGACACCGTCGCCGAAGCGGACCACGCCCGCCTCGGAGAGACGGGCGACCATGTGGTCGACGTCGGCGGGATCGGGGGCGACCCCGTGCAGCTTCCACACCACCATCGGGCAGTCGCACGCCTCACAGTCGGCCACCCAGCACACGTCGTCCTCGTAGTACCAGTGGGTGAACCGCGCCGCCTCGCACAGCTCGCAGTCCTCGACCGGAGCGGCCCCGTCCCCCACGGTCAGCCTTCGTCCAGGGCCCGCCGCACGCTTGCGACGTAGGCGCCCAGATCGGTGACGCTCGTGCCCTCGAGACGCATGCGCATCAGCACCGACGCCATGATCACGCCGTCGGCGACCGCGCACGCCTCGACCGCCTGCGCGGCGTTGGAGATCCCCACACCGACGAGCACCGGCAGGTCGGTCACCGCCTTGAGCCGCTCTGCCATCACCGTCGCGGTGGCTGCGAGTTCGGTGCGCTCACCCGTCACCCCGAGGAGCGACACGGCGTACACGAACCCCCGCGACCGAGCGCAGATGCAAGGGAGTCGCTCGTCCGGCGCCGTCGGTGCGGCGAGCAGCACCGACGCAACGCCCGCACGGTCGGCCGCCTCCGCCCAGGGGCCGACCTCCTCGAGCGGCAGGTCGGGCAGGATCGCCCCCGACACCCCGGCCTCCGCGAGCTGCTGCGCGAACCGCACGTCGCCCGCCCGGTAGGCGAGGTTGTAGTAGGTCATCACGACGATCGGGACGCCCGTCTCGTCCGCAACGCCACGGAGGTCGTGCAGCACCGACGTCGGCGTCGTGCCACGACCCAGCGCCACCACGGACGCCTCCTGGATCGTCGGACCGTCCATGACCGGATCCGAGAACGGGATCCCGACCTCGATCGCATCGGCGCCCGCATCGGCGAACGCCCGCACCAGGTCGACCCACTCGTCGTCGAGCCCGCCGGACACGTAGGGCACCAGCAGCTTCCGACCCGCCGAGCGCGCCGCGCGGAGGTGCGCCTCGAGGTCGATCACGACACGCCGCCGATCCCGCCCGCCTCGAGGATCTCCTGCACCTGCGCCACGTCCTTGTCGCCGCGGCCGGACAGGTTCATGATCACCGTCTGCCCGCGCAGGGACTCGCGCTCCTGCACGATCCAGGAGAGGGCGTGCGCGCACTCGAGCGCGGGGATGATGCCCTCCGTCCGGGCGAGGAGCCCGAACGCGTCGAGCACCTGGGCGTCGGTCACCGGGTGGTACTCGGCCCGACCCGTGTCGGCGAGATGGCTGTGCTCCGGCCCGACGCCGGGGTAGTCGAGCCCCGCCGACACCGAATGGGCCTCCTGGACCTGGCCGAACTCGTCCTGCAACAGGAAGCTCACTGACCCGTGCACCACACCCGGGATCCCACGGCTCGCCGCCGCACCACCCGCAGGTTCCACGCCGATGAGCCGGACGTCGGGGAGCTCCGCGAACCCGGCGAAGATCCCCGCCGCGTTCGACCCGCCGCCCACACACGCGACCACCACGTCCGGATCGCCACCGGTCATCTCCCGGCACTGCTCACGCGCCTCGTCGCCGATCACCCGGTGGAACTCGCGCACCATCCACGGGTAGGGGTGCGGGCCCATCACCGAACCGAGCAGGTAGTGCGACCGCTCCACGTCGGCGACCCAGGCACGCATCGCCTCGTTCACCGCGTCCTTCAGCGTCCGGCTGCCGCTCAGCGCCGGCACCACCCGGGCACCGAGGAGCCGCATGCGGAACACGTTCAGCGCCTGACGGGCCATGTCGACCTCGCCCATGTACACGGTGCACTCGAGGCCCAACAGCGCCGCAGCGGTTGCGGACGCCACGCCGTGCTGGCCGGCGCCCGTCTCGGCGATCACATGGGACTTGCCCATGCGCTTCGCGAGCAACGCCTGGCCGAGCACGTTGTTGATCTTGTGGCTGCCCGTGTGGTTCAGGTCCTCCCGCTTGAGCAGGAGCCGGAGCCCGAGCTCCTCCGACAGGCGGGACGCCTCGTACAGCAACGACGGGCGACCGGCGTAGGTGCGCCCGAGATGGTCGAGCTCCCCACGGAACCCGGGATCGGCCCAGGCGGTCCGGAACGCCCGCTCGAGCTCGGCGCAGGCCGGCACGAGCGTCTCGGGGACGAACCGCCCGCCGAACCGGCCGAACCTGCCCGTCGGATCGGGCTCACCCATCACCCGGGACGCACCCGGCATCGTCGGTTCGCTCAGTGCCATCGACGCATCCTGCCATGCGGTACCGGCGGCCCGGCCAGTCGGGTCGGACTGCGGACCCGGATTCCTCAGTCGACCTGCCAGTCGAAGGGCGCCGCACCGTCCGAACGGCGCGGCTTGGGCGCAGCACCCGCCGGCGCAGCAGCCTTGGCGGCGTCGATGAACCGCCGCAACAGGACCGCGTCCTTCCGGCCCGGCTCCGCCTCGACCCCGGTGGAGACGTCGACACCCCACGGCCGCACCCGGGCGATCGCGTCGGCGACGTTGTCGGGGGTGAGGCCACCGGCGAGCAGCACCTTGCGGTGCATCGGCGCACCCTCCGCGAGCGACCAGTCGAACACCCGACCCGACCCGGGCGACGGCGAATCGACGAGCGCGACATCGGCCCCGTAGCGGTCGAACTCCGCAAGCGCCGGATCGCCTGCGGCGAACCCCTTGATGACGAGCTGGACCCGCTGTCGGACCCACTGCGTGTCCGCGATCGATTCGTGACCGTGCAGCTGTGCCGCCGACAGGCCCGCCTCGTTCACGATCTCGACGACCCGTCGAGCCGGGTCGTTGCGGAACACCCCGACCGTCAGCACATCCGGCGGGAGCCGCCGGGCGACGTCACGCGCGACCGCGACGGTGACCTGCCGGGTCGACGGAGCGAAAACGAACCCCACGGCGTCCGCGCCGAGAGCGACCGCCAGCAGGGCGTCCTCCTCGTTCGTGATCCCGCAGATCTTGACGAACATCGCCCACCGACCCTACCCGGGAGACCCCCGCAGGTCGGGGACCTCCCGGAGCGGTCGGACCGGGCTCAGTCGACCATCCGGCCGTGCAGGTAGTCGTCGTAGGCGGCGAGATCGAGGTGCCCGTGCCCGCAGTAGTTGAACAGGATCACCTTCTCCTCACCCGACTCCTTCGCGGCGAGGGCCTCGTCGATCGCAGCACGGATGCCGTGCGACGCCTCGGGGGCGGGGACCTTGCCCTCCGTCCGCGAGAACAGCAGCGCCGCCTCGAAACAGGCCGTCTGCGGATAGGCGACCGCCTCCATGCGACCGTCCTTCACCAACTTCGACACGATCGGCGCATCACCGTGGTAGCGGAGCCCGCCGGCGTGGATCGTCGGCGGGATGAAGTCGTGGCCGAGCGTGTACATCGGCAGCAGCGGGGTCATGCCCGCGGTGTCGCCGAAGTCGTACTCGAAGCGACCCTGCGTGAGCGTCGGGCACGACGACGGCTCCACGGCCAGCAGACGCACCTCGGTGTCCTCGTAGAACGGCAACGCCAGGCCGCCGAGGTTCGAACCTCCACCGCAGGGGGCGATCACCACGTCGGGCAGCTTCTCCCCCGCGATCTTCAACTGGTCGCGGGCCTCGAGACCGATGACGGTCTGATGGAGGAGCACGTGGTTCAACACGGAACCGAGCGCGTAGTGGCTGTCCTCCCGTGCCACGGCGTCGGCCACGGCATCGGAGATCGCCGTGCCGAGCGAACCCGGATGGTTCGGGTCGGCCACCGGCGACGGCAGGACCTGACCGCCCCAGACCTCCATCATCGTCTTGCGGTACGGCTTCTTCTCGAAGCTCGTCCGCACCATGTACACCATGCACTCGATGTCGTACTGGGCGCAGGCGAAGGACAACGCCGTGCCCCACTGCCCGGCACCCGTCTCCGTCGTCAGGCGGCGGATCCCGTCCTTCGCGTTGTAGTACGCCTGCGGCACCGCCGTGTTCGGCTTGTGCGAACCCGCCGGCGACACCGACTCGTCCTTGAACCAGATCCGCACACGGTCCGGCAGACCGAGCGCCGCCTCGAGCCGGGTCGCCCGCACGAGCGGCGTCGGACGCCACAACCGGAGGATGTCCACCACCTCACCGGGAATGTCGATCCACGGCTGCGGCGACATCTCCTGCTCGATGAGCGACATCGGGAACAACGGGGCGAGATCGTCCGGGCCGACCGGCTCCCGGGTGCCCGGGTGCAACGGCGGATCCATGGGCGAGGTCAGCCGCGGCAGCACGTTGTACCAGGCGGAGGGGATCTCGGTCTCGGGGAGGTTGACGCGCGTCATACCCGCATCTTGCCATCACCTCGCCGGACGTGCCGCCTCCCGCAATGCCGCAACACCACCGGCCGGGTCCGCCGACCGGACGAGGGACTCGCCGACCAGCAGCGCGTCGTAACCCGCTGCAGCGAGCCGCGCCGCGTCCGACGGCCCGCCGATGCCCGACTCCGCCACCCGCACCACACCCGACGGGATGAGCGGCGCCATGCGGACCGCACGATCGGTGTCGACGGCGAAGGTCACCAGATCACGCTGGTTCACCCCGACGAGATGCGGATCGACCCGCAACGCCCGCTCGAGCTCGGCCTCGTCGTGGATCTCCACGAGGACGTCGAGGCCGACATCGACCGCTCGGGCGTGGAACTCGGCGAGCTCGGCGTCGTCGAGCGCCGCAGCGATGAGGAGCACTGCGTCGGCGCCCATCAACCGGGCGTCGTAGACGTCGTGCGCACAGACCGTGAAGTCCTTGCGGAGCACCGGCAGCCCACACGCGCCACGTGCCGCCCGGAGATCCTCCGGGGATCCGCCGAAGTGCGCCACATCGGTGAGCACCGACAGGCACGACGCACCACCGCGTTCGTAGTCGACCGCGAGCGACGCCGGATCGAGATCGGGAGCGAGCGGGCCCTTCGAGGGAGACCGACGCTTCACCTCCGCGATGACCGCAACGCCCTCCGCCGCCCCGCGACGCAGCGCCGCCGCGAACCCGCGGGGCTCCGGCGCCTCCGCCGCCCATGCGGCGAGCTCGCGCAGGTCGCGGCGGTCCACCGCCGCCGCAGCGCGGTGGGCGTCGAGGATGCGGTCGAGGTAGGTGGCCACGTCGGCCCGAGGATCAGAGCGCGATGCCCTTGCCCGCCACCGGGGTCAGACGGAACAGCTCGGCCCGGCCGGCGAGCACGGTGGCGAACTCGGCGCCGATCTTCGCCATCATCTCCGACCCGCCGTGCGTCTTGAGCGCGTCGCCGTCGGTGTAGAGCTCGTAGAACCACGCGACGTTCGGGTCCTTGTCGTCGGTGTGCAGCGCGTACACCTCGGTGCCGGGCTCCGACGCCTGGACGTAGTCGATCATCTTGCGGGCCATCGCGACGAACTCGTCACGCTTTCCGTCCTGACAGGTGAGCTTGGCGATCAGTGCGGGCTTCGACATGGCCGTCACCTTAGCGGCGCCCACCCGATCCACGCCCGTGTGCCCGGGCCAGGCGACGACGTTCACGAGCCGAACGACCGACCCGACGACCACCACGCGGATCCGAGCGACGCGTCCGCGACGCACGGGCCATCACCCAGATCGGCAGCATGAAGAACCCCGCCGCGGCCACCACGCTCGCCACCACCGCGATGCCGAGGAACGGCGGCCACCCGATCAGACCCCACGCCGCCACGCAGAGGACGGCGGACCCGAGGAACCCGGCGGGGGCGAGCACGACGATCTGCTCGGCGACCGACCGGGGTCCCGCCGTCGGAGCCCCGCCCGACGCGGCGTACGCCCGCCAGTCGCGCACCTCCTCCGACGGTGCCGGCGCCGCCCAACGCGCCCGGTCCGAGGAGGTCGGGGACGACGACGGGCGGGGGGCGGGCCTGGTGGGCACCACCTGTGACCGGTCGTAGGCGCGCCGGCGCTCCGCGTCGCCGAGCACCGCCCAGGCGTCGTTCACCGCCCGCATCCGCCGCTCCGCCTGCGCCTTCGTCGCCGCATCGGACCCGACGTGTCGATCCGGGTGATGCCGACGCGCCGCAGCGAGGTAGGCGGCCCGCACCTGCGCCGCCGTAGCGTCCGGCCGGATACCGAGCACGTCGTAGTGGGACACGACGACGCGCGGCGACCTCAGCCCGCAGCCCGAACGGGCTCGGCGTCCTCCGCCACGGCGGTGCATCCCGCAGCGGCGCCCCCGTCGACCCGGACCAGGTCGCCCACCTCGACGGAACGGTGCACCACCGCGAGCGCTACCGGCTCCCCGTCGACCGTCGTGCCGACCCGGCCCACCGCACGATCGCCGACGAAGAGCGCGGCGCCGACGTGCTCGGCACGGAACCCGCCTTCGACGGAGCGCAGGCGACGCAGCCGGTGCGGCGTGTTCGACCCGCGCGCGTCGACCCGCGCCACCAGCTCCTGGCCCGTGTAGCAGCCCTTCGTGAAGCTCACCGCCACACCCATCAGCCAGGCACCGCCCTCGGCCGGGATCGTGTCCTCGCCGAGCTCCGCACCCATCGCCGGGACGCCCTCCCGGATCCGCAGCCGGGCGAGGTCGTCGGACGAACCCTCCAGCACACCGGCCGGCAGCACCGGATCGACACCGAGCAGGTCCACCGCGTCGCCGGACGGCCACGACGCAGCGACCCGCAGCATCCCCGGCGGGGTAGCGACACCGTCGGCACCGGGACCGCGCACGGCGAGCAACGACCACCCCTCCTCGGGCGTCAGGTCGCAGAGGGTTCGGAGCTTGAACCGCTGCAGCCGAGTGACGAGCTGCTCCGCGCACCCCGCATCGAGATCGAGGAGCAGGTCGTCCTCGCCCGTGCGCGTCACGCGCAGGAAGCTGACGAGGCGACCCGAGGGCTCGAGGACCATCGCCCAGGCCGACGCACCCACGGCGAGCGACGCGACGTCCTGGGTGCACTGACCCTGCAGGAACGTGCGAGCGTCCGGACCGGAGGCCCGAACCACGTCGCGGGGAACCCGGACACCGATCGGCGCGGCGTTCACCGACACAGGAACCGCACCGCGGCGCGGACGAGCTGCATCCCGACATCATCGCCCAGGGACATGATCGACTCCGGGTGGAACTGCACCGCCGCGACCGGCAGCGAACGGTGCTCCACCGCCATCACCACCCCGTCGTCGCTGCGCGCCGTCACCGACAGGGCCTCCGGCACGGCGTCGTCGAGCGCGAAGAGCGAGTGGTAGCGCCCCGCCGTGAACCGGGCGGGCAGCCCGGCGAAGAGCCGACCCGGCTCGGTGACGAACACCTCCGACGGCTTGCCGTGCATCGGCGGGTCGAGCGTCCCGAGGACCCCGCCGAAATGCTCCACGATCCCCTGCAACCCGAGGCACACGCCGAACACCGGGAGACCGCGTTCGAGCGCAGCACCGACCGTCGCCGACACGCCGAAGTCCTCCGGTCGACCCGGGCCCGGCGACAGGACCACGAGATCCGGGCGGAACCGGTCGATCTCCTCGCCGTCGAGGCCCGCTCCGTCGGGGGTGACCCGCAGCGTTCGCACCTCCGCACCCGTCGCCCGCAGGTAGTTCGCGAGCGTGTGCACGAAGCTGTCCTGGTGGTCGACGAGCAGGACCCGTCGCCCCACTCCGACCGCCTCGCCCGCGGCGTCCATCGCCGCAGGCCGACCGAGGTTCGCGATCCGGATCGCGTCGAGGAACGCCGACGCCTTCAGCCGGGTCTCCGCCTCCTCGTCGTCGGGGTCGGAGTCGTAGAGCAGCGTCGCCCCGACGCGCACCTGCGCTGCGCCGTCCTTCACCCGGATCGTCCGCAACGTCAGGCCCGTGTTCATGTTCCCGTCGAACCCGACGAGTCCGATCGCCCCGCCGTACCAGGCCCGCGGGCTGCGCTCGTGCTCCTCGATCCACTGCATCGCCCACGCCTTCGGTGCACCCGTCACCGTCACCGCCCACGTGTGGGAGAGGAATGCGTCGAGAGCGTCGAACCCGGGTCGCAACCGACCCTCGACGTGGTCGACCGTGTGGATCAGGCGCGAGTACATCTCGATCTGCCGTCGGCCGATCACCCGGACCGAACCTGGCACGCAGATCCGCGACTTGTCGCTGCGGTCGACGTCGGTGCACATCGTCAGCTCCGACGCGTCCTTGTCGGAGTTCAGCAGCGTGAGGATCTGTGCGGCGTCGGAGATCGGGTCGGTGCCACGCTGGATCGTGCCGGAGATCGGGCACGTCTCCACCCGATCCTCCTCCACCCGCACGTACATCTCCGGTGACGCGCCGACGAGGTACTCGGCGTCACCGAGATTGATGAGGAAGCCGTAGGGGGCCGGGTTGCGGGATCGCAGACGACGGAACAACTCCGACGGCGGCGCAGGACAGGGCTCGGTGAAGCACTGACCGGGCACCACCTCGAAGAGGTCGCCACGACGGAACGCGACCTTCGCCTCGTCGACCATCGCCGCGTACTCGCCCGGTTCGTGATCGCAGGAGGCCACCACCGTCGGATCCGCCACGTACGGCGACGCCACGCCGGTCCGCGCCATGCCGGCGGTCGAACGCTCCCCCACCGCGAAGTCGTACCGCCGCAACTCCGCCAGATCACGCCGGTGGTCGACGACGAGCAGTTCATCGGGCAGGAAGAGCACCAGGTCCCGCTGGTCGTCCGGACGATCGAGCCGCAGACGACACGGCTCGAACTGGAACGCGAGGTCGTACCCGAACGCGCCGTACAACCCGAGATGCGGGTCGTCCGGCGACCGGAACAACTCGACGAGCGCCCGGACCACGGAGAACACCGACGGCTGCCGGCTCCGCTCCTCCTCCTCGAACCGACGCTCCGCCGGCGCGACCCGCAACTGCAGCGCGGCCGCCCCCGCACCCGCCGCAGCGGGCGCGACGTCGAGCACGTGCGGATGGGCCGAGAGCGCGCCCTCGACCGCACCGAGCAACACCAGCCCACGGTCGTTGCAGGCCTCCACCCGCACGGCACGGTCACGCGTGGTGATCGCCAGCGGCGGATCGACGAACCCGAGATCCCAGCGCGTGTACCGCCCCGGGTACTCGTAGCTCGAGGACAGCAACACCCCACGCCGCGCGTCGAGGCCGTCGATCAGGGCCGCGACCGCAGGCCGCGGCGCCACGAGCGAGACCGACCGGTCGACCCGCACCCCGCCGGCGGTCACGTAGACGTCGGACACCACGTCACCCACCGAACCGCTCACAGATACAGCCCCGGAGCGCTCTCCTGGAGACGCTCCGCAGCGACCGCGTGGACGTCCCGCTCCCGCAGGATGATGTAGTCGTCACCCCGGACCTCGACCTCGTAGCGGTCCTCGGGGTTGAACAGCACCTTGTCGGAGGCCTGCACGGTCCGGACCCCCGGCCCGACCGCCACCACCGTCGCCCACGACAGGCGCTTGCCCACCTGGGCCGTGGCCGGGATGAGGATGCCGCCCGACGAGCGGCGCTCGCCTTCGGCCTGCTCGATCTTCACCAGGATGCGGTCGGCCAGCATCGTGATGGGCAGGCCCTCGTCGAGCCTGCCACGCGTCCTCGCGGCGCTTTCCGAGGGGGTCACGGCGCGCGACGCTAGCTTCGCCACCCATGACGACGGAACCCCGGATGCTCACCACCGTCGACGGCGTCGAGCTCGAAGCCGAATTCGCCGTGCCCGACGCCGCGTGGGGGGTCGTCGTCGCGACCCACCCCCACCCCCTCTACGGGGGCACGATGCGCGACGGGATCCCCGACGTGCTCTACCGGACGCTTCCCGGCCGCGGCCTCGCCGTCGCCCGGTTCAACTTCCGGGGCGTCGGCCGTTCCGGCGGCACCCACGACGACGGCGTCGCCGAACGCGACGACGTCCGTGCCGCCCTCGACGCCGCCCGCGCCGCCGTGCCCACCGGGCCGCTCGTCGTGGCCGGCTGGTCCTTCGGCGCCGACGTCGCCCTCGCTGTCGGCCACCCGGCGATCGACGGCTGGTGTGCCGTGGCGCCGCCGCTGCGGATCGTCGACCCCGCCACGATGCCCGCCGCGACCGATCCCCGACCGGTCCTGGTGCTCTGCCCCGAGAACGACCAGTACCGGCCGCCGGCCAGCGCAGCCGAGATCGTGGGGGCCTGGACCACCACGGAGCTCCGAACCGTCGCCGGGGCCGACCACTTCCTGTGGGGCCACGGCGGCGAGGTCGCGGACGCCGTCGAGGCGTTCACCCGCACCCTCACCTGATCAGTCGACCGGACGAACCGACACCCCACCAGCCGCGAGCACGGCCTTCGCCTCGGCGACGGAATGCTCGCCGAAGTGGAAGATCGACGCCGCCAGCACGGCGTCCGCATGACCCTCGACCACCCCGTCCACGAGATGGTCGAGCGAACCGACCCCGCCCGACGCGATCACCGGCACCCCGACGGCGCCCGCGATCGCCCGGGTGAGCGGCAGGTCGAACCCGTCCCTCGTGCCGTCCCGGTCCATCGACGTGAGCAGGATCTCCCCCGCACCGCGCCGCTCGGCCTCGACCGCCCACGCAACGGCGTCGAGCCCCGTCGGCGTGCGTCCGCCGTGCACGAACACCTCGAACCCGCTCGGTGTCGACGCCGAACGCTTCGCATCGACCGCGACCACCACGCACTGCACGCCGAACTCCGCGGCCAGCTCGTCGATCAGCCCGGGACGCTGTACTGCGGCCGTGTTCACCGACACCTTGTCCGCACCCACCCGCAGCAACGCCCGCGCATCGTCGACGCTGCGGATCCCGCCACCGACGGTGAAGGGGATGAACACCTGCTCCGCCGTGCGACGGGCCACCTCGACGATCGTGCCCCGCGCATCGGAACTCGCGGTGATGTCGAGGAACACCAGCTCGTCCGCACCCTCGGCGTCGTAACGGGCCGCCAGCTCCACCGGATCCCCGGCATCACGCAGATCGACGAAGTTCACGCCCTTGACGACACGACCGCCGTCGACGTCGAGGCAGGGGATCACCCGCACGGAACGCACCGGGCGACCCTACCGGCCACCGTCGAGGGCGCCCGGCCCGGCGACGGCCGCCAACGCGTCCTCGACCGTGCACGCGCCGTCGTAGATCGCCTTGCCGACGATCGCACCGGCGAGACGTCGACCACCCACCTCGAGCGCCGCGAGCGCCGCGAGGTCGGCGGCACGGCCCACCCCACCCGACGCGATCACCTCGACCGACGTCGCCGCCAGCAGCTCCCGGTAGAGCCCGAGGTCCGGACCGGCGAGCGTGCCGTCGACCGCGATCTGGGTGGCGACCACGGCGTCGAGCGACGCCGGGTCGAACCCGGCGAGCACCTCGAGGATCGACCGGCCGCTCGAACGTTCCCACCCGCGCACGGCGACGTCACGACCGTGGACGTCGAGACCGAGCACCACACGTCCGGACGCGGCGATCGCCGGCACCAACTCGGGGGTCTCGATCGCCGCAGTGCCGACGACCACCCGACGCACGCCGGCATCGAACAGGGCGGCAGCGGCCTCGACCGACCGGACCCCGCCACCGGTCTGCACCGCCACCCCGTCGACTGCGAGCGCCGCCGCGATCGCCGCGATGACCGGGCGGTTCGTCGGCTCACCCGACCGGGCCGCGTCGAGGTCGACGACGTGCACCCAACGGGCACCCGCATCGGCGAACACTCGGGCCTGACGCACCGGATCGTCGCCGTAGACGGTCTCCCGGTCGTAGTCGCCCTGCGTCAACCGCACGCACCGGCCGCCGCGGAGGTCGATCGCCGGGAAGAGCGCGGTCACGCCGCCCCCGCACAGATGTCGACGAAGGACCCCAACAGCGCGAGCCCGTTCCGACCCGACTTCTCCGGGTGGAACTGACAGGCCCACACCGACCCGCGCTCGACCGCGGCGACCACCGGGCCGCCGTAGTCGCACCGGGCGATGGCATGCGTCTCGTCGTCGGTCGCGTAGGAGTGCACGAAGTAGACCCACGGATCGACCGGCAGCGACGCCATCAGTGGCGACGGCCGGAGCAGCTCCAGCCGGTTCCACTGCATCTGCGGCCGCTTCACCCCGTCGGGAAGTCGCCGCACCGTGCCCGGCAACACACCGAGCCCCGCCACTCCTGGCGACTCCTCCGAACCCTCGTACAGGAGCTGCAGTCCGACACAGATCCCGAGGAACGGTCGACCCGACGCCGCCGCGTCGACCGCGACCTCGTCGAGGCCGCGAGACCGCAGCTCGTCCATGCAGCGACCGAACGCGCCGACACCGGGAAGCACGACACCCGCCGCCTCGCGCACGAGACCACGATCATCGGTGAGGCGCGCATCGGCGCCGACCCGTTCGAGCGCCTTCTGCGCCGAACGGAGGTTGCCGATCCCGTAGTCGAGGACGGCGACGAGCGGCGCCGACCCGGACCGGCTCACGCCAGCACGCCCTTCGTGGACGGCACCTCGCCCCCCTCGATCCGCACCGCGTCGCGCAACGCCCGCGCCACGCCCTTGAAGATCGACTCGACGATGTGGTGGGTGTTGTGGCCCCGCTCGCGGGTGACGTGCAACGTGATCGCCGCCGACGTCGCGAACGCCCGGAAGAACTCCTCGGCGAGCTGCGCGTCGAACGGCGGGCTGCCCTCGATCACCGGGTGGGCGGGGAACTCCACCTCCCAGTGCAGGAACGGGCGTCCCGACAGGTCGAGCACCACGTCCGCCACGGCCTCGTCGAGCGGCACCCGCACCGAGGCGAACCGGCGCACCCCGGCCCGGTCACCCCATGCCTCGGCGAAGACCGCGCCGAGCAGGATGCCCGTGTCCTCGATCGTGTGATGGGTGTCGACCACCAGGTCGCCCGTCGCTCGCACCGTGAGATCGAACGAACCGTGGCGGGCGAGCTGGTCGAGCATGTGGTCGAAGAACGGCACGCCCGTCGCCACGTCGGCGACACCGGACCCGTCGAGATCGACGCGGACCTCGATCGCGGTCTCCTTCGTCGTGCGGGAACGGGCGGCGGAACGGCTCATGGAAACCCTCGAGGATCAGGCGGCCGTCGCGGCACGCAGAGCGGACAGGAACGTATCGTTCTCCTGCACGGTACCGACCGTCACGCGCAGACACCCACCGAGACGGGGCCACGACGCACAGTTGCGCACCAGTACGCCCGCGCCGAGCAGGCGCTGCCACACACCGTCGCCGTCGCCGTCGGCCGGACGGAACAACACGAAGTTCGCACCCGACGGCCAGACCCGCACCCCGAGCGCGCCCATCGCCGCGACCAGCCGCTCCCGCTCCGCGACGATCTGCCCGACCCGGTGCTCCATCGCCCCGGCGTGACGGAGCGCCAAGGACCCGGCGATCTGCTTCACCGCATCGAGGTGGTAGGGCAGGACCACCTTCTCGAGCTCCGCCACCACCCACGCCGGGCCGACCGCATAGCCGAGGCGCGCCGCGGCCATCGACCACGTCTTGGAGAACGTCCGGCTCACCACCAGCGGCAGATCGTCCGACAGCAGCGACACCGCCGACCACGGGGCGAACTGCCCGTACGCCTCGTCGACGACGAGGAGCCGCCCCTCCTCCGCGCACCGCTCCGCCACCGCGCGCACCAGCTCCGGCGGGTCGACCAGCCCGGTCGGGTTGTTCGGCGAGCACAGGAACACGACCTGCGGGTCGCCCTCGTCGAGCACCCGCCGCACCTCGTCCGCGCCGAGCACGAACCCTTCGTCCCGTTCCCCCTCGACCACCGACGCACCCGTCAGACGGGCGATGTGGCCGTGCAGCGCATAGGTCGGCTCGAACGTCGCCACCCGGCGGCCGTGCCCGGCGTAGGCGAGCAGGATCGTCTGCAACACCTCGTTCGAGCCGTTCGCGGCGAAGACCTGCTCGGCACCGAGCCCGTGCAAGGCGGCGATCCCGTCGCGTAACACCGTCGCCGCACGATCGGGGTACCGGTGCCATGCCAGCCCGTCGAGCGCCGCAGCGAGCTCGACCCCAAACTCCGCCGGCGGCGGGAACGGCGACTCGTTCGTGTTCAGCCGGACCGGGACGGTGACCTGCGGCGAGTGGTACCCCTCCATCGCCACCAGATCGGGGCGCACCGACGGACGACGCCGGTCGGCGCTCACCGGGGCGCCGTCCGCATCTCGACCGACCGGGCGTGCGCGTCGAAGCCCTCGGCGCGGGCGAGCGCCGCGACGTGGGGGGCGACCCGGGCGAGACCCTCGTCGGACACCTCGACCAGGTGCATGTGCTTGCTGAAGTCGTCGATCGTCAACGCCGAGGCGAACCGGGCCGTACCCGATGTCGGCAGCGTGTGGTTCGGACCGGCCAGGTAGTCGCCGATCGACGCCGCACCGTTCCGACCGAGGAACACCGCGCCGGCATTGCGCACCCGCCCGACCTCCGCCACCGCCGCGTCGCAGAGCAGTTCGAGGTGCTCCGGAGCGAGCACATTCGCCACCTCGATCGCCTGGGCCGCGTCGTCGCACACGACCGCGAACCCGCTGTGGTCGAGCGTGGCGAGGATCTCCGCCTTCCGGGGCGCCTCCTCCACGAGACGGCGCATCGCCGCCTCGACGGCGTCGGCGACCGCCGGCGACCAGCACAGGAGCCACGCAAGCCCGTCCGGGCCGTGCTCGGACTGCACGATCAGGTCGATCGCAGCGAACTCGGCGGGCACCGTCTCATCGGCGACCACGACGACCTCGGAAGGACCGGCGAACGCAGACGGCACACCGACGAGACCGCGCCCGGAGACCTCCCGCTTCGCGACCGCCACATAGACGTTGCCCGGCCCGACGATCACGTCGACCGGACGCACCGAAGCGGTGCCGAACGCCATCGCCCCGATGGCCTGGGCGCCACCGATCGCATACACCTCGTCGACACCCGCCACGGCCGCCGCGGCGAGGGTCACCGTCGGCACCCGACCGGACCGGTCCGGCGGCACGCACAGCACCACCTCGGCGACCCCGGCCACCCGCGCCGGGATGGCCGTCATCAACACGGTCGAGGGGTACCGGGCCCGTCCGCCCGGCACGTAGCACCCGGCCCGGGCAACCGGCTCGGTCCACGCCCGCACCCGCACCCCGCCACGCTCGTGCACGTGCTCGGGACGGCGCTGGGTCGCATGGAACGCCCGGATGGACTCGGCGGCCTCGGTCAGCGCCGCTCGCACGTCGTCGCCGACCTCGACGAGCGCAGCGTCGAGCTCGGCCTGCGGCACCCGGAACGAATCCGTCCGAACCCCGTCGAAGCGCTCGGTGTAGTCGCGTACGGCGTCGTCGCCACGGGCCTCCACGTCGGCGAGGATCTCCCGCACGGCCGCGACCGGCCCCTCACCGACCGTGCCGGCCTGCGGCAACAGGGAACGGAGCCCGCCGGAGGGGACGCCACGGACGTCGAGACGCTGCAACATGACCTCGTCAGGCTATTGCCTCCGGCCCGACACCGTGCCATCGCACCCCCCTAGGGTGCGGGGCGTGCCCCGACCCGCAGCCGAGCTCGGATCGATCGCCACCACGCTCGACGAACTCGCCCGCCGCATCCGGGCCCTCGCCGACGACCACCACGGCCGCAAGGACGAGGAGACCGGGATCGAACTCGACGAAATCGAACGGTCGCTCGCGAGCGGCCTCCGACGCCTCGAACGGCTCGTCCGCACCCTCGGCGGCTAGACCGACGCCGACGGACACAGGTCGGCCAGCGGGCACTCGCCGCACCGCGGTCGGCGGGCGGAACACACCCGGCGACCGTGCAGGATCAACCGGAGACTGAACGGTCCGAGCTCCCCCGGCGGGAGCATGCGGTTCACCTCGTGTTCGATCCGCACCGGATCCGTCTCCGTCGT
>Ga0194133_10001348_pt1 | contig 43616 bp, 31 predicted proteins | sample TA2KigOf40mmetaG_FD_155448 | JGI IMG/M metagenome (GOLD analysis project Ga0194133, IMG submission 155448) | Freshwater microbial communities from Lake Tanganyika, Tanzania - TA2015055 Kigoma Offshore 40m | ecosystem: Environmental > Aquatic > Freshwater > Lake | place: Tanzania: Lake...
AAACGCCAACTCAAGCTCGTCGCGATTTTTCTGTTGAATTCAAAATTGCTGCGTGATTCAATGGCAATAATTCACTCCCAACGCGCTGTCCACCACGTCCGGAGCGGAACACGAAGTACAACGCAGAGCGCCCTGGTGCCGACGCTGGCAGAAAGAAACGGAGAAACCTCCAGCGGTTTGGTGCCTACCAGCCAGATCAGTACACAAGCCAGAGTGCTTGCGTCTCTCTACCCACTGCCGAATTTCACAGGTAGTTCACGGTTCAACTTTCAAGCCCCGATCGTGAACGGCACTCATCAGGACGACCTGCAGATGCGAGTGAACAAACAGGTAAAGAAGAACTTCTTTCAGGGCAACTGCGCGTGGCGCAGCACACGCACCGATTCCCCTGACGTTTTCGGCTTCCTCGAGACTGGCCGCGTCACCGGCTGGAACACCGGAACCGGCTATCGGCGAAGCTTCAACTCAAGAGCTTTCATGAATCTGGGGCTGCAATGGAGCCGCTTGTTTACCGGTGTAATTCCCTTCTTCGCAAACCGTCGCAATGTGTCGGCGGAAGCAGGTATTCGTGGCAACAATCAGGAAGCCGTGAACTGGGGGCCGCCTTCACTCAGTTTCGCGAGCGGCATCGCACCCCTCGGGACATCACAATACTCCCTCAATCGCAACCAAACGATAAGCACCAGTGTCGATGCGTTTCTCAATCGAGGCCGTCACAATTTCCAGGTTGGGTATACCTTCCGCAGGCAGCAATTCAATGAACTCTCGCAACAGGACGCTCGAGGCAGTTTCGCCTTCACGGGCATCAATGACTTTGAGAAGTTCCTTCGCGGCACGCCCGATGCCAGCAGCATCGCCTTCGGTAACGCCGACAAATATCTGCCTGGCAACATCCAAGAAGCATTCTTCAATGACGACTGGCGTGTTCACCCCGGGTTGACCATCAATTGGGGCGTGCGCTGGGAATACTGGTCCCCGCTCGAAGAAAAGTACGGTCGGCTCGTGAATCTCGATATTGGCAGGAATTTCGCCTCAGCCTCACCGCAGGTTTCTAGCAATCCACTCCAACCGGATCGAAACAACCTCAGCCCGCGATTCGGCTTTTCCTGGAGGCCTGTGCCGGCCAATTCCATGGTGATCCGCGGTGGATATGGGATCTACTACGACACCTCGGTGTACAGTTCCCTCACTCTGCGCTTGGCGCAGCAGGCTCCTCTTTCAAACAGCCTCCGCCTAGCGAACACACCAACTACACCCCTGACCCTTGAGAACGGATTCTCCGCAAGATCGCTTCCCGTTGGACTAGCGACCAACTTCGCAGTCGACCCGGGCTTCCGCATCGGCTATGCGCAGAACTGGCAGTTGTCGATCCAACGGGATCTCCCTTGGGCTCTTCAGATTACAGCAACATACTTTGGTTCCAAGGCCACTCGCGGACAGCAACAGATTCTCCCCAACACGTTTCCAGACCGCGCCGTTGAACCGAGCGGATTCACCTATCTCACCTCGAACGGCAACGCCCATCGCCAGGCAGGCCAACTCCAATTGCGACGACGCCTGCGCAGCGGCTTCGCTTCCAGCTTGAACTACACCTAGGCAAAGGCCATTGACAATTCTCTGCTGGGTGCACAAGGCCCGAGGTTGACGGCCCAGTACTGGCTCGATCTCGATGCCGAGCGTGCACGCTCCAAGTTTGACCAACGCCATCGTTTGGTCTTCGAATCACAATACACGAGCGGAATGGGGCTACGCGGTGGGGCACTCACAAAAGGATGGCTCGCCACAATGTTGAAGGAATGGACGCTCGGTGGCCAAATCGTCACAGGCACAGGACTGCCACTCAGCCCCGTCATTCTGCGTGCGATCCCCAGCACCGGCGTCACCAGCAGCCTGCGACCAGACGTGACAGGGGCAGATGTTTACTCGGCTCCTGCGGGCCTATCTCTGAACCCAGCGGCCTTCCGCATTCCGGCATCGGATCGCTGGGGAAATACGGGCCGCAACATCATCACCGGTCCCGCACAGTTCAGCTTGAATGGTGCTCTCAGCCGGGCCTTCCGCTTCTCTGACCGCGTCAGCTATGACGTTCGTCTCGAAGCCCTCAATCTGCTAAACACGGTCACCTTCCCCAGTTGGAACACGATCCTTGGCAATGTGCAATTCGGACTTCCCAGCTCAGCCAATCCCATGCGCAACATGCAGGCCGCCATCAGGATGAGGTTTTAGCTCGTGCGACTCTCTTGGATTCTGCTCGCTTCATGCCTTTGCCAGGCTCAGTTCAAAACCACGACGCAACTGGTAGTGGAAACAGTCACCGTCAAGGACAAGTCCGGCAAGCCGATCACAGGTCTGACCGCAAAGGATTTTGTGCTCACCGAAGACGGTGTCGCGCAGGAGATCAAGTTCTTCGAGTTTCAGAAGCTCGACACCGCCCAAGCCACAGAACCGATCGTCGTCACTACCAAGCCCACCCCTCTCGCCCGCCTGACACGAACTCAGATTTCGGGAGAATCGCCAGGCGATTTCAAATACCGTGACCGCAGACTGCTCGGCCTTTACTTCGACTTGACCGCGATGCAAGTGCCGGATCAACTACGAGCCTTCGAAGCAGCCAAACGGTTCGTGCGAACCCAAATGACTGCCGCCGATCTGATGGCGATTATGGCTTTTCAGGGCGGCTCGGTTCAGGTTTTCCAAGACTTCACGGGAGACCGGTCGAAGCTTCTCAGCGTGATCGAGACACTCATCGTGGGTGAGGATGAAAACGCTCCATCGGATAGCTCTGATGCCAGCCGTGCCGATACAGGAGCCGCCTTCGGGCAAAACGATTCCGAATTCAACATCTTCTTTACAGACCGACCATTGGCCGCTCTGCAAACGGCAGCCTCCATGTTAGGTCGGCTCAGCGAGAAGAAGTCCCTGCTTTACTTCGCGAGCGGCCTTCGATTGAATGGCACCAACAATCAGGCTCAGCTGAACGCCACAATCAACTCCGCGATTCGAGCCGGCGTTTCCTTCTGGCCGATCGATGCACGCGGGCTCGTGGCAGCCTCGCCTCTTGGCGATGCCACGCGAGGCTCCCCAGGCGGTCAAGCCATGTACACAGGTGCCGCCGCAAATGCTGTTGTCAACAATCTTCAACGAAGTCAGGATACGCTCTGGACCCTTGCTGCGGACACAGGCGGCAAGGCATTTCTCGATTCCAATGATCTGGAACGAGGAATCGTCAACGCACAACGTGCCGTTGAAAGCTATTACGTTCTCGGTTACAACACCACCAACAGCAACGAAGACGAGAAGTTCCGCAAGATCCAGATCTCGCTCAAGAGCAACGAGAACGCGGTGCTCGATTATCGCAAGGGCTATTACGGAAGTAAGAAATTTCAAAAGTTCACCAGTGCCGACAAGGAACGCCAATTGGAAGACGCCCTTCGACTGGGAGATCCTGTCACAGACCTCACGATCGCAATGGAGACGGGTTACTTTCAACTCAACCGCGCGGAGTATTACGTCCCCGTGGTGCTGAAGATCCCTGGTTCAGAACTCGTTCTAGCCCGCCGGGGAGGAGCCGAGCGCACGTTGATCGACTTCCTTGGCGAAGTGAAAGATGAGTACGGGACGACAATCTCAAACATCCGCGACAAGGTGGATATCAAGCTCTCGGGAGCCACGGCTGCCGAGCTTACTCGTCGCCCCATCGAGTACGACACCGGCTTCACGCTACTGCCGGGAAAGTACCGCATCAAGTTTCTTGCGCGTGACGCCGAGACTGGCCGCATGGGGACTTACGAAACAGCCTTCGTGATTCCAAATCTCAATCGCGAAACACAACGGATTCCCATCAGTTCGGTAGTCTTGAGCAGCCAGCGCGTCGACATGCGCGAAGCGCTCTTCAACGCGGCCAAAGACAAAACCGCACAAGCTCAATACCCCAATCCTCTGGTCCACGAGGGGATCAAGTTGATCCCTTCCGTGACGCGGGTCTTTAGCAAGTCAAAAGACATGTATGTCTACCTGCAAACCCACCAGCAAGAAGCCGAGCCCGCCAGGCCCATGTTCACCTATGTGACTTTGTATCGGGGCGCAGAAAAGGTGTTCGAATCCACACCCTTCGGCACCATTGATGTGCAGCAGAATCGGCTAAAGACTATCCCGATGCAATTGCAGTTGCCACTCAGCAGTCTTGAGCCGGGCGAGTACTTATGTCAGGTCACAGTTCTCGACCCCAAGAGTCAAAAGGCCGCATACTGGCAAGCCCCGGTATTTCTCGTTCCCTAGTCTGCTCGCAGAGTGATGGCAGGATCAATCGATGCAGCTCTGCGTGCAGGGATCAAGCCGGAGATCGCAGCCGTCAACAAGAACACAAGCGCGATCACAATAAACGTTGCAGGGTCGTATGGGCTGGTGTTGAACAACAATTGCCGCAATGAGCTCGTCACCACAATCGCGCCCACGATGCCACCGATAATCCCGGCCGAAACCAGCAACAGAGAATGTCGCAGAATCATCCATAAAACCTCTGACGGTTGAGCACCCACCGCCAGCCGGATCCCAATCTCGCGAGTGCGTTGCGCGACGGTATACGACATGACACCACTCAACCCGATGATGGCGAGTAGAAACGCCACACTCGCAAAAATCGCCATCAGGAACAGGGTGAATCGCTCCTTGGCAAGGGATTCGTTGATTGTGGTCTCCATCGTTTGCACTTGCCACACTGGCTGTGCGTTATCAGCTTCAAGTATCTTTTGCCGCACTGCCTGAGCAATTCGCGCTGGTTCGCCATCCGTTCGAACGATCACGCTAAATGTAGTTGCCTGCGTCTGAACAGTGCTCGGAGACTTGTAGTAGGGCGAATATACTTGTACCGTGACCGCTTGGTCGATTCCTAAATTTCTGACATCGCGGGCAACGCCGACAATCTCGCGCCACTCTGGTGGATTCGTCAGGCCGATCTCCATCCGCTTGCCAACCGCACGACCATCCGGGAAATGCGTTTTGACGAACGTCTCATTCACAATGACAACTTCTGGAGCATCGGCATTGTCCCGATCCGTAAACGCTCGCCCAGCGAGAATCGGAATCCGCATCGTTTCAAAGTATGCTGGCGAGACACCGAACTAATCCGTCACCGAGGCTGTCGCAATCGTTACAGGAGGACCACCCTCGACACTCATGATGTATCGCGGGTTGCCCTGAAATGGCAGACTCGTCGAGATTGCCGCCGACCTCACTCCTGGCAAACTCGCCACGCCTCGTACAATCGACTGGCCAAACTGAACTTGCCGCTCAGTTTGGTCGTCGTACTTGGTGGGTAAAGGGGTAATCCGCATTGAGAGAAGATGATCCGGTTTGAAACCGAGATCCACGCTGGTCAACTCGTACAAACTGCGAATCAGCAAGCCCGCTCCAGTCATCAGCATGAGCGCTGCGGCTACCTGCGCAACTACCAGCAAACTGCGGAACTGCGTCCTCGCCGAACCCCCACGCGTGCGATCCTTCAACCCCGAGTGGAGGTCGATACGTGAGAGCCGGATTGCGGGAATCAACCCGAACAATGTGCCGGTCAACAAAACGGCGGCCAGGTTGTATCCGATCACTCGCCAGTCGATTGCCACCTCTTCGATCCGGGGCAGATTCTGAGGGGCAAAGATCCTAAACGCATAGAAAGCTGCTACGGCCAAAATGAGCCCCAGAATTCCGCCCAGAGCCGATAGCAACAAGCTCTCAGTCATCAATTGAGCAATCAGATTTCCCCGCGAGGCTCCTAGAGAAGCCCGCACCGCAAGCTCTCCTCGGCGCACTGCGCCGCGAGCCAAAACCAGATTCGCAACATTTGCGCAGGCAATCGCGAGCACAAAGGCAACAGCCCCGATCAAGGCCACCAATGCTGGCTTCACCTTGCCCGTCATCTCCTCGGAAAGCGGCTCCAAATAAATCGATTTCTTGCTATTGAACTGCGGATATTGCTTTGTCAAATTCTCCAGAACGCCTGCAAACTCGGCTCTGGCTTGCGTAATGCTATAACCCGGCCTCAATCGGCCCTGCGCAATCAGTCGGTGAAAACTCCGGTTGCTGCGCTCGGCCACCGTCATCGCCAGCGGAGCAAAGATCTTTGTCTTCACCGGATACTCAAACTCCGCATCCACTACTCCGATGATGCGCCGAGGCCGCCCGTTCAGCTCGATCTGGCGCCCGAGGATCGCCGCATCAGAGGCGAATCGGTCTGCCCACAATCCGCTCGAGATGATGACGCCTTCGTCCTTGCCTTCCTGGTGGTCATCGTTTGAAAAGTCTCTGCCACGAACAAACTTTGCGCCATAGAAGGAAAACCAACCTTCTGTCACCAAAATGCCTGGATATCGTTCCGGTTCGGAGTTCGGCAGAACCATGGAATAAGCGTTCGGCGTGTACGACACCAGGTCGGACGACTTGGAAAGCTCGCGGTAATTCAGGAAATTTGCCGCAGTGAGGTAATAAAGTGAGGGCGCCCCGGTGCGGGCTACTTTCTCCTTCAGTACAAATAACTGCGACGGCTCACGAAATGCCAACGGCTTTAGCAGGATGCCATCCACCACGGAGAACATCGCGGTGTTCAATCCGATCCCCACTGCGAGGGCCAGAATTGCAGCTGCAGCAAAGGCTGGGTTCGGCAACAGCGATCGCCAGGCAAAGCGCAGATTTTGCCAAAACATATTCCATTACATTATCAAATAAAACCGAAAATGAGATCGGATTAATTGCGAATCCGGGCCACAAGCTTTGGCCTCTCCCATCTCTGCCTCATGCGAGCGGGCAACTGATAAACATTGCGGTAGTCGTTGTTGGTGAAATAAATTTCAGAGGCATCACTCCAGATAGCCGTCAATTCGGGATGCACTGGCCAAGGATAATGAATCTGAACCTCGCCATTGACAGCCATCAGAGTCGCGATCCGTCGGCGATCGTCTTCCGCAATCAGAACCCCCTCATTCACCCGTAGCCGAATCTTGGGACGCACTACTCTCAACTCTGGAATCGTCGCCAGAACGGGCTGCGACAACAACCCGGTGTTGTGATCGAACGCACCAACGGACTCGCCAAGACAGATCAAGGTACGCCGCTCACGAAAGACATAGCTCGCTCCTCGAAGCTGTCCCGCATAAGCAACGCGATCCTGTGGAGCCCACGCGGCAAGGAAAAGACGTCGATTCAGCACAACAGCTTTAAGCTAACAGACAACCAACATTTTCTTCGCTTGCCAGGGGCTACGATTAGGCGCTAGCCGCGCAGGTTTTTGTTGAAGAACTCCAGAGTCCGCTTCCAGGCCAGTTTCGCGGCAGCCTCGTCGTAACGCGGAGTCGTATCGTTGTGGAATCCGTGGTTCGTGTTGTCGTAAACGTAGGCGGTGTAGTTCACCTTGTTCGCCTTGAGTGCCTCTTCGTAAGGAGGCCAGCCAGCATTCACACGTGCGTCATTGCCGGCGTAATGCAGCATCAAAGGCGCTTTGATCTTCGGAACGTCTTCTGCCTTGGGTTGGCCACCATAAAACGGGGCTCCTGCATTCAAATCTGCTCCCAGTCTTACGGCCAGCGTATTGGTGATCCCACCGCCGAAACAGAACCCAACTGACCCCAGCTTGCCATTGCCATCTCTGTGAGACTTGAGCCATTTCGCAACAGCGATGAAATCCTCTGTCATCTTGGCGCGATCTACCGTCTGAAACAGTTTGCCGCCTTTTTCGTCGTCACCCGGATAGCCACCCGCGCTGGTCAAACCGTCGGGAGCGAAGGCGATGAAATTCTCGGCGGCAAAGCGGCGTGCCACATCTTCGATGTACGGGTTCAATCCCCGGTTTTCATGGATCACGACCACCGTGGGCAATTTACCGGTGAGCTTGGCGGGCCGCGCAAACACGCCTTTGATGCTTGCATTTCCGGCGGGCGAATCTACAGAGACGGTTTCCACTTTGATCCGCGGATCGTCCTTCGGAACCTGCTGCGCCCAGGCGTAGTTTGGCTTCAGGCTCTCGTATAGAGCTGTGACAGTTACGCCCCCAACAGCAAATCGTTTAGCACCTTCCAAAAAGTCTCGGCGTTCGATATCACCATGCACATACTTGTCGAAGAGGTTCAGCAGTTCCTGAGGAAAGTCGACAGCCTTTTTGCGTTCCATGATTTGTGAGTCTCTCACAAATCAATCTAAGCAGGAACTTCAGCGCTTGCCAGAATCTGTTCGATTACTTTTCGCGCGGCCTCAGCGTGAGCATGCCCAAAGCTGGCCTGCGCGGTCAACCTCAATCGATGTGAAAACACAGGCACCGCTAGTTGTTTGATGTCGTCCGGAATCAAAAACGCCCGCCCATCCAGCAAAGCGCTTGCCTGCGCGGCACGGTACAGTGCCTGGCCACCACGTGGGCTCACGCCCAACGTCACTCCTTCGTGAGTTCGGGTTCGCTCCACCAGGCTCAATAGATAAGTGACAAGATCCGGGTCCACATGCACTTGATCCACTTCGCGTTGAATCGCCTTCAACTCTTCGCAACCCAACAATGGCGACAACTTCTGTGGTTTCAAGATTTCGCCGCGCAAGATCGCACGCTCTTGTTGGTGGCTCGGGTAGCCGATCTCGATCCGCATCAGAAACCGGTCCAGTTGGCTTTCCGGCAGAGGATACGTGCCTTGTTGCTCGGTCGGATTCTGGGTGGCAATCACCATGAAAGGATCGGGCAAGGGCATCGTCCTCCCATCCACGGAAACCTGGTCTTCACTCATCGCTTCAAGTAGAGCGGATTGAGTCTTGGGAGTCGCTCGATTGATCTCGTCCGCCAAAAGAAAATTTGCAAATACCGGCCCGGGCCGGAACTCGAATTCCTGATGTTGTGGCCGATAAATTGACACCCCAATAATGTCTCCCGGCAGCAGATCTGAAGTGCATTGCAATCGCCGAAACGTGCCGTCCACCAGTCGCGCCATGGATTCCGCGAGAGAAGTCTTTCCGACTCCAGGCACATCTTCAATCAACAGATGTCCTCGGGCGATCAGACAGACAAGCGTCAGCCGTACCGCTTCTTCTTTGCCCAGCAAAACCTGGGACAGCGCACCTTTCAGGTCCGCCAGCACTGGAGTCTTGGCCAACTGCTTCATGCCACTAGCCCAAGTTTAATCCATGAGTCACACTTCGATGCGGATATAGGAGTGCCACGTGGCAAACCGAATGAGGAGGATCTCATGGATCTAATGGAAGGTTTGAAACTGAAATACGCCGATGCTCTTGGCATCATCAAGGAAAAAGGCGTCGTACTTGCGAACATGCACATGGAAGGGGAGAAGCTCTATTTGAAGGGCGCAGCCCCCAACGAAAACGTAAAGAACGACGTTTGGAATGCCATCAAAGCTGTCGGTGACAGCTGGAACAGCGAGATCATTTGCGACCTCGGTGTGGACACTTCCCTGCCCCAACCAGTCAAGACCTATACGGTCGTGGCTGGCGATAGCCTCTGGAAGATCGCCGCTCACTTCTACGGCAACGGCGCTCAATTCCCGAAGATCATTGCCGGCAATCCAGATCAGTTGAAGGACGAAAAGAGCGTCATCCATCCGGGTGATGTCCTGGTGATCCCTGACTAGTCTCATAAGGTAAATTGTTATCTGGATGCCAGTCAGCGTACAGATATTCGGTGTAAAGAACTCGGCGGCCACCAGGGCCGCCGAGCGCTTTTTCAAGGAACGCCGCGTTCAGATTCAATTCGTCGATCTCAAGCAAAAGCCAATGTCCCCTGGAGAAATCAAACGCTTCACCGACAAGTTTGGCGGCCTGATGGGATCAATGGATAAAGAGTCGAAAGAATTCGCAGAGTCTGGCCTCGCCTACCTCAAGGCAAGCGACACAACTCTCATGCAAAAAATCGAACACGAACCCAAGCTGCTTCGCCTGCCGCTAGTTCGGGGTTCGAATAAACTCGCCATTGGCCAGGACGAAGCCGGTTGGAAGGCAATGCTTGCCTAATTCTGCTGTTCGGGGTCTCCCGCCTGCTCAGCAAGCAATGCCAACTCCTCGTCGGAAATCTCGCTAAACAGCAATTGCTGCGCCGTCTCAAGGTGCTCGGGCAAAGTCACGAGGTCCATCGGCGCGTTGGGATCGATCATCACCGGCCCCTTGCCCGTGGTGCCCGCCAGCCACACCGGAATCTGTTCATGCTTCAACAACTGATACGCATACCGCGCTTCCGCAAACGTCTCGTAGCTGGCAATCAACACCAGTTCCCCATCCTCGGGCTTCGGAAAAGCCGCCCTGCCTACAACTTCCTCGGCGCCCTCGGCGGACGGCCAATGTATTCCTCGCGAAGCCAACTCTTCGTCATAAACCGCCTTGGCTTCTTCGGTCAGGTCTTCTGGCTTCACTTCGAGAATGGCTTCGTCGGTGAGGGTCGTCAGATGCTTGCGTAGTGAGTCGAGGTTCAACATGGCGGAACCTCTATTCTAAGCGCCATTCTGATTCGGATGAAACGTCCGCCTACTGCCAATACTCGCGATCCAGACTCCGATACTGAACGGCCTCTGCCAGGTGCTTGGCTGCGACTTGCTCCGCCCCAGCCAGATCCGCGATTGTGCGCGCCACCTTAAGCAACCGGTCATGGGACCGTGCCGATAAACTCAACTTCCGCACCGCCATTTCGAGCGTCCGCTCCGCAGCCTCATCTAACAGGCAGAACTTGCGAATCTTCCCCGAGGGAATCCTCGCATTCAAATACCCCCTGCCGCTTTGCACAGCCCGCGCCGCCAGCACACGCTGCCGCATCGAAGCCGAGTCGACTCCATCGCCTTGCCCACGTAGTTCCTTGTACTCGACTGCGGGGACCTCAACATGAATATCGATCCGGTCCAAGAGAGGCCCAGAGATCTTCCCGATATAGCGCTGGATCTGCGCCCCCGTGCAACGGCACTCCTTCGTTCGGTCTCCAAAGAACCCGCAAGGACAAGGATTCATCGCCCCCATCAGCATCAGATTCGCCGGAAACGTCAGAGTCATGTTGGTTCGCGCCAGAGCCACGCCTCCCTCTTCTAAAGGTTGCCGCAACAATTCAAGAACGTTGCGATTGAATTCCGGCAGCTCATCGAGAAACAACACGCCATTATGTGCCAGCGACACCTCACCAGGACGCGGAGTGCCGCTGCCTCCACCCACCAGCCCAGCATCGCTGACGGTATGGTGCGGCGATCGAAAGGGCCGTTCCCATAACAAACCGGCGCCCGCCGGCAACACGCCGGCCACACTGTGAACCTGGGTCGTCTCCAAAGCCTCCACAAAGTCGAGCGGTGGCAGAATGCCCGGCAGCCGTCTGGCCAGCATGGTCTTGCCCGACCCTGGCGGCCCCAGCATCAGCAGGTTATGTCCACCAGCCGCGGCCACCTCTAAAGCCCGCTTCGCCACTGTCTGCCCACGGACATCTGCAAAATCCAATGGTGGAGTCACTCCCAGACTGCTGTTCGCAGCCGCAGGCCTTGCCGGCAGAAACCGATCTGGCTGGGTGAACAGGCTTACTGCTTCGCCGAGGTGCTTCACCCCAAACACATTCACCCCTTCCACCACTGCGGCTTCAGCGGCATTCTCCGCTGGAACGATCACATTGGCGATTCCCATTTTCCGCGCACAAACCGCCATCGATAGCGCTCCCCGCACGGGACGAATCACACCATCCAGACTCAGCTCGCCCACCATTAAATGCTTCTCGCTCCGCGGAAACACACCCATGGCTCCCAGAATCCCCATCGCCATCGGCAGATCGAACCCGGCCCCTTCTTTGCGTACATTCGCCGGGGCCAGATTGATCGTCACCGACTTGCCCGGGTACCCGTAACCGGAATTCAACAGTGCGCTCTTGATCCGCTCGCGGCTTTCCCGGATCGCAGTATCCGGCATCCCCACCGTGATGAAATCCCGCGAACTACCTCCCTGCGCCATATCGACCTCAACATCGATTAGGTGGGCATCGATGCCGTAAACCGCCGCACTCCGCGTTCGAAATAGAGCCATGTTAACGGATGGTGGCTCAAACAGATAGTTTTTCTCAAACTGAAATGACTACGGCAGCAGGTAAGGTCCGGCATCACCAGGTTTCTGCTTAGATCCCATTAGAAATCAGACCCATTGAAGATGTTTTAGCGCTTTCAACCCTCCGAGTTTAGTTCCTCTGAAACTCCAAAACTAACGAAAACGTCAATTGCCCTTGATTCCACGTTCATTCCGTCGTCAAATATAATGAACCAACTTCAATGTTGCTGAATCGAGAGGTGTATGGCAATGGCAGTTCTACAACCGGTACCTAAGCCAGGATTTGTACCCGAATTGCGGGCATCCGCAAACAAATCCAAACCTGCGGGCGACAAAGATCTTATCGACTCTTTTCTCTCCTCTTTGTTCTATTGCGGCCCCGGCAGCAACCACAATCCAGTCCCCCGCGCAATGGAATATGCGGTGATGGGCCAAGCTCAGCGCTTCCGCCCTATCCTCTCCCTGCGCGTAGCCCGCATGCTGGGTTGTGAAACAGACCACACCCTGCGTGCCGCCGCAGCCGTCGAAATCATCCACAGCGCATCGCTGATTATTGATGACCTTCCCTGCATGGACAACGAAGCGACGCGACGCGGTCTACCCTCCGTCCACATCCAGTTCGGCGAACCCACGGCGATTCTGGCCGGCTTCTCAATGGTTGCCCTCGCCGCTCGCATGGTGATGGAAGCCTCCGCGAGCGACGTCGAATGCATGCGCCTCCGCCGCTTCCAGATGGCGTTGCTGAAAACACTTGATTGCAGCTCCCTGGTCGGTGGTCAAAGCTTGGATCTCCTCCTCACAGGCTCTGAGCGCGATCAAATGCGCCACCACGTCAACGACCTCAAGACCGTCCCGCTTTTCCAACTCGCCGTTGAAGCGGGCTGCGTCTCAAATCCCGGCGGCGTACCCCCGGAACTTGAGTCCTTTGGCCGCCAATTTGGCAAGGCCTTCCAGCTTACTGATGACCTCCTCGACGGCGAACTTCAAGACCGAAAGATTTTAGACGACACCTATGAGCAATGCCGCGCCAGCCTCCTCCCTTTCGGAGCGCACGCTGAACCCCTCCACGACCTGGTCGAATTCCTCGCCCAACGCTCGCGCGCTTAAGGCAGTTGTCATCGGTAGCGGCTTCGGCGGTCTTGGCTCTGCCATTCGCCTCGCCACTCGCGGCTACGACGTTACACTCCTCGAATCCCGCGATCAGCTCGGGGGCAGAGCCTATGTCTACCGTCAGGATGGCTTCACTTTCGATGCCGGCCCGACGGTCATCACGGCTCCTTTTCTAATCGACGAACTGTTTGAAGGCGCTGGTCGCAAGACGTCCGACTACGTCAAGATCGTCCCTGTCGATCCCTTTTACAAGATCGAATTCCACGACGGCACGAGCTTTTCTTACAACGCCGACGAGCAGGCAACGATTGAGAAGATCCGCAAGTTCGCCCCGGACGACGTCGATGGCTACCAGCGCATGATCCGCGCCGCCAAGGCAATCTTTGCCAAAGGCTTTGTCGAACTGTCCGCCAAGCCCTTCCTCAAATTCATGGACATGATGAAGATCGCGCCCGATCTCATCAAGCTCGAGAGCCACCTCACCGTATATCAGTTTGCCTCGCGCTACGTGAAGGACGATCGCCTTCGCCGCGTCTTCAGCTTCCACCCGCTATTGGTCGGCGGCAACCCCTTCAGCACCACTTCCATCTACGCGCTCATCCACCATCTCGAGCGTGAGTGGGGCGTCCACTATGCCATGGGCGGCACTGGTGCCGTTGTCAGCGCACTTGGTAAACTCTTCGGCGAGCTCGGCGGCAAGACCCGCCTATCTACTGCCGTCGAACGCATCGTTGTGAAGGACGGTAGGGCAGCGGGGGTCCAAACTGTTGACGGTGAGACCATCAACGCCGACATCGTCGTCTCCAACGCAGACATCAACACGACCTATCGCACCATGGTTTCCAAAGAGCATCGCCGCCGCTGGACCGACCGCAAGCTTGCCGGTATGAAGTACTCAATGTCGCTGTTCGTCATCTACTTCGGCACCCGCAAAAAGTACGAGAACATCGAGCACCACACCATCCTGCTCTGCGAGCGCTACAAAGAACTGCTTGCCGACATCTTCGATCGAAAAGTGCTTCCCGATGATTTTTCGATGTACCTGCACCGCCCATCGAAAACTGACCCTTCGATGGCTCCCGACGGCTGCGATTGCTTTTACGTTCTCATCCCTGTGCCCAACCAGCTCAGTGGAATCGACTGGAATAAAGAAGGCAAGCCGTTCCGGGACCGCGTCATGAACTGGCTCGACCAGAACTACATGCCTGGCCTCAACGAAAACCTCGCCACCGAGCGCTACTTCACGCCTCTCGACTTCGAGACGACGCTTCGCAGCTACGCCGGCGCGGCCTTCAGCTTCGAGCCGATCTTCACCCAGAGTGCCTGGTTCCGGCCACACAATGAGAGTGAAGACGTGGAAAATCTCTACTTCGCAGGCGCGGGCACACACCCCGGCGCGGGGATGCCCGGAGTGCTCTGCTCCGCCAAAATTGTCGAGGACCTGGTATGCCAGCGCCAGCCGCTGCGCTAGACCCATCGAACAACATCGAAGCCCTCTTTGAGCAGGCCGCAGCCGCCACCGCGACAGGATCCAAGAGCTTCTATTTCGCGACGCGATTCTTTCCAAAGCTCCTCGCCAAGCGAGCTTACGCCGTCTATTGGTTTTGCCGCACCACCGATGATCTCGTCGACGAAGCGGCTTCGATCGAACAAGGCACTCAGGCCCTCGATGCCTGGGAAGCCGAGCTTCGATTTGGCCTGAAAGGCGGCTCCGTTTCGAATCCGATTCTCCGACTCTTCCTCATCGTTGTTGCCGATTGCAACATCCCGGCGGAGTATCCGCTTGAGCTCGTCGCCGGTTGCCGCATGGATCTTGAGCAACAACGCTACGCCACCTATGACGACCTGAGGCTGTTCTGCTACCGGGTTGCCTCCTGCGTCGGCCTGATGATGTGCCACGTCATCGGCTTCACAAACCCGGCACTCGCGAGCCGCGCAAAACAACACGCCATTGATCTTGGCATCGCCATGCAAATCACCAACATCCTCCGCGACGTCGGCACAGACCTCGAACTCGGCCGCATCTACTTCCCCCTTGAGGACATGCAACGCTTCGGCTACACCGAGGACGACCTCCGCAACCACCGCCGCAACAAAGCATTCCGCGACCTCATGCAATTTGAAGCGACTCGCGCACGATCGTACTATTCCAGCGCCATGCCCGGCATTGAGATGCTGAAGCCCGAAGGCCGCTTCGCCGTTGAGATCGCCGCCAAAGTCTACGCCGCAATTCTCCGCGAAATTGAGCGTGCCAACTACGACGTCTTCTCACGCCGCGCCGTGGTGTCTTCAGCCGAAAAGTATTGGATCACAGCGAAAGCACTCACCTCAGCCTGGTGGGCCCGATGAACTTGAAACAAACCATTGAGCGATCCTCGCTCGCTACCCTGATTGGCCTCGCGCTTCACTTCCCGGTTTCCTATTGGCTGGGTACGCCGATTCTCACGGACGTAATCGCCGAATGGATCATGGCCCGCACACCTTCCGCCTGGGCGGTCCCTCTGCTCGAAGCCATGGGCGCCTGGGCCAAGCCGTTTGCCGCCACCGGAGGTCTCGCCACGCTCGGCTTCCTTCTTTGGCTCCCGCTGCTGACCAGACGCAAACCCCTGGAGCTCCTGGGCGCAACTCTTCTCACTGGCGCAGTGGCCTGGGGCATTGAATACGATTCCCTTCCCGGGCTCGTTTCCTTCTTGCTACCGGCTCTGGCCATCCTCGCCTGGCCTGCCAAGCCGGTTCCTGTTCAAAACTCACGCCGCGAATTCCTCACCTCGGTGGCCATGTCTTCTGGCACAGTCCTCATTGCCGGCGAAGCCTATCTGCGCAATGAACGCCTCTCCCGCAGTGCGGTTTCGCCCGTCCCGCTCTTCCGCTGGCAACTCCCTGCCGAGCGTGCCGAATGGAGCAAGGGCTTGGTGCGCAAGCCAATCACCTCGGTGAAAGAGTTCTATGTGATGAGCAAGAACACCGTCGACCCGGTCGTCGATCCGAAGACTTGGCGACTCAAGATCAAGTGCAACGATCGTACGATCCGCGAACTCTCTTACGCCGAACTGCTCAGCCTCCCGCGAGAAGAACGATTTGTCACTCTCCGCTGCGTCAGCAACACGCTCAAAAGCGACCTCATGGGCACAGCCATCTGGTCTGGCATCCGACTCGAACAATTGGTTCGTCGCTCCGAGATTCCAAGCGAAGCCATTGAAATGGCAGTCATTGGCCTTGATGGCCATGGCGACAGCGTCAAGCTCGATTACGCCTTCTCCGGCGAACCCCTCTTCGCTCTCGGCATGAACGGCGACACGCTCAATCGCAACCACGGCTTCCCCATCCGCATGCTCACCCCGCGCTATTACGGCTTTAAGAGCATCAAGTGGCTCGATGAGATTCGCTTCTCCACAACACCTTACTTCGGCACCTGGCCCAAGCTCGGCTTCACCAAAGAGCCCGTCATCCACACCGCCAGCTTCGTCGACCGCATCCAGCGTCAGGGTGAAAAAGCCACCGTCGGCGGCGTCAGTTTCGCCGGTGTCCGCGGCATTCAACGCGTAGAATTTCGTGCAGGCAACGGCCTCTGGACGCCCGCTCAACTCGAAGAACCGCTCTCCCCCTATACGCTCACCCGCTGGCGAGGCGAACTGATCGTTCCCGCAGGAGCAGAGCTGGTGGAAGTGCGCGCCCTCGACGGCCAGGGCAAATGGCAATCCGCTGTTGAAAAGCCTCTCTTCCCGGATGGCGTATCTGGCCCCACCACCAAACGGATTCCCAGCGCATGAGCGATCGGATCCAGTATCCAGTCCCCTGGGATCAGGTCTACAGCCTATGGCCGCATGTTGCTAATGGCACCCGCCGCAACGTCGACGACTTCTCCGGCAAAATCGTCGCCAAGATGCAGCCGGGGCCGCTTTATCAAGGGCTCGAGAACCTGCCCGAAAGCCCGCGCTTCGTTCTGGTCGCGAACCACTATCAGCGCAAAGGCCTCTGGATCATCCACGTCGCCAGCGCTCTCACTCAGGCCATCGCGAATCGCTATGGCCGCGATATCGACCCTCCAGTCCACTGGATGGTCACCGCAAATTGGCCACCCATTCGGATCGGCCCCTTCAAGTTCTCTTCCCCCGGCGACATTCTGCTACCCAAAGTCGCCAACGCCTTAAGCTGCTTTCCCGTCAGTTTTCAAGGGAACAATCCCGCTTACACTGCGTCTACCTTGAAGCGAATCTTAAAGGCTTCTGAATCCCTGGCCCGCCCGATCGGTATCTTCCCGGAAGGCGTCGCTGGAAGTGCTGGAAAGCTCACGGATCCGCTGCCTGGTGTCGATCGTTTCATGGCTCTGCTCGCCAAGCGCGGCTGGCCAGCATTACCGGCTGGAGTTTCTGAAGACGGCCGATTCATCATCCGCTTCGGCAAACTCGTCGAAGCCTCTGAGATCGCAGCAGCCCCTAACGCAGCCGCGCTTTTGATGGGGCGGGTTGCTGATCTGATTCACCCAACCCGATAAGATAGTAGAGGAGTAATTCTTTCGCATGCGTTTTCTGTTGACTTTCACTGCGGCAACGGCCTTTTTGTCTGCCGCTCCAGCCAAGCCCACCTACTACGCTGATGTCGAACCCATCATGATGGAAAATTGCCAGGGCTGCCATCGCGCTGGTGAAATCGGCCCCATGCCATTCATGACCTACGATCAGGTCCGTCCCTGGGCAAAGGCAATCAAGAATTCGGTCTCTTCTCGCAAGATGCCACCGTGGTTTGCCGAAGCTGGTGTCGGTCACTTCTCAAACGACCGCTCGCTCACCGCCGAACAGATTGCAACAATCTCTTCCTGGGTGGACGCTGGCTCCCCGGCGGGCGACATGAAAACCAGAAAGCCCGCCAAGACTTGGGTTGAGGGTTGGAACATCCCCAAGCCTGACGCCGTCGTCGGCATGACCAAGCCCTTCCCCGTCCCGGCCAACTCCAAGATCGACTACCAATACATCGTCATCCCTACCGGCTTCACTGAAGATAAGTGGGTCAACATGGTCGAAGCTCGCCCAACGGATCGTTCGGTCGTGCACCACGCCGTGATCTTCATTCGTGACCCCAAGAGCAAGTGGCTTCGTGAAGCCGAGCCATATGTACCGTTCGTGCCGGATCGCAAGGGCAGCGCCCGCCGCATCGACGTCGGCGGCGGAGGCAATGAAATCCTCCATACCTACACGCCTGGTAACCTTCCCGACGTGTGGAAGCCGAATCAGGCCAAGCTCATCCCCGCAGGCGCAGACCTGGTGATGCAGATGCACTACACCTCGACGAAGAAGGATACCGAAGACCTCACCAAAATCGGCCTCGTCTTCGCCAAGCAAGCACCAGAACAGCGAATCATGACGATCATTGCCGGCAATGAAACCTTCGTGATCCCGCCCGGCGAAGCGAATTACAAAGCCACGGGCGCCCTTGGCATCCCGAACGACGCCACCCTGTTGAACTTCTTCCCGCACATGCACGTGCGAGGCAAGGCCTTCGAGTACAACCTGATCACTGGTGACAAGCGCGAGCCTTTGTTGAAGGTCAACAAGTACGACTTCAATTGGCAGCTCAACTACCATCTCGCCAAGCCGATCGAGTTGAAGCAGGGCATGCGCATTGAGATCACGGCCACCTTCGACAATTCGCCCAACAACCCCTACAACCCGGATCCCAAGGCTGAAGTCCGTTGGGGCGAGCAGAGCTGGGAAGAAATGGCCTACGGCTTTTTCGACGTAGCGGTAGACGCCCGCCACGACCGCCGTTCCTGGATCATGCGGAAACCCCTTGCTGGCAAAACAGAATAGTCAAACCAAGGCGAAACCTTGGTATACTCAAGGTTTCGCCCACCTCAAGGGGGCGCGTAGCTCAGCTGGTTAGAGCGCCTGCTTCACACGCAGGAGGTCCGGGGTTCGAGTCCCTGCGCGCCCACCATTAGAATCAGTAGTTTACGATGCTCCACAGATGCACTTTGTGGGGCATCTGCTTTTCAGGCAGGAGATCGGGAATCAGGCCACTATAGGGCCTTTCGTAAGTTTCGTCATCTTCTTACACTTAAGAAGAATCTTGGTTCGAAGCATGGACCCACAATTTTCGGAACGTATCAAAACCGTATCAATAGCATCTCAGTTATTGGAATTGGCGCTCCCGTCGTTGCGCTCTAGCTAGGGCTTCGGGATCGATGCAACCCAATCGGCGGCTTGCGCACGGGTAAGCATTTGATCTGCTTTGAGTCCAGCCGGTGGAGCGACTTCGCGGCCCAGAAGGCCGGAGAGAATCTTCTGTGCCGTCCCAACCAGGAGGGGCCTTTCGGGATAGGCGTAGGCTTCCCGGGCCGCCCTGTAATTCAGATAGTCCCGCAGCTCAAAGGGCAGAAACGCTTTGCCGGAAGAAGTGGAGCGGTCATATAGTGTTTCGATATAGCGGAACGCCGAATGGGATCGTGGCACATCGCGGAAATGCATGGCGGTGATGCTCAAGGGCAGCCCCATGCCATTCACGGCCAGCCGCGAAAAGTCGCCCAGATTAATGGGCTCAGCGGGGCGGAAGTAGTAGTTGGAGTTCCCGTCCATCGCGTCCCGCAGACTCATTTGCTGAATGGATCGAAAGGCCGGGTGATCGCCGGGCACGTCCATGTAGAAGAACAAGTACGAACCTTGCTTCAGCAACTCGTCCTGGATCGAAGGCACGGGCACTTCGGCCAGTTCCATGTTCTGATTCAGTGCAATCCCTGCCGCCACTCCAGCGGCCTGCCCCAGAGAAGACCAAACGGGCTCCATGCGGATACTGGAAATCGCTACGTGCGTGGAAGATATGGCTACCGGTACCAAGAGGCCCTTCAATTGTTTGGGCACCATCACGCCATAGGGAATCTGGTAGGGGCCCGTAACATCGATCAGATTAATTGCACCTTCACCGGAGCAGCCGCTGTTGCGATCAGTGGGGTTCTGGACGTTGTGAGAGTCAATTTCGTAAATGCCCACTCCGATGGAGTCCTTGTGCAGCGGACCTCTCAAGCCATTGCCCCGCAAGTCCTTGTGCATGTCGCTTTCGGTGAGTGTGTACAGTCCTTCAATGCGGCGCCCTTCGCGAACGTAGAGGCGGTAGGGGAAGTTACCGTTGTCGACAAACTCGTCGTCGGCTAAGCCAAGCTGCGGTGACCCGCCTTCGTTTTGGATGAAGTAGAGCCAGCCGAGCGCATGATTGCGGTACGTCTTTTCGATTTTGGCTCGCTCTGCGTAATCGGCGATGGGGTAGCGGTAGGAGGGCCCCGCCCAATCATTGCCCCAGTTGATACCGAGCACATCCAGCTTCCGATTGGGTAAGTAGGGCTTGAGCTGATTGTTCCATTTATAGTTCTTGGCGTTGTAGCCGGGCGGCGGCGTCTTCAGCCGGTAAGGATGATCTGGGCGGCCGTAGTCCTTTACGAGGAAGCGGTAATTGAAGGCTTGAATCTTTTCGTCGGCCTTGCCGGTACCTCCGGGAAAGATGGTCCCTGGTAAGGCTTGGGCTACTTCGCAGAATGCATCCGTATAGATATGGCCGGCGTGCGGCTCTTCGGCCGAACGGGCTTCGCGTCCCATTCGGAAGGGCACGCCAGCGAAGGCGGCGACGTCACCTTCATATGTGGCGTCAACGATCACCTTGCCTTGGTAGCTGTATTCTTTGCCTGCCTTGTCCTTGGCAATGACTCCCTGAATGCGGTTTGCCTCTACAATCGTGCGGACGGGTACTTGTCCAAACACGGTGCGGATCGATCCGGCTTGCTGCACCATTTCGGCGTAGATGCGCGCGGCGGTTTTGGCTTCCCAGGCCTGGCCTTTGGCCACATTGTGGCGCTTCGGGTTGCGCGCTAAATGATCGCGCACTACCGGGTCTGAGGCAAGGGCGGTTAGATGGTAGTTCTCGACCTTCTTTCGAAATTCTTCAAAGACTCCGCTGTTGGCTTGCACCACGGCATCGTCGGCACGCGACACGCCAGAGGACAGCAGTCCCCCCAACACGGGCGACTGCTCCACGATCACCACAGTCCTTCCCGCGCGCGCCGCTGAGATCGCGGCGGACACTCCGGCCGGAGTGCCGCCGATCACAACCACGTCATAGTCTTGAGATAAGCCGCATATCGGGAGCGCCAACAGCACCCCAACGGCGGACAGTTTCTTCAACATCATCGGTTCCCCTAAGAATCCTGTTTTAGAAAGTCATGCGCAATCCCAATTGCACATTGCGTGGAGCCCGCGCCCCACCGATCCTGCCAAAATTGGCGGGCGTCGTCACGCTGCTCCCAGGCGCAAAGAATTGGCTATGGTTGAACGCGTTAAAGAACTCGCCCCGAAACTGCAAAGTCCAACCTTCGCGCACTGGAAAAAACTTCTGCGCCGAAGTGGACCAATTGTGGATCCCCGGTCCGATCACCGTATTGCGGCCCGCCGAGCCGAAGGTCCCGGGACGCGGCGCAAGGTATGCGCTCGTATCGAAGTAGCGCTCCAACGTGCGCTGATCGCGCGGCAGGTTGCCGTTGCCCACGCGGTTCGCCCGCAGCACCGTGAATGCCCCAGCGCCCGACGTATCGGCGGCCGTAATGGTGAAAGGAAATCCGCCTTGCATCGTGGCGATGAAGTTCGTCTGCCATCCTCCCAGCCAGCGGTTCTTTTTCAGAAATGGCAGTTCGTATGTGGCGCTGGCGACAAACCGGTGCCGGACGTCGAAATCCGATAACCCGCGATCCGCTTTGACATTATTCGCATCCTGGTTCTGGCTTGCCGCCGCACCCGCGCTATCGAGGTCGATCGACTTGGACCAGGTGTAGTTGGTCAAGAACGACAAGCCATTTTGAAATTGCCGTTCCAACCTCACTTGCAACGCGTTGTAGCTGCTGTTCGACATCTTTTCCGACGTCAGCACCGATCCGAAGTTCGGCATCGGCACAAACGGCACTGGTTCGTTGATGCGCCGCTGATTGAAGTTCCGTCGCTTCGATTGCTTTCGTCCCAGCGCGCCCACGTAAGAGAACTCCGCCAGATAGCTCTTAAGAATTCTCTTCTGCACCGAGGCGTTAAACTGCTGCACATAAGGTGTCCGGTCTGTCCGCACGTGCGAGAAGATGCCGCTATTCGGCGCGATCTCCGTCGGCGGCCCTGCGTTCGGAAACAAGTCCGACGTAGTCAACCCCGGTCGCACCGTCCGCGGATTGTTCACTAATGTGACCAGGGTTTGGAAGGGCGGCACAAAGCCAAGAAAATTCATCTCGTTGGCCTGCGTTACATCGTAGAAGATCCCGTACGCCGCCCGGACCACCGCATCCCGGCCCAGGTCGTAAGCCAACCCGAACCTCGGTCCGAAGTTATTCCAATCCGGATCGACGATCGAGCGCCGCACCGCCGTCCCAATTCGCTTATCGTTCGGGTCGAACGGATTCGCCCGTGGAAACAGCAGCCGCCCCGGCGAATCGAAGTCCGCCACCGCGATGCGGTCGTGCACTTCGTAGGGCCGCTGCGGAAACTCCCAGCGAATCCCCATCGAAAGATGCAACCGTTTCGTGGCCTTCCACTCGTCTTGTATAAACACATTTATCAACCAGTTCCGGAAGGCGGGACTGTTCACCGTCCGTGCGCCGTTGGCGGTGTTGAAGGCACCCAGCAGGTAGTCCCCGAGCGCATCTCCGCCCACCGTGCCACCTACTGTTGAAGTGGTGAAAAGACGGGCGAATGAGATGTCGCCGTTCGGCGCATTCGAGCTGAACACGTTGTATTGAAGCCTCCGCATGTCGACGCCGATCTTCAAGGAATGGTCCCCCCTCGTCAACGATAGCGTGTCCGAATACTGGAACCGGTTCGAGATGTATCCCGTCGGACGCCCACCTCCAAACGAAGTGTAGGTTGCGATGGCCACACCGGGCAGCGCCCCGCCATCGATTTCGTTCTGTACCGTGTTGCGCAGCCCCACATCATTGGCGAGAATCCGCCCTTCCAACTGTTCCGGCCGCTGAAAGATGTTGTCGCGGGAATATCCGAAACGAAACTCGTTGATCGTGCTGCTCCCGAAGATGTGCGTATGCTGGATCGCACCGTTGTAGGTCTTCCAGGGAAACTTCAAGCCCCAAAGCGGGTGTAGCCGCGGCCGCGTGTTGTTCGCGTCGTACATCGACCAGCGAAAGAACAGATTGTCCGTCGGCCGCACGTTTTGATCGATGCGTACGTGCAATTGATCCGCGTCGTCCAGCGCCGACGGCGACACCGCAAAATTGTTGTTGTTGATCGGGATCGCCAGATTCGGTTCGGGGACAAACTGGGCGTAGTTGCGAGCCAGCGTCGCGATCCGGTTCTGCGGAATGATGTTCCCAGGAAACGGAGCCCGCTGGCCCGTGGCCTCGTTGCCAGTTGCTGGATCATAGATCGTGCTCGCCAAAGTGGAGAGATTTCCCTCCATCTGCGCCTTGGTCGGCAGAATCGCAAGCTGCGGCGAAGAACTTCGCCGCCGCGACCCTTCGTAGTTGACAAAGAAAAACGTCTTGTCCTTCACGATCGGCCCGCCTAGCGAACCGCCGAAGTTGTTAAACACCGTGTTCGCCTTCGAAGCCCGGTCGAAGAAATTGCGCGCGTTCAAATGCGTGTTTTGAAAGAACTCGAATAGCGAACCACGAAACTTGTTCGTTCCGTACTTGATCGATAAATTCACCACCGCCGTCGCGTTGCCATACTCTGCCGACATCGTATTCCGCTGGATTCCCATCTGCTGGATTCCATCCAGCGACACCGGCATCGACGCGTTGCCCAACCGCTCGCCGCGGCTCTCCACGCCATCGATCAAAAAAGACACTGACGATTCCCGCTGTCCGGAGACGAACATCGACATATCTCCCCGATTCGTGAAATTCGTCTGTAGCGACTGCCCGTTCTCTCCAGTTACCGGCACTACCCCACCCATGATCGCCGCCAGCGCGACAAAGCTCCTTGCCACTGGCAGATCCAGTATCTTTCTGGAATCGATCGTCTGCGTCAGCGTGGCGGTATCGGTCTCCACCTTCGCCGTGTACTCCGTGGTCACCGTAATCGCCTCGCGTGAGTCACTCACCAAAAATCCCAAGTCCACACGCACGGGCCGATCCACCTCCACCGTGACCCCGGTGACCTTTAACGACCGGAATCCCGTCGCCTTCGATTCCACTCGATACGTACCCGGCGGCACCAGCGTGAACGAATAATTCCCAGACTCGTTTGTGGTTGCCGTCCGTGTGGCGTTTGTTTGTTCGTTAACGATATCCACTTTAGCCCCGGCGACAACGGCCGATGTCGCATCGGTGGCGGTTCCCACAATAGTACCCGTAATCGATTGCGCTTGAAGGCAGCAGACTTGGAAGACCATCAGCAAGGCGAAGCGAATGTTAAGCACTCGCTGATACTATTGCCGATGTTGAAGTCGCGTAACGACGACGCACCGATTTTGTGCCTACAAATAACCGACGGTCCGACTAAGTGCCATCAAATCAGTGAATCATCCACAAGTCCGACCGGTTCTGGCGGATCGAAACGATCACTCCTTGCGGGTGCAGACCGAAGTCGCAATTGCTGTCGGACATGTGAAATTGCCCCCCCTCAAATGAGGTAATCCTCTCGGGGCGGGACATCTTTGCCAGATTCAGCTTCCACAGGTTGAACCAGCCATCGAATGCCGCCACAAAGAAAATCTCTGGCCGTCCGGCAATCGCTTGAGCGAATCGGGGTACCAGTCCCGCCAACTTCTCCGAGCCGACATCAAGCACAGGCGGCGGTGCGCCATAACGCTCTAATGTCCCGTCTGGCTTCACAATGAATCCGTTGTTAGTTAAAGGAAACTCAGGGTCGGGGATCTTCGCCTCTCGAACTACCTGTTGCCCCGATTCGTCCAGCCAAGCAGCCTGGTAGGTTCGGTAAGGTCCATCGAGCAGGACGTACACCATAGCCAATCCGTCGTGGGACCAAAACGGCCTCACGCGCGAAGGGCCCTTCGGAGGAGAAATCCGCCACGACCGCAGCGTGTCGATCTCAAGGCCCCAGATCTCAAACCGCTCTCCGCCCCAGCTGATGAACGCAACTCTTCGCCCGCTCCGGTCGACAGCTGCCTGCCTCGCCAGCATCCCATCGCGCGTCAACCGCCGCATCCCGGATGCATCGGCTTTTCCATTGCGAAATGGAATCAGCCACAACGCATCGGGAGACGCCACGGTTGAAAAGACAATCCCGCCTTGCACCCGGTATCGAGGGTGCTGGTGCTCCTCGGTCGACAAAGTAAGATGCCGCGCCTTACCATTCCCCAATCCAGTCTTCGGATCGACTGGCAAAGTCCAGAGCGACCGGTCCAGCCCCACAAAGACAATCTCAAGCCCATCCTGCCTGAGGTCAAATCCCCCATCCCGCACGATGCCAATGTTTGCCGTCACCAGTTCGGGCACACCTCCTTGCACGGGCACTCGCCAAACCTGATGGCCCAGAGCCACCTGCCCGGGAATGCCAGCCCCGGCCGAAGCGATGGCCAGAAAGTAAACGGTCCGCCCATCCTTACTCAACACAGGATAAGCGATGTTCGAAAGCGGTGGCCCAGACAACAACACCTCCACGTTGCTCCCCGCTTGGAGGTTGTGAACGAAGATCTTCCCCGCCGGGCCTTCCGTTTGAAAAACGATTCGCGATCCATCGAAGGACCAGCGGGGGTGATGCCCAAAGGGAGAAACCCGCTTTGCAGTTCCGCCGATAGGCTGAACCAAAATACTTCCCCCAGAGAACGAACTTCGAAAGGCGATCTGCCTTCCATCGGCGGACCAATCCGCCTCCGATTGATGGATCGCTGCTTCGCCAAACGGTTCCCGCTGTCCCGTCTTTGGGTCGAGCAGCCACAAGCGAAGCGCCTTGCCGTCGTTGGCGGTAAACAACACCCGTCCTGATCCAATGGGTTCTGGGGCGGGATGATCTTCCATGCCCGGTGTCGCCGTCAACCTCGTCACTTGGAATTCGGCGGATTGCACCGTGCTCTCTTTTCTCGTCCAAAGCAGCGCGGCAACCAGAACCTGAATCCCAGCCAGCAGCAAGCTGGCGCGAATCCAAAGATGCCTTTGCAGCCACGGGGTGACGGGGGCTGCGGCCACCACCGCGTCGGCCTCCTCTTCGGCAAACCCCGTCGCCTCCTGTGCCCCGCCGATCCACTCGTATCCTCGCTTGGGATGCGTTCGGATGAACTGTGGATTTTTGGGGTCGTCCCGCAGCGCTTTGCGAACATCCAGGACTCGCTGGACCAGCGCGTCATCCGTCACAACGGTGGTATTCCATACCTCGCGTAGCAATTCGTCCTTCGAGACGATGTAGTTCGGACGCGCCACAAAATAGGCCAACACATCCAAAGCTTTGGGATTGAGGGCAAGCTCTACACCGCCCTCGTACAAACGGCGCTGTGCCAGATCGAATACGAAAGCTCCAAAGCGAAATATACGGGAGGCGGTACCTCCAGATGGCACAGCTGGCATGATGGTGAATCTGCCGAAAGCTTATATCAGTGCCGCCGTTAACGCAAGAACCCCAACCCAACGACTCTCGCGCTTTACGGGGTGCTTGAACGAGCGGCAAACTAGTGCTAGGGAAAGTGTTGCGAACATCGCCATCGAGATGCGCAGCAATACTAGCTTCCGTTGTTCTCCCACTTTGTTCAAGGCGACTTTGGAGAGATGCGGAGGGGCATCAGACGGGATGGAATGAACCGTATCAAAACCGTATCAAAACTCCATCTGAAGCAAACAAAAGGCTTAGGGAATCGGCCCCAAGCAGGTGGCCTAAGTTGTTGAAACGGAGGAAGAACGTGTGGAGCCAATAGAACATATGGAGCCAGTTCTTCTTCACACGCAGGAGGTCCGGGGTTCGAGTCCCTGCGCGCCCACCATTAGAATCAATAGCTTACGATGCCCCACAAACGTGATTTGTGGGGCATCTGCTTTTCTAGCAGTAGATCTGGGATCAGGCCATTTGGTACCGTTTCGTAAGTGCATTCTTTTTCTTGCACTTCGGAAGAGTCTTCCATTGAAGAGCAAACTCACAAACTGCGGAACGTATCAAAACCGTATCAATACGAGGGTTTGGGTACGATTTCAGGTCATGATTGCTCCCGTAAAAGCATTTAAGGCGATCGGGTCAGAGTCGCGCCAGCGCCGAAACCTTTGGTTCCGTCCGATGCAACCTTTTCGTTGACGTCTCCCTGGAGTGGGTGTGCCTTTCCACACACAACCGCTATTTCGGTGTGCCCAGATGAAATTCAGAATCGTTCCATAGTGGAACTAAATTGACGATCCAAGCACACCCGGCTACTCGTCACATCCATTGCGAGAAGGATTGCTGACTTCCTGCACTCGGGCGGGCCGCTCGATCTCATCAGCCATCGAAACCCAGCTAATTCGAAAAGCGCTCAATCGTCGTGTGGAAGAGTTGCGGGCATAATTACGCCAAAAGCACATCAGGGGGAATGGCCTCGAAAACCCATTCCAGCGTTACACTAATTGAAGGAAACCTGAGATGCACATTGCGATCGATATTCCAGACGAAATCGGAAACATTCTCGCGGCCCAAGCTGGCGGCGTTTCTCGTGCGGTCTTGGAAGCGGTCGCCATCGAAGCATACCGCTCTGGTGCCATCACTCCATTACAAGTTCAGCAGATGCTTGGGCTAAACTCCAGGTGGGAGACTGAAGCTTTTCTGAAGGGTGCCGAGGCTTTCTACGATTATTCGATGGATGATCTGGAAAAGGATATCGCTGCGATTCGCGACGCCTCGCGCAAATGATTGCGGTCGTGGATGCCTCGCCCCTTTGCTATCTTCTCCTGATCGGTGAGATCGATCTCTTGCCCCAACTCTTTAGCCGAGTGGTTGTACCTCAAGCCGTCATTGTTGAACTGCAGCACGAGGATGCCCCGGCTACCGTTCGGAATTGGGCGTGCAACCCTCCCATTTGGATCTCTGTCGAGGAGACTCCGGACACTTTTTCTGAAGGCATGGAAAAGCTCCAAGCTGGCGAGCGCTCCGCAATTCTTCTGGCGGAGTCTATCGAGGCTGACATCATCGTCATTGACGAAAAGGCTGCGCGCCAAATTGCCAACCATCGAGGTCTCTGCGTAACCGGTGTTTTGGGAGTGATTGGAGAGGCTGCTTCTCTGGGACTCGTCGACTTGACGCAAGCAATCGACCGGCTCCGCAAAACCAGTTTCCGTTGTTCTCCCGCCTTGTTCAAAGCGACCCTTGAGAAATACGGCAGACCGTAGAGAGTGATGGAACGAACCGTATCAAAACCGTATCAAAACTCCATCTGTTGCGAACAAAACAGTTAGGCGCCCGCCTTGAAGCAGGTGGCCTAACTTGTTGAAAAGTCAACATAACGCATGGAATCCTTGGAAACAATGGAAGCAGACCTCCTTCTTCACACGCAGGAGTTCCGGGGTTCGAGTCCCTGCGCGCCCACCATCCCACACTTTCTCCCGCCGACAAAGAGACGTTCCCCAAAAATCAAGCAGAGATCTTCTCCAGCGCAAATTTGCCGGACAGGGTATGATCTGATCTTCAATGCAACGACGGGAATTTCTTGGCGCAGCTGCCGCATCCTTGCCCCAAGGCCAAACGAAACGGCCGAACATTCTATTGATCCTCGCCGATGATCTTGGGTTTTCTGATCTCGGTTGTTTCGGCGGGGAGATTTCCACTCCGAACCTGGACCGGCTCGGCGCAAACGGCACTCGGTATACGCAGCTATACAGCAGCGCCCGCTGTTGCCCTTCACGCTCTTCGTTGATGACGGGCCAGCATCCCCACAAGGTTGGCATGGGCAACATGACCGGCAATCCAAGACGCGAGGGCTTCCCCGGATACTCGGGCCGTGTGAATGCAGACGCCCCCTTCCTGCCCGCCGTCCTCAAGAATGCCGGTTACACAACACTGATGTCCGGCAAATGGCATCTCGGACAGCCAGGCCCTGTCGCCCGCGGCTTCGACGAATTCTTCGGAATGATCCAGGGCTTCGATAGTTTTTGGGATGCCTCGAAGTACACGCGGCTGCCGGCAGACCGGCCGAAGAAGAAGTACGACAGGTTCCACGCCACCGACGCAATCACCGATCACGCCTTGGACTTCATTGGAGGCGCTCGGACGCAGGCCAAGCCGTGGTTCCTCTATCTGGCCTACAACGCACCGCACTTCCCTTTGCATGCCCCGAAGGACCTGATCGACAAATATCAAAACGTTTACGAAAAGGGCTGGGATGTTCTGCGCGAACAGCGCTTCGCACGCCACACAAAATTACTCGGCAACGGCGCAAAACTAACGCCGCGCTCCGTCGTCGGCCCCAATCGCGTCTCCACTCCGAACGGCTGGGCCGAAAAGCAGAACCCGGCGTGGGATTCACTCGACGCAGATCGGCGCAAAGATCTTGCTCGCCGTATGGCCACCTTCGCCGCGATGGTCGAACAAATGGATACCGGCATCGGCCGCATCCTCAATGATCTCGAAGCAAAGAAGGATCTCGACAACACACTCATCCTGTTTTGCTCCGACAACGGGGCCTGCGCAGAATGGGATCCCTTCGGCTTCGACGTTTCGAGCGGCCCAACCAACGTTCTCCACACTGGGGAGAAACTCAACGAAATGGGGCAGCCGGGCACATATCATTCCTACGGCTCCGCCTGGGCGAACCTATGCAACACGCCCTGGCGCCTCTACAAACACTACACACACGAAGGCGGCATCTCGACGCCCTGCATTGCGCACTGGCCCACACAGATCAAACCCGGTGTCGACCATCGTCCGTGGCACTTCATCGACATCCTGCCGACTCTGGCGCATGTCGCCGGCACTCAACCGCCCCCAGGGATTGCAGGCGAAAACATGGCCGCCGCCTTTACACGTGGGCGAACAAAGAGAGGCCCGATCTTTTGGGAGCACGAGGGCAGCCGTGCCGTACGCGAAGGCAAATGGAAACTCACAGCGGTGCAGCCCAAGGGCGCCTGGGAACTCTACGACATCGAGAAAGACCGCTCAGAGTTGAACAATCTCGCAGTGGCGAATCCTGTCCGGGTCAAGGCCATGGCCAGCCAATGGGAACAATGGGCCAAACAAAACCAGGTGATCCCGTGGATTTGGGATCCTCCCTATGTAGAGACCTCGAACTTACGGTGAGACTGTTATGACTTCCCTGACCCGACGTGGCTTTCTTTCCGCAACCACTGCCACGGCAACCGCGCTTGCGGCCGAAGATCCCAACAAGATCAAACAGGCTCTCAACCAAAACAAGCGGGCTGTTTGGGTAAAAGATGGCTGGGTCCGTGACCCTTACGTCATCCTTGCTCCCGACAGCTTCTACTACTACACAGGAACCACGCAACCGCCCGGACAACCGGAGGAAATCTACAACACCGGCCTCGGCCCCAAGAGCAAAGTGGGCTGGCATGTGCAAGTCTGGCGCAGCCGCGACCTCGTGCAATGGGAATCCCTCGGCACGCCATTCTCCCTGCAGGAAGGCTTCTGGTCAAAAGCGGAGAAGGCGAAGTTCGAAGCCATACCGCAAAGCGAATGGCGCTTGTGGGCACCGGAGTTCCACTGGATGGATGGCCGCTGGGCCGTGATCCACACTTCGCCGTCGCCACATCGCTCATCCAATTTTTCTTTGACGGCAGGCCCGGATCTGAAAGGCCCGTGGACGCATCCAATGGGCGAAGCGGTCGCGCATCGCCACGATCCATCCTTGTTCAAGGACGACGACGGCACCTGGTGGATGATCTGGGGTGCAACGGAGATCGCACCCTTAACGAAAGACCTCACCGCATTCTCCGCCCCTCCGGTCACCATCGGCCCCGTGGGCGCTTTCGCCAAGATGGGGCACGAAGGTTGTCTCATGCGCAAGATCGATGGCCAGTACGTGCTGTTCGGCACGGGCTGGTCCACTGGCAAGATGCGGAAGGGCTCCTACAACCTCTACTTCGCAGTCGCCGACAAGATCACCGGCCCCTACTCCGAACGAAAGTTTGTAGGACGCTTTCTCGGCCACGGCACGCCCTTTCAGGACAAGCGCGGACGCTGGTGGTGCACGGCCTTCTACAATGCCAACGTGCCGCCCACGCCGGATGCCGACATCCAGAAGCGCGACCTATCAGACGATGCGCAAACGATCAATCAGCAAGGCCTGACCTTGGTTCCGCTCGAGATCAAACGGGTCAAGGGAGAACTCATCATCCGGGCCAAAGATCCTCGTTACGCTCAACCCGGCCCCGATGAAGCCCAGAAGTTCCCCATCAAGCCTGAATCGCTGACCGGTCACCTCGGTTGGAGAGGGAGGATCTACAGGCACTCCATCTAGGAAGCCTGCATCCGCTGACGCACTAGTGTGGCCGATGCGGCATCACCAGGGGCGTCGTCGCATGCTGTTGTCGCCAATCGGGGAACGGATCTGGCAAACGGGTCCAAGCCTTCTGCCCCGCCGCCATTTCCAGATCATCGAGCAACGCCCAGTTCAATCGAGACTGAATGCGCGCCCGGTCCATCTCTACACCAATGAACACCATCTCCTGGCGTCGGTCTCCAATATCCGGCAGCCAGATTTTCTTGATCTTGGCCTGAATGCCTTCATCCTGCGGCCATCGTGTCATCGCCACTGCGGCAAACCACAAGCCATATCGATCCACACTCTGTTGCGAACCGGCGATCGCCCAACCACCGATGTAGTTAAAACGCGATGCCAGCCAAACGTATCCCTTACCCCGCAGCACACCGGGAAACCCTTCCTTCATCACCTCATAAAACCGCCCCGGATGAAACGGCCGCCGCGACCGATACACAAAGCTGCTCACCCCATATTCTTCGGTCTCCGGCAGATGCAGCCCATTGATGATCTGCTGCCAACCGGGTGAAGACGAAGCCTGCTCTGGATGGAACAGCTTCGTATTCAGGATCTGTTCCAGCGGGACTTCCCCCTTCTCCGTGCAGATGATTTTCGCGTCTGGATTGAAGTGACGCAAGATGCCCTTCAACTGCTCAAGTTCCACCTCGCTCACCAGGTCCGTCTTGTTCACCAGAATCACGTTGGCAAACTCCACCTGCTCAATCAGCAGTTGCACCAGGCTGCGCGCGTCGCTCGCGTCATTGGCGATCTTCAGTTCCCGCAGGCTTTTTCCGGAAGCGTAGTCCCGCAAAAATGCCGACGCATCCACAACGGTCAGCATGGTGTCGAGGCGAGTCCAATCCATCAGGCTCCGGCCGTTTTCGGTTTCAAACAGAAACGTATGCGCCACTGGAAGCGGTTCTGAAATCCCTGTCGATTCGATCAGCAGATAATCGTACTTCCGTTCCTTGCCGAGGCGCTCCACTTCCTTCAGAAGATCATCGCGCAAGGTGCAGCAGATACAGCCATTCGACATCTCCACCAGCGTTTCTTCCGTGCGGCTCAGTTCCGCTCCGCCCTGCGCCACCATCTCTGCGTCGATATTGAGCTCGCTCATATCGTTGACGATGACGGCGACCCGCATCCCCTCCCGATTGCGGAGTACATGGTTCAGAAGAGTCGTCTTGCCAGATCCTAGGAATCCGGAAAGGACAGTGACCGGCAGCTTGGTGCGACTTTGCAGGTTGGTGGTGCTCATAGGGAATTTGGGATTGCGACGGAAGGTCGCCCTCTCTTGACGATATCAAGAGTCCACTCTCATTAACTCAATTTCAAGCCAGCGGACCTCATTCCTGCAGTAGCGGGCGGATCAGGCAGTCCAGCGGTGGAGTGCACAGCTCCACACCTCAAGCAAACACCCCTTGACCATCCCTTCAAATCATGATGGAATCGTCCTCAACATGAAGCTTCTTTCTGCAGTACTCGCTCTCGCTTCGATCGCGCTCGCCCAAACGGAACGCGGCCAGATCTCAGGCGTTGTCACCGACTCGACGGGAGCCTCCGTCGCAGGTGCCCAAATCCGCATCCTGAACAAAGCCACAGCCGCTCCGGTCTCACTCACCTCTGGCACCTCAGGCGACTACACCGCCGCCAATCTGCCTCCCGGCGAATACCGCATCGAAGTTACTGCCACAGGCTTCAAGAAGTTTCTTCAAGACAATATCACGCTATCGGCATCAGCAACAGTCCGCATCGATGCCGCCCTCCAACTCGGTCAGGTCTCGGAAACCATCGAAGTCACCACAGCCCAGGCCCAGGTCCAAACGGAAAACGCCCGCGTCTCGACAGCGGTCTCTAACAAACTCGTCGACGAACTCCCCCTCGTCGTAGGCGGCGAAATGCGCAATCCCTTCGGCCTCGTCGCCATCGCTGCAGAAGCCAAAGGCTCCGGCACCCGGCTCTCCCTTGGCGGTGGCCAGGCCCGCGCCTGGAATGCCACCATGGACGGCCTCTCCATCGCCACCAACCGCGCCGCTGACGCTACCGAAATCGCCTACACCGCCCCAAGTCTCGAAGCCATCACCGAATTTGCCGTCGACACCAACGGCTTCAAAGCAGAATATGGCCAGGCCGGCGGCGGCGTCATGACCTTCGTCTCAAAGAGTGGCACCAACGAATACCACGGCAATGCCTTCGAGTTCCTGCGCAACGACGCCATGGACGCTCGTGGCTTCTTTGCCCCACGCCGTGCCGTCTATAAACAACACGACTTCGGTGGCACCTTTGGTGGCCCCATCAGCATCCCCAAGCTCTACAACGGCAAAAACAAGACCTTCTTGTTCTTCAGCTTCGAAGGCTTCCGCAACCGCGTCGGCTCCACCGACGCCTTCTTCTCCGTCCCCACTCCGGAAATGTTCAATGGCGACTTCATCAACCTCGTCGACGCCTCGAATCGCCGCCTGCAAATCTACGATCCCTCCACAACCCGCGCCTCCGGCACCGGCTTCGTTCGCGATGCTTTCGCCAACAATCAAATTCCCCTAAGCCGCTTCTCTACCTTTGCCCGCCAGGTGCTCCCCTTCGCCTCGCCCGTCAAACCCAACGTCGCGGGCATCACCCCAGGCAACATCAATTACATCCGTAACAACTACATCTCTCAAGGCGGCAGCCTCACCACGCCCACCAACAAGACAAGCTTCAAGGTCGACCAGAACATCGGCTCCAAACAACGCGTTGGTTTCTTCGTCAACGTCACCCGTTTCGACAACAAGCTCAACAACGCCACCCCGGGCCTCCCCGAGCCCCTCTGGGCCGGCCAGGTCTCGGTCTTCGACACCGAAAGCTACCGCCTCACCCACGACTACACGGCCACCCCCAACCTCATCAACCACTTCGCCTGGGGTGCCAACAAGTTCTTCAAGAACTCCTTCTCGTCCAACGCCGGCAAACCCTGGAAAGACAAGGTCTGCATGAAAAATGCCGTGGATTGCAATGACAACTTCCCGCGCCTCACCTTCAGTGAATTCTCCCAGTGGGGGGCCGCCAGCTTCAACGGCACCGAGCAACCGATGTATTCGATCAAGAACGACACCACCTGGATCAAAGGCAAACACACCGTTAAGTTCGGCTATGCCTTTGATGACCAGCGCGCCAACGGCTTCGGCCAGCAGGACATCATGGGTGCCGCCCAGTTCAGCTTCCTCGGCACGGGCGTCCCCGGTGTCACCACTTACAACAGCGGTAGTTCTTTCGCCAGCTTTCTGCTCGGGGAAGCCAACGGCGGCAATACAGAAACGATTCGCAAGATCACCCAGTTCTACCGCTACCACGGCCTCTTCTTCCAGGACGACTGGCGCATTTCCCGCAAGCTCATCTTCAACTTCGGTCTCCGTTACGACAACACACGTCCCCCGATCTCTGCCACAGATTCATATTCTGACTTCACTCCCGACCGGCCCAACCCCGCAGTCAATGGCTTCCCCGGCGCACTGCGCTTTGCGGGCAATGGCCAGGGCCGCGAAGGCGTTCGCGCGCTTGTCCCCAGTTGGAATGCAGGTTGGGGTCCACGCCTCAGCCTTGCCTACTCGATGAACGACAAGACCACCATCCGCCTCGGTGCCGGCCGCAGCTTCTCTCGCGTCGCCGTTGTAGGTTCCAGCGGCCACATCGCTGGCTTCGTCGGTCAGTATTCGTTCAGTTCGCCCAACAACGGCGTCACCCCTGCTTTCCGTGTCGACGAGGGACTCCCCCCTTACGCGCTGCCGCCGCAGATCAACCCTTCCTTCCAGAACAATCAGACCGTTGATTACTGGAATGGTCAGGACGCCGTCCGTGCCCCCGAGAACATCACCTGGACCATGAGTGTCCAACGTCAGCTCAATGCAAATACAGTGCTCGACGTCTCCTACAACGCCAGCCTCGGCTCTCACCTGCCGACCAGCTTGCTCAACTTCAACCAGATCCCAACGAACATCTACGAATCCTTCGTGTCCCGCTTTGGCGCCACCCAGGCTAACAACATCCTGCGCGCGCAGGTCACTGCTGCCGCTGCCGTAGACGCTGGCGTCCACCCCCCCTATGCCAACTTCACCAATGCCGCCGTCCAGCTCAACCGTACCGCCGGCCAGGCCCTCCGCCCCTTCCCTCAATATCTGAACATCCAGACCGGTGCCCGCGAAGGGGACAAGTCGGGCCATTCCACCTACCACGCACTCGTCATCAAGGTTGATCGCCGCTACTCAAGCGGCCTCACCTTCAACTGGTCCTACGCCTTTTCAAAACTCCTCACCGACTCCGACAGCTACGGCGTCGAAGGCAGCGCCTCCCAGGACCACTTCAATCGGCGTCTCGAAAAATCCATCGGCCGCGACGATCAAACCCATAACCTCAAGCTCAACACGATCTATGAACTTCCCTTCGGCCAAGGCCGCAAATGGGCTCTCCGCAACCCAGTCGTCAACGGCATCGCCGGCGGCTGGCGCATCGGCATGATCCAAGCCTACACATCCGGCTTCCCGCTCGCCATCAGCCGCAACAACCCGCTCGTCATCTTCAACGGCACGACGCGCCCCACGATTAACTCTTATGACAACTGGCAGCCCAATTGGCAAAACGGCAGCTTCGATCCCGCCGTCGATCGCCGCCTGAACCGCGCTGCCTTCCCCACCCAGCCCATCAACTTCGGCAACACCACCCGCTTCAACCCCAGGCTGCGCGAGTTCCCGATCCTCAACGAAAACATCAGCGTCGGCAAAGCCTTCGCCATCCGCGAAAAGATTCGCCTCGATTTCCGCGCCGAAGCTTTCAACATGTTCAACCGCGTCCGCTTCGGCACCGGCAACACAAACCTCGACAACAACGCCTTCGGTGTCGTCGTTGACCAGTCCAATACTCAACGCCAGTTGCAGTTGGCGCTCAAGCTATACTTCTGAGTAATTGATCTTACTCAGATGCGGTGTGGTGTTTGTGAGTCTGATCGCGTCATCGATCTACTCCTCAGCCCAGCCATTGCGAATTGGCTACGGTAACTTCCCGCCTTATAACTTTCGCAACGCCAGCAATCAGCCGGTGGGCTTCCAGATCGAAATCCTGAATCAAGCTGCCCGCAGATCAGGGATCGCTCTTGACTGGACTTATAGTCCAGGTGTTGGAATGGCCTGCCTGTCTTCGAACGCTTGTGACCTATGGGCCCAGGCATCGACCAGAATTACCCCAGAGCAAGGCATCGCTCTTTCCAAACCCTGGTGGGGACTTCATAAGTCCTTTCTGGTGACCCGGCCCGCGGACTTCCGCAAACCGTCCGACTTTCGCTCGCGCACACTCGCCTCCCTGTCCAGCTCGTCCATCCTCCGCGAAATTGGCAAGGAATCCCCAGCGGCCTCCATCGCAACCTTCCCATCGCGCGCCATCGCGCTCCAGGCACTTTGCAGGGGGCAGGTCGATGGCTATTTCGACTCCACCGCCGAGCTCATTCAGCTTTCCCTCAGCCGCCCGCCAGATTGCCAGACCTCTTCCTTACACCTGATCCCAGCCCGGACAACCACACCGTTTGGCTTGGCTGCCCGGTCCATGCACGAGTCCTCAATGCAAAGACTCCGATCAGAAATCGACGCCATGTCGATCGATGGAACCCTAATGGAGATCGCTTCGCATTACATGCTCTTTGCAGATCTGGAGTCTTACGTCTCCTATAGCCAAACTCAGAACTTGCTCCGACGCAATACTCTCATCTACATAGCCACCGGCCTTTGCATTATTTCCCTCCTCGCCGCCTATTTCGTTTACAGACTCAAGCTCAGTAACCTCCGCCTCGCTGAGGCGCTCGACCGGGCCGAAGCCTCCAATCGCTCCAAGCGCGAGTTCCTCACCATGATAGCCACGAGCTCCGCACCCCCATGACTGGAATCCTCGGTATGATCCAACTGGCCACTTAAGAGCCAGAGCACAACCAACGGACTGACTTCCTCACCTCGGCACGCAAGGCGGCAGATTCTCTACTCGTTATCCTCAACGACATTCTCGATTACTCCAAAGCCCGCTCCGGCAAACTCGAAATCAAGCCCGCCTCCTTCGATCTCCGTCACATGCTCGATGACATCCCCGGCTTGTTCGAACCTTCCCTTTCCGGAAAACCGGTGAGGCTTTCTATCGAGATTGACCCCGCTCTACCCAACTTCATCCTTGGAGATTCTGTCCGGCTCCGTCAGATCCTTGTAAACATCCTTGGCAATGCCGTCAAGTTCACCCACCAGGGGGAGATCCGGTTCTCCGCATCGGCCATCGACAACCGCCTTCGCTTCGAAATCTCAGATACAGGCATTGGGATTCCGCCCTCAGAGCTTTCGTCGATTTTTGAAGCCTTCACCCAGGTCCATCACTCAGACACCAAACTATACGGCAGCACTGGTCTCGGTCTTAGCATTGCCAATCAACTGGCACAACTCATGGGCAATTCCATTTCGGCTTCCAGCCAACTTGCCAAAGGCAGCACCTTCATTGTCGAGATCCCCTTTAGCCCAGCTTCTGCACCACCAACCACCACCAAAGCTCCACAAATCAGTGCAAAGCTGACCGGCCGCAGAATCCTGCTTGCTAAGGACAACCCAACCAATCAGCGCCTATTCACAGTTCTGCTCCAAAAACAGGGTTGCCTGGTTCAGGTTGCGGAGAATGGTACGCAAGCCATCGAGATGTTCACAACTGCCCAGTTCGACATCGTCCTCATGGATGTTCAGATGCCGATCATGGATGGCCTTGAGGCCACTCGCATACTCCGTTCGCAATCCCAGGTCCCCATTCTTGGCCTCACAGCCCACGCATCAGAGTCAGACCAACAAGCCTGCATCACCGCCGGAATGAATGCCGTCCTTACAAAACCTGTCGACACTCAGAGGTTGTTTAGTCACATTCAGCAGCTGGTAACAAATAAATCCTGATTTGGACCACACCAAAGTCACTCCGGCGCGTCCTTTAGTCTGATCCAGAGCCGCATGCCGCAGTCCAAACCCTCAATTTCCCCTCAGGGCCCCATCCTCCGCGCCATTGAAACCGAGATGGAACGCAATTGGAATGCTTTCCAAAAGATGCCGACCCCACCGTTCTATCTTGCTTACGAAGTCACCGAGTATGACACCATCAGTGCCGCCGGCAGCTTCGGCACACTGACGGACTCTTCCACCGGACGCACCCGCAACCTCGACATCGACCTCCGCGTAGGTTCGCCCAAGCTCGACAACTACCATCCGGTGCGCGGCAACACCTTAATCATGCTGGACAACTTCAACCCGGTTACAATCCCCATTGAAGATGACCCAGCCGCCATTCGTTCTGCAATCTGGTACCAAACCGACCAGCGCTACAAGCGCTCGATCGAGCAATGGATCGCGATTCAGACCAACGTCAAGGTCAAGGCCGAAAACACCGACAAAGCGCCAGACTTCTCTTCCGGTCCCACCGAGAAGTTCATTGAGCCGATTGTCAAACTCTCCGCAGTCGACCGTAAAGCCTGGGAATTGAAAGTCCGTACTTACACCAAACCTTTCAAGCGCTACGGCAACATTTACCAGGCCGACGCCCGGATCAGCGCCAGCATCGAAACGCGCACCTTCGTCAACTCCGAAGGCAGCCGCATCCAAACCTCGCAACCGTTCTATCGCCTCTCCATCAATGTGTTCGCCAAGGCCGACGACGGCATGGAGCTTCCCAAATCCGAATCCTGGTTCAGCACAACCCTCGCTGGCCTTCCCTCAGACGAAGAAGTTCTAGCCCGCGTCAACCAGATGGCCAAAGATCTGATGGCGCTGAAACTCGCCCCGGTCATGGAACCCTACACCGGCCCGGCAATCCTCTCCCCGCGTGCAACAGGCGTCTTCTTCCACGAAATCTTCGGCCATCGCATTGAAGGCCAGCGTGCCAAGAACGAAGATGACGGTCAAACCTTCAAAGACAAAGTCGGCCAAAAGATTCTGCCCGAGTTCCTCAGCGTTTACTCCGATCCAACCCTCACCAAGCTGGGCAAAACCGAGCTCTCCGGCTGTTACCGTTACGACAACCAGGGCATCAAGGCCCGCCGCGTTTCGGTCGTCGAAAAGGGCATCTTCAAAAACTACCTGATGTCCCGCACCCCGATCGAAGGCTTTGCAGAATCAAACGGCCACGGCCGACGACAGGCCGGGTACAACGTCGAAGCCCGCCAATCCAACCTCATCATCGTCGCAAGCGAAGCAGTCTCTCGCGAAGAGCTGAAGAAGAAACTCACCGACGAAGTTACCAAGGCCAAACTTCCCTACGGTCTCTTCTTCGATGACGTCCAGGGCGGCTTTACTCTTCCCGGCCGGGAACGTCCAAACTCATTTACTGTCATCCCAGTCATGACCTACCGTATCTATCCCGATGGCCGCGAAGAACTCGTCCGCGGCGTCGATTTGATCGGCACCCCCCTCACCACGTTTGGCAAGATCACTGCCGCAGCCAACGACCCTTCTGTCTTCAACGGTATCTGCGGCGCAACTTCAGGAGGAGTCCCCGTGAGTGCTGGCGGCCCCTCGCTTTTAGTCAGCCAGGTTGAGATCCAAAAGAAGCCCAAATCTCAGGAACGCTCCCCCATTCTTCCGCCACCCTTCGACGACCCTAATATTGGTACCTGGCGTGAACTCATTTTCGGAGGTAATTACTAATGCGTCGCCGTTCTTTCCTTGCCTCCTCGGCAATCCTGCCAGCAATCTCCCAAGCAGCACTGCCCGAGGACACTCTCCTCAAAGCGATGCGTGACGAGCTCAAGCGTTCGCTCAAGAAACTGCAGCTCGAAAACCTCGAAAAGCCCTACTTCCTAAGCTACCGCATCACCGAGACCACAACGGTCAGCGCCTCAGCCAGCTTCGGTGCGCTCAGCAGTTCCGGCGAGTCTCGTCGGCGCCTTCTCGCTACCGAGTGCCGCGTCGGCAACTACACGCAGGACAACACGAACTTCTATTCCGCCCGCACTGCTTTTTCGGGGGTCATCCGTATCCAGGCCAACTTCGGTTCCAGCCTTTCCCTCGATGACGATTACGATGAGTTCCGCCGCCAGTTCTGGCTCTCCACAGACAGTGCCTACAAACAAGCCCTCGACGATCTCGCCAAAAAGCGGGCTGCTCTGGAAAACCGCACCCGTACTGGCGCACCGAGCGCCGACTTCTCTAAAGAAGAGGTTGTCGAAGTCACGTTAAACAAACCGGTCGACTTCCCCACCAAGGCTAAGGCCGAAGCTCTCGTCAAGCAACTCTCCGCACTTTTCCGCGACTCCGCACACATCGACAACTCGGGTGTCCGCCTGGATTGTACGAACATCCTCACGCGCTTCACCTCTTCGGAAGGCACGGAGTTCTGGAGAAATGAGCCCGGGATCATGCTCAACTGGTATGCCGAAACCCAAGCCACCGACGGCATGCCCATCACTGATGTCGAATCCCTCTACGTCGACTCGATGTCTGCTCTTCCCTCCTTCGAAGAACTCTCCAAACGGATCAAGGCCTTCCAGCAAAGGCTGAAGAACCTCCGCGAGGCGAAAACTCTCAGCCGTTACGCTGGCCCTGTGCTGTTTGAAGGCCAGGCAGCAGCAGAGCTTTTTGCGCAAGGCTTTGCCACAGCGCTCTTGGGCAATCCACGCATCGTCGTCGACGACCAGCGCTTCGAAGGCATGTTTGCTGCCTCCGCCGGCGTCTTTACCGACAAAATCTCAACCCGCGTTCTGCCCAGCCACATGAAAGTCACTGACGACCCAACCCGCAAGGATTTCTCGGGCTCTTACCCCGTCGACGAGGAGGGCGTTAAGGCCAAGCCCACCATCGTCGTTCAAGGCGGCATTCTCAAGCGCCTGCTCAATTCTCGTGCGCTTGTGCCGGGCGTAACTGACTCAACAGCCAGCCGCCGCGCCTCGGGCGTTGCACCATCGAACCTCATCGTTGAATCCACCAAAGCCAAACCCCTCGCGGAACTCAAGCAGGAAATGCTCCAAATCGTCAAAGACCGTGGCATCGAGTTTGGCGTCATCGTCCGCAGAATGGCCAATCCCGCGGACCAGTTTGCCCGACCGCGAGGACGCACAGTGATCTTCACCAGTGGCGCAGCTGGCCAATCCGTCCAGCTCAGCCCCGTGATTGAAGCCTTCAAGATCTTCCCCGATGGCCGTGAAGAGCTCATTCGCAACATCGAGATCTCCAGCTTCACCACCGCAGCCTTCCGCGACCTTGCCGGCGTCTCCACTGAAGCTGCTCCATACACAGCGCAGTTCCGCAACCTACGCCCCAACCCCTTCGTTGGCGGACCCATTTCCCTCGCCCGCATTCTGGTCACCTATTCGGTGCCCTCGATGCTATTCGAAGACATCACGCTGCAGCAGCCAGCGGGAGAAATTCCCAAGCTGCCGTTTATCGCTCACCCAAGCTTTGCCTAATTGACAAGATTCTTACTCCATCGAAACAAAACTGTGAAAGAATCACGATCTAGAAGACTATGCAACGTCGAGTCATGGCCTTTATTCTTGCGGGCGGCAAAGGCACCCGGCTTTATCCCTTAACCAAAGAACGGGCCAAGCCCGCCGTGCCCTTCGGAGGCCGTTATCGCATCTGCGACTTCGTTCTTTCGAATTTCGTCAATTCAGGCATCTATTCGATTTACGTCCTGATCCAATTCAAGAGCCAGTCTCTGCTCCAGCACTTGCGCGACGGCTGGGAATTCTCAGGCCTGCTGAAGAACCACTTCTGCATCCCGGTTCCGGCCCAAATGCGGTCTCCCGGTGAAAGCTGGTATCGAGGCACGGCGGACGCCATCTATCAGAACGTCAACCTGATCGAGCAAGCCGAGCCCGATGTCATCGCCATCTTCGGCGCAGACCACATCTACCGTATGAACATCCGCGAGTTGATCGAGTTCCATATCGACAAAGGGTCTGACGCTACCATCGCCGCCATCCCGGTTGAAAAGAAGTACGCCAGCGAGTTTGGCGTCATCGAAGCCGCTCCAGGCGGTTCCATCATCGGCTTCCATGAGAAGAACCCCGATGCGCCAACCATGCCAGGCGACCCAACACGCGTTTACGCCTCGATGGGCAACTATGTTTTCTCGACAGGCCTGCTGCTCAAGGAGCTATACGCCGACGCCGAAGACCCCAACTCTTCTCACGATTTTGGTCGCGACATCCTGCCACGCCTTGTCGGCAAGGTTCCAATGTACGCCTACGACTTCCAACGAAACCACATCCCCGGCGACCCCACCGACCAGGAACCCTACTGGCGCGACGTCGGCACCATCGACAGCTATTACGAAGCCTCGATGGACCTCCGCAGCGTCCATCCGCAACTGAACCTCTACAACCGCAACTGGCCCCTCCGCACGGCCGGCTACGAAGACCCACCAGCCAAGTTCACCTTCGATGAGAACCAGGTTCGCGGTTCCGCTGTAGATTCCATCGTCTCCGGCGGCTCGATCATCTCGGGCGGCGCGATCCGCAACTGCATCATCGGCAGAGGTGTCAAGGTTATGGGAGGGGCTGAAGTCGACGATTCGATCATCTTCGACAACTGCGAAATCGGCCGCGGCGCCAAGATCAAGCGGGCGATCCTCGACAAGAACGTCAGAGTCCCCGATGGCACCAAAATCGGCTACGATCTCGAATCCGACAAGAAGCTCTACTCTGTAACTGAATCGGGCATCGTGGTGGTCGAAGGCCGCCGCTCGCGAGTCGACGTCAGCTCGATGCAAATCGCTCGGCGCTACTAGCTGCTGGAACGGCAAGCGCGGCCGGACAAACGCTGGACTGAAGCAGACAATTCAAAGCTCTTCGACTAATGCAACGTTGGCCCTCATGCCATGATCCAGCGTCCGCTCCTCGACAAGATCGTCAGAATCCCAGATGGCACCAAGACCGGCTATGATCTCGAATCCGACAAGAAACTGTACTTTGTAGCTGAGTCGGGCATAGTGGTAGTCAAAGGTCGCCGGTCCCGTGTCGACGTCAGCTCAATGTGTTCCGCTCCGGACGTGGTGGACAGCGCGTTGGGAGTGAATTATTGCCATTGAATCACGCAGCAATTTTGAATTCAACAGAAAAATCGCGACGA
>Ga0194133_10001353_pt1 | contig 43545 bp, 59 predicted proteins | sample TA2KigOf40mmetaG_FD_155448 | JGI IMG/M metagenome (GOLD analysis project Ga0194133, IMG submission 155448) | Freshwater microbial communities from Lake Tanganyika, Tanzania - TA2015055 Kigoma Offshore 40m | ecosystem: Environmental > Aquatic > Freshwater > Lake | place: Tanzania: Lake...
GCTGCAACTGCTACTACTGCTGGTAGTATAACAAGTCAAGCCAACAGTGCCACAATTACTGCTACAAGTAATAATACAGCTAACCAAATTGTATTGAGAGATGCTAGCGGTAATTTCAGTTGTAATGTGATGACTGGTACTGCTACTGCTGCTCGTTATAGTGACTTGGCAGAAAAATACTCAGCAGACGAATTCTATGAACCAGGTACAGTTCTATGCTTTGGTGGCGACGCCGAAGTTACAGAGTGCGTAGCTGATATGTGCCGTAAGGTAGCAGGCGTTGTAACAACAGAACCAGCTCACTTGATGAACGCAGAACTAGGTGGCGTAGCAGCAGCTATTGCTCTACAAGGTCGTGTACCATGTAAGGTAGTAGGTCCAGTTGTCAAGGGCGATATGATGGTTGCAGCAGGAAACGGTCGTGCTCGCGCAGAAGCTAACCCAGCATTGGGCTCAATAATTGGTAAGGCACTAGAAAACTTTGATGGCGGCGAAGGCGTTATAGAAGTTGCAGTTGGTCGTCTATAATCAATTAGCAGCACATTTGTCTAAGTAACCTTAAGCAGGACTATCTCTTCATTAATGCGGCCGTTCATCTTAGTATCTACCGCATTAATTTCATCTAAGAACTTGCGTAGAACTACCTTCCCCGCACCCGCAAGCGCCTTTAATTGTTCTGCTGGCTTGCGCAGAGTTTTGCATACACTAAGGGTTTCGTTAAATCCTGTAATACTAGTGCCCTTTATTCCTAACTCTTGATAGTCTGCGGCCACATACTTGCCTAGCTTACGATTTTTAGTATTATAGACCCATAACTCTTTACTGCCTATGATGTCAATAGGATTTACACTAACTAGCTTAAAGGGTTCATCAGTCTTTTTATACTTTAATTTACTAACAATTTTTTCTTTACTAATAATTTTTGGTTTTCTAGGCTTTTTTGCTGCCTTAGCTTCCTGTTGTAACATTGTGCAGGCAGTGTCAATTTCTGTTAAGAAGTCGATTAATTTCTTAATCTGTTTGCGGCTACGATGTTGATATCCTTCTACTAATTGGCGATCTGCTTTACCACTTGCAAGTTCCTGAAGCTCTGCTAGTTGTCGCCCGTAAAAGTCTTTTATGATTCTAGCGTGAGCAGACTTGGTTTCACGGCCACGCAGTATGTTAGGAATTTTAAATGCTCTAGGATCAAAGTTGTCTGCATCAGCATGCCATTCTGCTAGAGCATCTTCAATTTCAGCTGTTTTTGCAAGACTTACTTCGCGTACTCGTTCGTGAATTGAGGTAGACACGCTAGCATCTTCAACTTTCTTAGCAGGAGTATCATCGGCTCCTTCTTTTAAGACCCTTTCAATTTCATTATAAAGCCAAGCTCCTGTGGAACGACCGTTGTTAAAATCTTCTCTAACTTCGGGCATACCTCTTAAAAGGCAACTAGCTATTGCCCCTATTGTAATCTGACAGCGCCAGTCTTTGGTATCTTTAAATGATTGGATCTGTTTTTTATTAAAACCCTTCTGCGCCATCCATTTAATTACGTTTGGCTTAAGATCTTTTGAAACAAAATTACTATTGTAGTAGTTCATAACCCTACGGAATTTAGCATTAAATTCCTCTGCGCTTAAACTATCCGCATCATCCCAATTTGGTACATAGTCTTTTTTTGGCGCGGAAACATCAAGTTTTCTAACTTTGGTCTTGGCCATCAAATGCTCCTAAGTTGTTACGCAATATCATCATTATATAGTCAAACCACAGCAATGTCAAGCTCAAAAGAAAACCCGCCCGTCGGACTATGTCCAAAAGAGGAGCGGGCCATGTTGCTATTTTTTGGCTGGTTCTTTTTTAGGTTCTTCTTTGGTTGAAGGTTTGTCAATTTTGGGCATTTCTTTTGGCTGTTTTTGGCATTCAGTCTTTGTTTTATTTGTTTCTAACTTGCAGTCAATTTTGGCTGATTTTGGCACACGAACTTCATGTGTTTTATTGCCAATATGTACGTCTTTGGTTTCACCTTTAGGATCATTAGCGTAGGCTACGTTGAAACCTATGCTTACTAACATTGCCAGGGCTAATTTCATAATACGCTCCTTACTCTGTATTTACAAAAAAGCCCACGGTTATTAGTGGGCTTCTTTTAGTTTTCTAAGTGCCAGCTGTCTGGCCAACCATAATCTAAATTTAACATAATCACTTAGTTCTTTTTCCTTTACTATGCGTATTCTATTTTTATTAGGAGCAATTGCGTCATCAAATGTAATAATATGTTCTTCGTCAAGGTTAAAATTAAGTAATTTAGATAATGGTGGCTTTCTAACCAGTATTATTTTTTTACAGGATCAGCGGCTTTCTTTTCGTCTTTCTTAGCTGGTGCAGCAGGAGCAGCAGCAGGTGCGGTAGCTGTAGCAGCAGGAGCAGCAGCGGCTGGTTTAGCTTCTGCTTTCTTATCGTCTTTCTTATGATCTGCTGCGAAAGCGGTTACTGCAAATAATGATGCGATTAAAGTTGTAATTAATTTCATTTTATTTTCCTTTTAAAAAAAACACAGTTTTGTCTGTGTAATAATAACAACGCCTGTGTGTGTATTTTAGTTGACAAGACTATGTCCAAAGACTATCACGAACTTTGATTAAACGACACATCATTTCGGTATCTTCGTCTTTTTGCTCTTGCTCAATCTTTTGGCAAAGATCTAAAATTTTCATAGTTTCTGCACGTTCATCTTCGGTCTCGTGTTCGCTGCCTAAAAATGCTAGATCACTTAAACCTTGTGCTTTGGCTTTCTCTCTACCTAATTCACAATGAGCAGTCCAACCACTGGCTTCATGTGGGTCTGGACGTTGGGGATAAACTTCTTTCCACCAGGTATACAGTTCGTAGATTTCTTTGGCACTGACGGCTTGAGGCGTAAATTTGCCAATATTTTCACTACCTGGTTGACATTCATTTTCTTCCCAAACAAGGCTCATAGCCCATTTAAGATGATCAATGCCGGCTTCTGGACAACGCCAAGTACGCCAACGGAACCATCCTGTGGAATACCAAGGACTCTTATATTTCTCACGAGCCTCCTTGTCCCAGGCTATGTGATTCCAAGCAGTCTCAACTTCAACAAAATCAACGAGCTCATTGAAAAGACAAGGCAGAAAACGATTACCAACATCACGCCACTGTCCCCGTGGAATATCTCTTGGGTGTGCAGTAAGAGCGTGAGTGCTAGTGATCCAACGATTATTAATATAATACTTAAGGTCATAAACACGATCAATAGGCCACCATAAAAAACTCTGTACGTAGTCCAAACCTTCCTCAGCAATCCAATATCTTATGGGATTTTTTTCCTTGGAGGCCTTATGCCATTTGGCCCAACCCAAACTGGTTTCGGCAGTGGGCTTGTCTGATCCACGTAGCCAATCAGCGAAACTACTGCAACTCCAATAATGCTTTCTCATTTTACACCTTTTCGTATGTTTGTGCGAATATGTCTTTTTTAACTACGCCATAATCGTTTTCACCGTGACGAACAATGACATCCTCACCTTTATGGTAGGCCAATTGACTACCATTATATTGTAAGGTGACTTCACCATCGTGATCTGCTAGCTTACAAACTTTTACAATCTTCTTAGGACTAGCAGTTCCATCACCGTTATCACTTTTTAATTTTTCAAATGTTTCAGGACCAATAGGATATTCCTCACCTTTTGGTCCAGTCATAATATAGTCACCTGGACTATACTTAACTGGACCTTCCAGAGTATCTATAACACCACCATCTTTGGCTATACGAAATGGCTCACGTTTATCTGGTCGTTTATATGCTTTAAAAGCACCGTCCCTAAACCAAGCATCTGTAATGCCGCCACCTTCGACGATATTAATATACTCTCTCAATGTTTTCATTCGTTTTTACTTCCTGTAAGTTGTAAAAGATTCAAAAATATATTAATAAAGTCTAGATACAGTGTAAGGGCACCTTGAACTTCAGCTCCACTACTATGGTCTTCAATAAGTATTTCACGGATGCGCTGTGTATCATATGCTGTTAGTCCTAAAAAGATAATGATAGCCAGTGCAGAAATAACCATCTGCATAACTGTACTTCCAATAAAAATATTGATGATACTAGCTATTATAATTGCTATTAGGCCTATAAACATAAATTTGCCAAGGCTGTCTAAACTTTGTTTAGTAAAATAACCATATCCACTCATTACCGCAAACAGCACTGTAGCACCCATAAACGCTGTGAAAACACTACCTAGCTGAAATACAGCAAAAATCATACTAAAACTTAGACCCATTAGAGCGGCAAAACCTAACAATAACGATAACCCCATAGTCTTAGGTGTATCTGAATTTAGAACAAAACTAATACCAATTACTGCAATTAATGGTGCAAACATAACAATATACTTGATCCAACCAGTAAAGAAAAATCTCAAAAGTTCTGGATTTAATCCCACAAATCCTGCCACCGCCATACTGGCAACAACTGCCATCATCATATAACCGTAAACTCTGCCCATTGCTGTATTAATTTCTGACGCAGATCTGTAAGAAGGCCACTGCATTGTAGAAGTTAAATTATTTCCAAACATAAAAATCTCCAATATTAATAATGTATTTAAACTGTATCAGTATTTTTAATAGCATCAAACGTTTCTCGTTTCCTTCGTTCTTGATATTCTTTCTCTTCAGCACTCAGCACCTTTTCAACTAAGTCTTGGAAAATAACTAAACAAACCTTTTCTCCTCTGTCAGAAAGATGTCCATATTGAGGACCAAAATTACTTTGATAATAAAGATTTTTATTTTGACCTAATTCTTTTATACATCCATAAATTAAATCTTTTACAACTTCTTTATCTAGTTCATATTTTTTCGCCAACTTCAAATCCTCTAAAACGTAAAAAACGCGGAAACCTAAGTGAATAAGAACCGTCTTGATTTTGTGTAACAGCATCAGCTCGAACCTCAACTATTTGACCAAGTAACGTATCACGCTTGTTCCAGAATGTGGAACGCTGACTATCACTAAATCCAGAACCACAGTTCACTTGTATCTCTCTACCATCATCTGTACCCTCTAGAACAAATGCACCAAGTCTGCCTACATTACGGCCTGTGCCTTGTTCAACCTCTACTACTTCTAGTGATACTTCAATAAAAGGTTTAAGTTTAAGCCATGCAGTAGATCTCTTACATTCATACGGTGCCTGTGGATCTTTTATCATGATACCTTCGTACCCGCCATCTATTGCTTGTTTGTTAATAGCACTTAATTCTTTCTGCCCTTGATCTGTATTTAAATCTACGAGAGTATGATCCAATATCTTGATATTAGGGGTTTCCTCTAACCAAAGATCCTTCCAATAACTTAGTTTTTCTGTGCGATAAGTCTGTGGCTTGTCCCAACGACCCAGTTCAAAATCTGCCAAAGGCAGATAGTCAAAAAGATATAAAACAGCGTCATCGGTCTTGACGTCACTTTTCCTATGAACCTGACGCATAAGATCTTGAAAACTACTGCTCATCACTTCACCGTCATATACCACAGGCTCAGTTATTCCTGTGCAGGTTTTTCGAAACTGTTCTTTAATCTGTTCAAAATTATTAAGTTCCTTACCATTTCTGCTGAACTGATCAACACGGCCCTCAGGGTAAACAACTGTAATAACTCTAACTCCATCAAGCTTAACTTCTATAAGTTTAGACCCTTCAAGTTTACCTTCATGATTAACACTGTCGTGAGCTAGCTGACAGCCAAAAATAGGAATAACAAAATTAGGATATTCACGTTCCACAACTTTGTTTATGGTTTTATCGCTTATCCCACAGCGTAGATCTTTAATAAGAATACGTCGATACCAATTGTTCCACTGCTTATTTGTACAGTTACTCATTATCTCATCAACCATATCGCGAGCAGTATTCCCAGTAACCTGACGACTAACAAAACCTGTGATTACTAATGTAAATACTTCCCAATCTACACCCGGACCATCTGGTCCAGTTCGCTCTGCTACCTGTTTGATTCCGAATGTGATCATTGGGTCCAGTGCTAGACGACAACCCTCGAAAAAATCTTTGTTATCAGCTATTGCCTGAGCTAGAATTATAGCCTCCTTGTTTAAACGACTAGGATGATCTTGTAGTGTACTGATAACATATTCTGGAGGGTCAAACATTATGGCTCCTAAATGTGTAAATATCCATTATAATACTATATTTCGTTTAATAGGTCAAGTACCTAGCAGTTCGATATGGACGATCTATATCATAATTTGCAAGGAATTTAACAGTTTGAATTTTTAATTTTTTGATTACACCATTGTTATGATCGCCGTCAAAGCATATCATGTAATCATAGAATATACTTTTTGGATTAGTTTGCCATGAGTCTGTATCTAACCAATTTGCACTAGTGAGGTGATCATCTCCAAATTTGTCCCATAGTTCACAGGCCAAGTTAAAGGCAAAAGCTCCAATTTCATCCTTATCTCCAAGGTAACTCTGTGTTTTTTGTTGGTCTAAACTGCTAGCATTACCAAAATAACTAGGAATCTCTTTAAAATTTCTACTTCTATGTTGTCGCATATGAATTATTTCATGAAATAGTGTATCAACTGCAAGTTTAGCTAGCCTGCGGAAACTACTCTTTTTAGTTACAATGTTTGTTTGTTCTCTGTTGTAGTAAAAATCTAGCTGTATTGCAGGTAATCCATCTTCGTCATTTTCTGATATATAGCATCCACCAACATAGATAGAATTTAACTCTATTTTTTTATTTAATTTATTTTTTACTATGACAAAAAATCTTTGTTCGAAGAATTGTTTAATTGTTTTTTGTATTAATTTAATAGGAACTTCAACTGTACCAAGTGAATACAGTTCGTTTTTAAATTCTTTATATAGTTTTTGGCGAGTTACTTGGTTCCAGTTATGCATCTCTACCTCCAATGCATATTTATCCGCTACTATTTAGGCCTTTTTTCAACTATTTCATCTATAAGTCCATATTCAAGCGCCTGTGGAGCGCTCATAAAAGTGTCGCGATCCATGTCACGTTCAAAATCCTCATATTTTTTGCCTTTGTTATTGTGTTTTACATAGATTTCAGTAAGCCTTTTTTTCCAGTGCATAATTTCCTTATAACTAATTTCAATATCTGATGCCATACCTTGAGCACCTCCCGATGGCTGATGTATCATATGACGAGCATTTGGCAACATTTTACGCTTACCAGCCGCACCTGCCTGTGCTAACAAACTTCCCATTGAACAAGCTTGGCCCATAACAATTGTTTGAATGTCTGGACGAATGAATTGCATTGTGTCATAAATTGCCATTCCTGCTGTTACACTACCGCCTGGACTGTTTATATAAAAAAATATGTCTTTATTATTATTTTCTGCCTCAAGGAAAAGTAATTGAGCTACAATAAGACTGGCTGTGTGTTCCATAACAGCGCCATCAAGCATAACTATACGGTCTTTCAATAAACGACTATAGATATCATATGCACGTTCTCCTCTGCTCTCAGACTCTATGACCATTGGTACTAGATTAGGCATTTCTTCCATCCTTTGTGTTAGTAATCTTTGGTCCTTTACTGGTAAAACTCATACCTGCATATCGACCTTCATATACGTAATTATTATAAGTTAAATTTAGCTTTATGGATCTATTAAGACTTACACTAAGCCACTTATGTTCTTTAAAATCTAAAACCTCAGCCGTAACAGTTTTGTCATTGTTTTCACATAAAACCGAACAGGTGTTTCCATAGTGCTTAGTCATTGGTTGCTTTCAATAATGTGAACCTTTGACCAATTGGTCATTTTACACCTCCAAAATAATTTCCGGATTCCATCCGCTGTCTGCTTCAAAACCTTCGTAGCCTCGCGGATTACAAACTACTCTAGTTGATCCTACCATATAGTCACAGACATTATGTGTATGTCCATGCGTCCATAATTTAATTTGAGGATGATCCACGATGAACTCAGTAAGGTCACTACGATAAGCACCATTTAAGTGATTGTCATTTCTAAAACTTGGGTGTGTACTCTGCGGAGTAGGAGCGTGATGTCCTACCACTACATACTGTCTGTCTGGATCCGATTCTACTACAGACTTAATATAAGCAAGACTTTCACGGTGACGGCCCAAAGTTGTAACCGGCTTCAGTCTGCTATAGTTTTTAGTACTATCACGTATAACACGATAGTCATTCATACTGTTTGAGCAGATACTCATTGTGGTCGGATCATTACGATTAAAGTCTGTCCAGAGTGTAGCACCTACGAATACAATGTTATCGATCTCCTTGGTCTCCATTTCTAAAAAATAGACATTTGGAAATACAGCCGCTTCTGTTTTAAGCCAATCTATTGCATCAGGCCACTTGCCGTGATAAAACTCATGATTACCTGCTATGTAAATGACATGAGGAAATGCTTGACTTACCTGATTAAGGAAATTTCTAAAACGATCTGCCTTTCCGCGTTGTGTATAAGAAACAGGCAGGGTTACATCATCTGCAGCGAACTCGTGTAGATTTTGAGCAATCATAATATCACCCCCTAAGATCAGGAGATCATAGTTATGCTCGTTATAGATAAAAATGTCACTAAACTCTAGGTGTAAATCAGAAACCAATTTAATTTTCATTGCTGTGCTCTAACGAAATTAAGCCTTGTAACCGCATTGCCATGTTTGTAATGATTGCTATGTTCTTTAACCTTGGCTTTAGTAATAACGCAATTTCCATGTTTGAGATCTGTTTTGCTTATCCAACTGGCCATCTTGTTGTCTATAATAGCATTTATATTGTAGGCAGCAAAATTTTTTGATAGATTTGATTCTAAAATTTCCGCATCTTTATTGAATAAGACTATTCCTACTTCTCCAAGAAATGCATTTTCAAGTAACCTAATACGTTTTTCTATCTGATTTCTATCAAAATCTCTTTTATATACACTTGGTAAGCAAGCAATAATCCCTATTTCTTTAGCTTTAACCTTTCCACTCTCTAATATGCTGTTAACAGAGAGGTGAAATTCATTATCACCTTTTACTGCACTAAACATAAGTCTGCGGAAATAGTGCAATATTTTTACACAGTTAGACTTGTCTTCATCTAACACAGTGAGTTTATTAAAATACTGTAAATTATTGGAGCCAAAAGACATCATTCCTAATGAGAACTGGATAAGACTTTTATTAGGGTAAATTATAAATTGTAGATTACCAGAATTATCATAAATATTTTCAGTTTGTTTTATGTAATCCTTGTTTATTCTTTGCGCTGCGCAGCTTAGTTCTAAAACCGTTTGGACATCATACTCTGGATTCACAAAAGCCTCTTCAGTGTACGTTAAGATACTCATATTTTACATTAGATATCTGTCAAAGTCTATAAGAAATTCGTCCTTTGGTTAAATCATACGGACTTATTTCTATTCGTACTCTGTCCCCCAAAATAACTTTGATCTTGTTCTGCTTTAACCGACCTCCTATATAGCACAAAACTGACTGTACAGTATCATCTACTTTTACTTTGAAAGTAGAATTGGGTAATAAATCTTCTACTACACCTGTTAATTCTATAAGTTCTGAATTTTTAGCCATTCTTTGATATGACAATGGCGTTGTCTTCTACCTTAATTGTCAATGTGTCTCCTTCTTTCCATCCACATGCCTCCTGTAGCGCAGGTGGTATCCGCATAATAACATTATCAGGATCACCTGGAATGTCTTCAAATATTTCTTCAACTAGAAATGTCATTCTTTCCATCATTGTCCACCTTTATTGTTTGGCTATCTCCTGGAGCTATTCTATAATTATCTTCTTCGTTATCTTTAGTACTTACCTCAAAGATCATACTGTTCTCAACTAATGATACAAGTTGATGTGGATGCAACGGTGGATTATGCCAGGTATCTCCTTCGTTAAGTATTTTTTCTAAATAACTGGCATTTTTTGTATTACAGTAAATTAATTTAAATTTTCCTGTGTTTACAAACCAAGATTTTTCTTTATCTTTATGAAAATGTAGACTCATTTTGGCGCCTGCTTTTTCGAACACTAAAATTTTGCCTGCATATTTTTCATTTGTTGCCCATATAATTTCGTATCCCCAACCTTTCTTAACATAGCCTGATAACTGTTTCATATCCTATCATCATCCTTTTCGTCTATGACTATCCAACCTAGCTGGTTTAGGTCGTTTTCGATTTCTTCAGTTACCACGCCTTCAGATACATATGTACTTGGTGTAACTGTGTCTAGGTCATCTTGATATCCTTGATTTTTAATACCACTACAGTACCAATCAATGTAGTCACCTTCCTCACGCATATCAGCAATTATACCACCAGCATATCTCCAACTACAACTCCAGCGTTGGTCTTTAAGAATAGGCCAAGTGTCACGTTTTTGAAACTGCCTATTACACAAGGCCGCATAAAGATTTTGAGCATAATTATTGCTAGACTTTGTCTTATCCAAAATCCAATCTGTGCTACGCAGATCATATTCTAGATTATTATCTCTCCACTTAGGATCTGCTTCACGAATTTCTTTTTCATTGCGCAAGTCACTTAGGATTTTTAAAAACTCATCATTAACTGGTTGAACGCGACGGGCTTGAAAAGTGCCTCTATCCTTGCTGCTGTTTAGCTTTTTCATTACATCACCACAGCATTACCATTCTTAAATCCTACGTGTCCGCCTTCTTCAAGAATGCGACGATTAACCTCTTCAAGGGTAATTGGAGCAAAGTCAATTTGTTCAACACTAACGTTAAAGTAACTTGGGTCAATCTCACTACCGTATTCAAGTTCTCCAGTCTTTTTATTTACTCCTGTAATTTTCTTTACACGGTTAGCGTGAAGATGACCATGAATGTTAGTACCAAATCTACCAAGACTTTCTGGATGGATAGGAACATGACTTAAAATCATACCGTTTTTAACGTCAAAGGCACGAATGTCTCTAAAGTACGGAGTGTAGTCTTCAAGTTTAAAGATGTCGTGATTGCCACGGATCAGCACCTTATCACCATTAAGCCTACCGAGGATGTGGAGAAACTTACGGTTTATTACCACGTCACCCAGGTGATAGACCTTATCTTTTTTGCCTACACGTTCATTCCAGGCCTTAACCATAAACTCGTCCATTTCTTCTGCGCAGCTGAATGGGCGAAGAGGACTACCGTCTTCCCGCTTGAACACAGTACAGGTTTTCTCATGTCCAAAATGTGTGTCACTAATAAAAAATGTAGTTGTCATAGTTACATCTTAGCATTTACAATATTTAAGAAAATAAGACACGTTTTAAACTCTGACTAATGAGGTTGTAATTTTATTTTTTCTAAACTATCACGTCTAATCCAAAATTTTCTTTTTTGGTTTTCTCTGTGTACTTCAATAAATGTAGTTCCTTCTATTTCTTTGGTTTGAGAATAGTCGTCACAAATCCATACTTCATTAGTTGCAATATTTTTTAAAAGGTATTTTTTTGATTTAGGCATAATATTCTCATTTTATTGGTCTCGGATGAGGGATTCGAACTCTCGACCTCCTGCTCCCAAAGCAGGCATTCTAACCTGGCTGAACTAATCCGAGTTGTAATTTTTCAAGCTCATTATCTGTTAGGTACATTTCAAATTTTCTTTCATATTCATCTTTATTTTTGCTATTTACGTATTTAGAATAAAACGCAACATATGTTTTACCTATATCATAGGTCGGCAAACTTTTTTCAATAAAAATTTGATAACCTTCTGTTTCGCTTATTAATATCTTCATAATTCAATTATTCCTTGGTGGGCAGTGAGAGTCTCGAACTCCCGACCTACTGAATGTAAACCAGCCGCTCTACCCCTGAGCTAACCGCCCTTGTTAAATTTACTATCTGCTAACTCTCTGAAATGTCCATGGTTCGAATAAATTTTAAATTCTTTGTCTTTTCTGATTATAACATGATTTTTGATACTTTGTCTATAGAATGAGTCTGCCCAATCGTAAACCTGTTTAGCTATATTTGCAGCTGGTACTACCATAAAATATTCAAAGATATCAAGTTGTCTTTTCATAATTATAGCACCTACCTTGTCAGGTTTCAACCATTCTGGTAGACTTCTATTTGATTTCCATTGGCATTCAAACAATTTACAAGGATCTACTGGATGATTTGGATATATACTACAACCTTTATTTAAAAAAGCACATTTTAGCCCAGGACTAAATTTATATCCATATGCTTCACCAGATAACCATCCTTCACAACATTTTGTGCAGCCATCACAACTTCTTCCAATAGTTTTTACTTTAAATTGCATATAATTTACATAAGAAATTATTTATATGAATAAAATCGAACCAAAAGAGATTTTTGTTACTAATCAAGATATCAATCTTACTTTTCCTGTTTACACCTTTTCTTTAGAAAACCATATTGACATATCTGGATTGATATGTAAAATTAGGCTAATGAGAGAAAAATTTAAAATTTCTACTCAAACAAATGTACAATGTAGTAACGGATGGCGAAGTCCGTATCTTTACGTTAATGTAAATGAAGAATGCATGATGTTTTTAGAAACTATAAATGTTATAGAAAATACTATCAAGTCAATAGACAGCACAGTGAATGCTAAAGTATCAACGTTGTGGATGATGATTTACAATGCGCAGGATAGTACAGAATGGCATAATCACGGATCCTTATGGGACAGGCTATGCTATAATATAGTTTTATATTTAAATTCAAGTAAAACTCCTTTAATTGTAAAAACAAAATTAAATGAGGATTTATTAATATTTCCTGAAGTAGGAAAATTAGTTGTAATGCATCCTTTAACGCTACATTGTGTCCCTAAGGTGCAAGATGAAGAAAGAATTGTATTTGCTGCTAATCTAGCATATTTTAATCAATAAATCTAAATTAAAAATTATAAAATTTGATACAAAGTATAACGAGCGGCGAATCGGGATCGAACCGACAACATCCTGCTTGGAAGGCAGGTACTCTACCAATTGAGCTATCGCCGCTCGTTATACTCTATAACTGGTGCCGATTGTCGGATTCGAACTGACGACCTTTGGTTTACAAAACCACTGCTCTGACCAACTGAGCTAAACCGGCTTATTATTATTATATATGTTCAAAACTTATTTGTCTATTAATTTGACATCCCAGGCAAGACTTGTTCTATACCCCGTTCCCTGCCATGGATAAACTGTGTGTGGTAAGTAACTTGGAAACATAACCATTTTTCCTAATTCAGGTGTTACACGCCATGAATCAGTTAAAATAAATCTGCCAGGAGTTTTAATGGCAGGAATTCTAAATTCTAAACATCCGTCTGAGTCAGCCGAATCCATTGAAATATCTGGAACCTGGACATATAAATTGCCACTAATATGCGCCTCATGACTATGTAGGACCTGATAGTTACCTGGGCCTTGCCTTAAAGTCCAAACACTTACCAATAAAGGTTTTACCTTAGCCACTTCACTTTTATTATTAATCTGCATAACACGTTCAAGATATTCAGCACATTGTTGTTCTATATAATTTTTAAGTACATTAATATCAAGATTAAATTTATTTGGCAGTAACTGTATTTGTTGTCCACCACGGATACTTATTTCCAAATTTCCCGCGTCGTTATGTTCAGTATGTTTGTGCGCTTTATCAACTAGAACTTTTATAGTTTCAAATGTGCCATTAGGAACCTCATCAACTGCAACAACTATAGGGTTTATATATGCAAATTTCATTTTTGCTGCTTGGATAAATTATTCCATGCCTCTTCTTCTTCTTCTGTAACTGCAAGATTTTTTTTGTAATCTTGGTCTACAATTGATACATTATTGTACAAAGATTTTTGGATATTATACTCTTCGTTTGTCAAATTATGCCATCCAATGCACAGTCCTGTTGGAGATCTTCCACAACTGCAAATGCTCATCTGCCCTGTCCTCTATAAAGTTTAAAAGAACGTTTCATTGATTTATTCATGCTGCTAGTTTTTGGTTTTGGCCCACCTTGACTTGTTCTTTTGTATATAGTTTTTTGAATACGTTTTTCTTTTACTTTTGCCATGTAAACTCCAAATATATACTTATTATTGTCAGATGGTGCGATCGGTAGGTTTCGAACCTACAAAGGTGTAACTATGTACGAATCCCGGCGCCAGCCTTTCTTACGGATAGGACATAGGTCTTCTAAACCTAGAATGGGGGTTCGAATTAACCTTGTTGTACATAGTGATATGTCTTATGGTAGCTCAGCGGTAGTGCGTTTGATATTAATTCTTTTACTATATATATTCAAAATCACGCAGTATATAGTGAAATCTTTTTTGTCTTTGAAATAAATTTTGTTTTATAATATCTTTTATTTCTTCGTATAATATGTATTTAGGTGTTTTAACACCTATTGATAATGTAAGAGTATCTTCTATATCTTCATAGAATAAATCCATATCATATTTAAATTTAAGTAATGCACATTTATTGAAGTACATTACTGAATTAATAGACCTATTAATATGTTTAATATCTATTTCAGTAACGTCATTATATTCTATTTCATTTGTATAATAATAAATGTTTCTTTTTGTAGCTATATAAACACTAGCAATTTGATCAACTATATTCCTACGTCTAATGCGAATTAAAAAACAATCGTTTAGTTCTATTTTTTCAATTATTTTACGAGGATAATGTGTTATTCTATAAGCATGAAATTTTAAAACAAATTCATTATGATTTAAGTCTAATAATATGTTTGTATTATTCTTTGAATCAGGTTCACTAATCCATTCTAAATTATAAGTGTTAACCAGATGTTCTCCTAAAGCAGTTGATCCAGATCGAGGAGTGGATATTATAATTATAGGAAATTTTTTTATTTGTTTGTCAAGCATTATTATAAAATACAATATATTTTTAATATTTATGCCTCTATAGTATGCAATTGTAACACGCTGCATGATAATGCAAACGAAAAGATGGTTCTATTCTATACAGTATTACCATTAGTAATGTATTTTGAAATCTATTTTTTTCCCAGGACATTTAGTATTGCAGTAACTGGTTTCATCTTGTATTTTATCAGTTATAATTTTTTGGTAAAAGTTTGATTTTAATATTTCTTGTAATGAATAATCTTTGATTGATAATGCTTTAGAATAATCTAAATTCAATATGTTAGATGAATATATTGCTGACCAACAACAAGGATAGACTATACCATCTGAATCAATTTGAAGTCTTCTAACTTCAACCCAAGGACAGTTGTAATTATCAGTATTTTTTTCAATTTTATTCATTGGAATTTCAGAGTGCCTATACTTATATAAGTAAGAAAGATACTTGACAGGTTGTAAGGCCTGTAAAGGTTTTCCTTGTGAATTTATCATCAAATTACTATAAGAATTAACCAACCGAAATTCTTTAAATCCATATTCTATTGCCATATTTCTTGCATGTATAATTTGATGCTCATTTTCTTTAAAAGTGATGAAACTCCAACATGCATTTCCACCATGTGATATAAATGTTGTTGCATTTTTTAAAACTTTTGATAGTTTTGTGTTTTGTCTGTGATTAGAATGTGTTTCTTCTGTAGTCCCGTCAATGGCAAATATAACTTTATGATTCTCAAATGTTTGTAAAATCGCTGCTAATGATTTCCAATATGCAGATGATCTTATTCCAGCATTTGTGTTTATGATTATTTCTATATCTCTTTTATATATTTTAGACAAAAAGTATAGACTTTTAGGATGACATATAAAGTCACCATAATTTCCATTGAATATTAGTCGTTTTATATGTTGAAGATTTTCCTGTATTATTAATTTATTCCAGGTTATATCATCCATGTAAGAGTAATTTGTGAGACTTAACCTAGCACATCCCGGACATTTAGCATTACATATTGAAGTTATTTCTATCGATAAAACTTTAATTTCATTGAATTTGTAAACCATCATTAATTATTTAACTAGTAAAGTATATGAAGCACCTGTCTTCCAAACAGGCTAAGAAATGAAAATTCTTAAAGCGTCCGTATACCCTCTGGCTACGAACCAGTTGAAAGGTTAATTGGAAAAACACATTGATTATCTATGCAAATCTAAATTTTTATAATCTGTTGCAATAAGTTTTACAAAAATATGATAGGCAGGATCAAATTCCCACCATCTGATACTGCCAAAATCAGCTTTACAAGGATTTTCATGGTGATTATTATGCCATCCTTGCCCCCAACAAAACAAACCTGTAAGCCAGTTATTAGTACTATTATCTTTTGTTTCAAAATTCCTATAACCAAACCTAGGAGTATGACCTAAAATATTAACAATATTATCTTGATGAAAAGATAGTAAACATCCAGGTATCAAAATTCCTAAAGAAAATGTAGGTGAAATAATAAAACCAGTAGCTATTAATAGCCAGAAGAACTTTTTATAGTGCTCATGTTGAAACTCAATAAATTTATCTTTCAATAAATCTCTTGCATACATTAGATTAATGTTTTTGGAATTTAAGTGATTATGCCATAGTATATATGAATTTAAAAGTCCATGTCGAGGACTATGGATATCATTTTCGGTATCACTAAATCGATGATGTATTCCTCTATGAACAGAAACCCAAAAAAGTAAACTACCTTGAAGGCTTAGTGTTCCTAGGATTATAATTATTTTAGATATAAAATTATTAGTTTTAAAGCTCTTATGACTGAATAATTTATGATAACCTGTAGCTATACCCAAACCACCTATCAATGACCAAACTATAAAAATTCCTAAAAAGTATATTAGTTTCCATTCAACAAGAAAGATGGATAGCACAAATAAAATATGCATAGGAATCGTGATAAATTTAGTTTGATCAGATAGTTTCATAATATTCTTTACTTAATTTATCCCAGGAGATTACAGGCGCAAACGTAGCAGTAATAGTAAGCCTTGAAGTTTTGGTATTGGTTAAATCTAAAGAGTGAGGTACAGATGTTTTAATAATAGCCGATTTACAGTCTAAAATTGTAGAAAATATAACTTTGCCTTCGAATTCATTATATTTATATGCTTTTGAATCAGAATTATAAACAGGCTCACGGGCCATATTGTACCAGGAGAGTGTACCCGGCTCTCCTTCTGTATAAAAAGTTAACCGCCACTGATTGTAACTACTAGGATCACCATCTATATGTATAGGGACTATAGTTCCGGGAATAGCCGTTAGTGCTGCTAAAACAGCTAACTTTGTGTTATATTTTTTAGCAAACGTTTTCAAATCATTAGCAAAATCAGTTCGTAAAATCTTTTTATTACCAAAAAAACTCTGATAATCTAAAAATCTTTTGTTATCATGATTACGCATTTCAGATTTAATTAAAGCAACATCTTCTGTAGAGATCGTTATATCATTAAAAGGCAAACAATAGTCTTTATGGTATTTCATCTTTGTAATGCATTCTTATAACGACATCATTGGTAAACATATCTCGTCCTGATATTTTTCTACTTAACAAATGCTCTATAGGCTTATTTTTATCATATTGGTATAATGTAAAACTTGTATATGACTGAAGTTTCTTGCTTGCTTTTCTTAGCCTAGCATTAGCGGACCTAATGTAACTTTTAGGTTGTATATAACTAAATGCAGTAATACCCTGTGATTCCCAGTACGTAATTGCATAGTCATATAAGTCTGCTATCCCATTTGACTCGGGTCTATAAAAATTATCTATAGGTCTAGTAACAATTAATCTCATCACCCATAAAGGAAATTCTTTCAATTCAAGTGTTATCATATATGAATTTAGAATACCGTTTTCTTCAAATAAAAATACTACAGTATTTTGTTTCATTTTATTTTGGAATTCATTTAGACTTAGAACCTCATATTGCGATTCTTTACCTATTCTTTTATGATTAAATAGCAATTCGTAAAGACTAATATAATCTGTATGTTCTGCTATTCGTATGTTTGTCATTTTTCTAAAGCCTTTAATATTTTAGCGAGTGTTATAAAAATTTTGTTAGTAAAAGTTTTATAGGTCCTCTAAATAATATGCCTGATATTTATATAGAGAATTTGGTTCTTTATAAGTAATTAAGAACTTTATCAATATAGATTCTTTTTATCAAACACAAAAATGTTAAAACTAACTTTGTATTTAATTATACTGGGTGAGGCATTTTAGTTTTAGGAGATTTCGATGTTACGGGGGCTTGAGTATTCCATAGATCCTAATAATTTTTATGTTCGTTGTAATGCACCTACACGTGATTATAAAGATTTTAGAACTGAGTTGAACAATGATGCAACATTATTGAAAAAGAAATACAGTGATATGTATGTGTTGTTTAGTTCAGGGGTTGATAGTCAAATCATTGCTAGAGCGTTTTTGGATAATAATGTCAACTGTGAATTCATTTTCTTGAACAGCATAGGATACTGTGATGACGCACTATCGCATATACAAGAATGTGAAAAGTTTTATGGTATTAATGTTCGAGTTATTGATTTAGATATTAATGCTTTTAAGAATAAATGGATAGAAAGAAGCAAGACAGAACATCCAAAGTCAATGCATCATTATCCATTTGAATGGCTTAGTTATACCCTAGAGAAAGATTATCCAATAATTACACAAGGTGATAATGAGCCCGAAGTTGTAGGTCCTGTAGATAAATTAAGCGTATATTGTAACTATTATGCCGGAATGCAGATGCGCTTTAGGTTAATGCAACAATATAGACCCGTTATCGACTTTCCGTTTAGTCCGGAATCCATTGCTAGTCATTACACTGATGAGAATATGAAAGTATTTTGTTTAACAATTCAATACTATAGGGGAAATGGCTTTGACATTTCAAAGACACAATACTATGATATATTCGGAAAAAATTTTGTCAAAGGTAAACATTTTAAAGATGATATACTTTGGTATAGTAAACGAACAGGATATGAATCATTCCCCGATTGGTTCAGCACCCAAGTTAATATAAAGGATACCAGGGTGTCTATACCTTATTGGGATATTGTAGATTTTATGGAAAATGAAAGAAATGTTTATAAAGATTATTCAGACTGGATTTATCAATATTCACATGGCTTTGTATCTTTATGACTTCAAAGTAAGATCATATGATGTTAATTGTTGTAATCATTTGAGTCCTATTTTAGATTTGATTGATTTTTTTTAAAAACTAAAATACAGATAAATTATACTATGGTTGGCATTTTAAAGGATATTTTACTGAATTTTACAAGTATAAAATTATTATGTATGCACGAAAAGCTATCACAACAGACTTACCGGATATTTTAAAAATAATCGATGTCCATGACTTTATGTACGGCGTTGATATTAATCTATTGGGGATAAAGGATAAAATTAAAGAAAATTTTCAAAAGTCTGTAGAAAAAGATATAGAAAATAATGTAATTATTTCCATAGATGACGAACAAATAACAGGCGTTGGTTTACAAATGTTTGGAGAACATGTATGGGTTTTATCTTTTTGTTTCACTAAGCTAAGGAACTTTAATCCTATTAACCAAAAATACGGCGGAATAATTTTAGATAAAATGATAGAACTAGCCGAAGGAAAACAATATAAAGAATTTTATTGGGTAGCGCGAGAGATGAAATATAGTAAAACCAACAAAAGATTAGATATAGTTTTATCTATGTCAGACCACACTAAAAAATATAAAATAGAAACAATAGAAGTTTTACAGCCTGGCACAAAAACTGCATTTCCTAAAGTCGAAAAATACCTATTAAGTTATCTTAACGGACTTAATAAAAAAACTATAGCAGTAAAGCACGGGTACCTTAAAAGATGAATGTAATCATTTTCGCCTGCGTAAGCAACTTTCTTTTTCAGAGATCTATCGGTGCTTACCAGGTTGCACATTTCTTAAGATCTAATGACTATTCTGTTCAAGTTATAGATTTTACGGATTATTTTACCGAAGAAGAATTGATTTCCGCAGTAAATAAATTTCTTAATAATGATACTTTGGTTGTAGGAATATCAACTACTTTTTATACAGAAAAAAATGATAACTGGGGCTTTGCAGACAATCACGAAGACAAATTTGAAATAAAAACACTACCGAAAAATCTAATTTATACATTAGGCTACATTAAAGATCATTTCCCTAAAATAAAAATAGTGTTAGGAGGGTCAAAATCTTATGCTACTAAATTAGATATCGTTGATAAAAATATATTCGGATATGCAGAACAGGAGTTCTTAGAATACCTTAGTGAATTAAAAGGATCAAAAAAAATTGGTAAACTTTACAGGCAAAAGCATTTTTTTTCAATACAATCGTTAGATCATAAATTCACGTCTCAAGATTGTATTTTACCAGGAGAAACTTTGCCTATAGAAATAAGCAGGGGATGTATTTTTAAATGTAAATTCTGCGCTTTTCCTTTGAACGGAAAAACAAAACTAGATTATATTAGAGATCCAGAGCAAATTAAAGAAGAAATGATTTATAACTATTATAAATTTAATACAACAAATTATTTTTTTAGTGATGATACATTTAATGATAGCAGTGAAAAAATTGAAAACTTGTTTAATGTTATAAAAACCTTGCCGTTTAAAATTAAATTTACAACATACTTACGTCTAGACCTTCTTTATCATAATAAAGAACAAATATTAATGTTGAAAGAAATGGGCCTTGCAACTGCTTTTTTTGGTATTGAGTCTCTTAATCAAAAAACAGCCAGCTCGATAGGTAAAGGTATGAATATCAACAAGACTAAAGATTTTTTATATAATTTATATAATGAGTGGGATAGAGAAATTCCTATCACTTGTTCATTTATAATAGGATTACCTTATGAATCTATAGATAGTGTTTTTAAAACTTATGAATGGATTAGAAGTAGCCCATTTAATTCTATGTTTTTTCCTTTGGCCATAACAGATAAAGCATATTATAAGTCTGATTTTGATATAAATTACGAAAAGTATGGTTATACTTTTACTCCTGAAACAGGAAAATGGCATAACAATTTTATGGATTTTGATAAAGCGTTAGATATTAGTAATAAATTTAATAATGAGTTGATGAAACAAAATGATAATCCTAGCGGTTGGTTTTTAATGAGTTTGCTTAATAACGGTTATGATTTTCATGAAGCAAAAAATTTAAAAATAAAAGATTTAAATATAAAGCGTATTATGCGAGCAAAAATTAATAAAGTTAATGAATATAAAAAATTACTGTTAGGAGGTTCATGAAAAAGTTAATTTTAACAGATGACGAAGTAGAAATTTTACACAATATTTTTTTTCCGACTGGTAATGTTTTAAAGTATGATCAGAAAGAAAAAATTGTTAATGTTATTCCGTCACCTATGCGCAGATACATTTTAGATAGCAATTATACAAAAAAGTTACCTAAATCTAAAATTTTATCAGTACCTGGTAAATTTGATTGTAATTTCTTAAGTTATGGCTTTTTTGAAACACTTAATGTTTTATTAGAAACTGATTATGATCTTTATCTTAAGTTGTTTTTATATTTTGATTATATTGAATATACTATAAGTGACTTTTTGAAAAGTACAATTAATAAAACAGTTTTATTTTCTAACAATAGATTCGGAGAAAAGTTATTCACACACATTCATTTAGACAATGATAAACGGTCTGATACTGTTAGTTTATTTTTTAAATTAACAGATAAAACTAATCAGTGTCCAAATTTAGTTTTATACGATCCTCTTACACCTGATTCTAGAATTTTTACAAAGGGATATATGGATTTTAAAAAACTTACACATCATGAAAAAACTAGCAAGACTGTTCAGTATGTAGAGATAGAAGATTTTTCTTTAATTAAATTTAATGCTTCTGTAATTCCGCACTCTTTTACCTATAATCAAGATCTTTGGGTAACTTTCGTTTATGACCATGCAGTAACAGAAAACTTAATATTTGAGGATAAAATTTACCACAGTGTATCTAGACTAAATATTGTTTTGGAGGACTAGATATGATAATTGCAACACATACATTCACCAAAACAGCCTCATCAGAATTCTTGCCGTCATTTGAAAATTTACCGGAAAATTATAAATATGTTGTTACTATTTTGAAAGCATATGTAAAAGAGAATGCAGTAGAAGTTATTGAATATCCTGATGCTAATACTTGTCAAGTTACTGTATACTGGCCTGAAAATAGTTTTGATGCCTTTATACTAGTGGCAGATTCAATAATTGAACAACATTTTAATGTTCCTTATTTGCAATGGGTTGAAGAATTTAAGCAAATCCAAGCAAGTATGGGCTATACATTTACTAGAACTATTGAAAATGTTCCAGATTAATTTTAAAATTAATCACAATATTTTAGTACGTTCATTTCAAATTTTTAATCATTGCCTATTAGTGGTAGGCTTATTTATTGTATGGTATTTTGAGTATTATCAACTACTAGTTATCAGTTTATTAACATATTGGATTATAGGTTTATTAGGAATAAATGTAGGATATCATAGGTTATTAAGTCATCGAAGTTTTAAAACATTTAACATAGTAGAATATTTTCTTTCTTTAATAGGGGTTATTACTACAGTTGGTAGTCCGCTGGCATGGATAGCAATACATAGACAACACCATAGGAAAACAGAAACTTTAGATGATCCACATAGTCCTTATCTACTAGGTAATATAAAGTCTTGGTTAGGTATTTGGAAAATAAAAAATTTAGATCTTAAATTAATACGAGATATTAAAGAAAATAAGTTTCAAAGATTTTTACATAGATACTATTTTTTAATAATTTTAACCTATTGTATGTTTTTATATTTCATAGATCCATTTTACGTAATTTTTGTTTACGCTATTCCCGCTTGTTTATGTTTACATAGTACTAGTGCTATTATTGTGATAGCTCATAAACATGGTTATAAGACATTTAGTTTAAATGATGAATCAAGAAATAGCTGGATAGCTAATTTAATAACTTTAGGAGAAGGATGGCATAACAATCATCATGCTAAACCCTACGCTTGGTCAAACTGGGAACATTGGTGGGAGTGGGATGTTCCCTCAATAATAATTCGATGTATTAAAAAATGAGATTTGGTAAAAACTTTTTTTTAGTATTCTTGCCTTTTCATATTTTAGGTCTATGCGGGATTTTATTTGTAACTGAATATTGGCTAATACTACTTGTATTTTGGTTATTATTTGGTGTAATAGGAAACGGAGTAGGAGGTCACAGATATTTCGCACATGGGCAGTTTGAGACTTCTGTTGTTGTAAAATATTTATTAGGTATATTGACTACGTTGGGTGCTATCGGACCATTAACTTATTGGTCAATACAGCATAAAACTCATCATATCCGATCAGATACAGATCTTGATCCTCACGATCCTAAAAAAGGAATTTTCTATACGTTTTATTCTTGGACTTTTCCTCAAGGTAATAACGAGCACGAATATTTAAAAGAAAGGTTTGCAAAAAAAATTGCCGTTAAAATGTTTAGTGATTCTTATTATAAGTTTTTTCATAAGTATCATTATTGCTTAATATATATTTTTTGTAGTATATTGCTTATAATAAACTACAAACTATTGTTTATCTATGCTCTTGCATATTGTATAGATTTTTTTAAACTGGGGTTAATCAATTATTTTTGTCACAAGAATGGATATAGGAACCATAATACGAATGATAACTCTACTAATAATATTGTGTTAGGTTATTTAACATTAGGGTTCGGATGGCACAACAATCATCATTCGAATCCAGGTAAATTAATATTAACAGAAAACTGGTGGGAAATAGATATAGAAGGGTATATAGGATATATTTTATCTAAATTTAAATACTCACATATATAAACATCGAAAAACTTAACATGACGAATTCATCACATCAAATCTACAAATATAGGGTTTTATATATAAGCGGATGGTTAGCATTGTTCGGTACTTTATTTTATTCAATCTATTTTAATGAATGGTGGCTATTTTTAGCTAGTTTTTTTTGGGGTCGAATTATAAGTCTATTTGCTATTATGATAGGATTGCATAGATTTTTTGCACACAAAAGTTTTGAAACAGGAAAATGGAGGAAAAAGTTTTTACTTTGGTTTAGTATTTTAGGTGCAGAAGGAAGTCCTCTAGCCTGGGGAGTACATCATCGTCATCATCATAGATTTGCTGACACTAATAAAGATATACATAGTCCTCATGAGTCAATTATATTAAGTAGCTTCACATGGCAAATCCAATCACCATTATGGTGGTTACAGACAAAAGATGTAAAAACTTTACCTAGAGATCTTTTAAGAGATAAAGAAATTATGTTAGTCGACAAATATTATTATCATATTTGGTTTGGATTAGTTTCAATTTCTTTAATAATAGATTGGAAATTGTGTTTATTTTTTATACTAGCTCCTGCAGGTTGGGCATACTTTTTTGGCATTATTATTAATACAATAAGTCATTTAAATTTTATAGGCAGTTATAGAAATTTTAATACTAACGATAAAAGCACTAATAATAAGTTTCTTGCTATTATATCCTTAGGTGAAGGGCTACATAACAATCACCATGCTCAAAGTCATAGAAGTAACTTAGCTGTAAATAAAGGTGAGTTCGACTTTGCCGGATGGATTATTGATAAATTTTTTAAGATAAAGGACTAACTATTCGTCGTTGTAATATATAGAATAATCTTTATATTTTTCCGCAGAAGTTAAAATCAATTTTTCTAATTTAGGGATCTTATCCATTTGTTTATCAACAGTTACAATAACACTTATTCTACCCGAACTTGCTGTTTTATTATTAACTGCATGTAGAGCTCTTATATTGTTAAGATAAAAAGGTTGTTTTAAGTTGGGCAATTTTGGTACATATAACTTCCTTTTAAAATCTTTTATATTAGGCTTTGACGGTAATCCTAATTCGCTTTGGGAGTTAACAGGGGCATTGCTTTTTACCATATATAGAAAATCTTCTGTTTGTTGATTCTCTATATAAAACCTAAGTCCGTTTAAATCAGGATCAGCATGCCAAAAAACTGTTCCCGTCTTATCATCTTTAAGAGGTAACAATAAAACATCTAGTATTAATTCTGGATCTAAATAATAAGCATCGCTGAAATATGTTGATAATTCTGGAAATAATGTTTCAAAGTTGTTAACCCATTTTTTTTGTATTTTAGCATAGGTAGATTTCCACGGATAAATTTCAGGGTCATTTTTTTTTAGACCATCTTTTCTAGCTGGATAATTTTGTATCTCGAATGTTTCATTAATCCATGTGCGTAACAAAGATAAATCAATTTGAGGTACAAGAGGACCATCTATAGGAGTAAATAAAATATCAATTGGTTTCATAATGGGTTAAGGAAAACAGAGTGCTTCTATAATCTCATCGCTGGTATATCGATAAGTTTTTGATTTTACTTTATCAGTATATTGCCGTTCAAATTCTAGCATGTATTCTGGCTTAGAATTTTTTCCTGCAGGTTTATCTTTTTCAAATCCTACTAGTTTTGGACGAATAACTATGTCATTCCAGTAGTCTTTGTGTATCGGTGATTTATTACTAATAGATGATAGTTTTCCCGGTTGTTGATTAGTTATTAGTTTTTGCATCCGAGGCAAGTGCATATGACTAATAATAATTTCAGGTCTGTATTCATACCAATCAGTTACCGCAACTCTACCTATTTTTTTATTATACAAGGTCCAAAATTTGGCACCTTCGTCAATTTCAAACATCCAATTTCCGTTTTCTTGAATCTTCCAATAAGGTTCTCCAGTACCCCCGATAGGAGTATTATCTAAATATTCTGTCATTTTCATATGGGGAATCCAACCACTAGAATTGCAGTAACATTTTTGCCATATGTCATATGCCTCATTTTCAAAGAATTTTTTAACATCAAAATTGATAACTTTATACTTAACATTTAAATCATGACATACTTTGACAGCGTGATTAAATTCTTTATGATTTAACATATCTTCATATTGAAATATAAAGACATTAAGTGGTATTTTTAAATCTAGATGAATTCTTAGAATTACTTCACTATCTATTCCGCCTGAAAATAAGAGATCTAAAGGACCTGTTATTAAATCTCTTAGGTTTCTAGCATTTTCACAAAGTTCGTTATAGTATGACATTGTGTCATAATAGGTCGTTTTTTTCAAAATAAGATCGAAATTATAATCGATTGAGTTCTTAGGACTGTATTCTATATTGTCATATTTCCATGTAAGCCAATTATTTTTGTAAAACATTTTATTTTTATATCTTGATAAATTTAATTATTAATCCAGATATATCTATTTGATACCATTTGTCACCAAAATAACTACGCTTTGGAAACCTATGATGATTATTATGCCATGCTTCACCCCAACTTGGAATGGCCCATAACCAATTATTAGCACTATAATCATTTAGATTATATGTTCTAAAACTACCTAACCAATTTGGTTTGTGCCCTACATAGTTTACAACATTACTCATAATTGCTGTAACAGCAGCAGGTGCCCAATGGAGGAATATCATCAAATACAATCCACCTATACTGAACAATAACAAACTATAGACAATATTAATAGCAAAATAATAACGGTGTAAAAATTGTTGAAATTTATCTGTGACTAAATTACGCATACGCCATTTTGTATCGTTGCTTACTTCATTGACATAATCCAACGTGAAAATCTTTACACCTTTATACAACGGACTATGCGGATCATCTGGCTTATCACTCTTTAAATGATGGTTAATATGTATAGCGACCCAGGCTAATGGGCTTCCAGTACCAGCAAAACAACCTAAAACTGAAAATATTTTGATAAGTACAGGATGAGTAGTGTAACTATTATGAGTAAGATACCTATGAAACGTAACAACAATACCTAAACATCCATATAAAAAATACCCTGATAGAACTAAAAACAAGGTGTTTACAGAAATAGAATAAGTGTAGAGAGCGAAAACTGTACCTAATATGTACAAAGCCAAAAACAGTTGAGCCCCTTTAGTACTTGATGCTAGGTATTTCATACATATATTTATATATTATTTTCTACTAAATAAGTCTTAACATCTTGCCAATTATTATGTATTAGATTAAGCATATGAGTTTAGGTGTTTTTTTAGTGAAGTTATGTAATTTATTTGGCGGTTAACTGTTTTTTCTGATAGGTTGTGTTTTTTTTCTATTTCATTCCTAGACAGAATATGCAGATCCGCCGCTGGAACACCTAAACTTTTTGCCCAATTGTATACGAACCCACCCATTTTATACTTAGGAGATTCTTTAGACTTGCGTGTTAACTCCGCATCAAATTTCTTACAAAATTCCAATGATAAATTTGTGTTTCGGTTTATCCAGGTAATATCACTCCAAAGTCCAGTCTTAGCTTTCTCAAATACGTCATATCCGTAATCTTTATAAGAAAGATCAAAATCTGAATAATTATACTTGTGTTCAAAGAATTCTTTAGGAGCAATACTCAATGGTCCATTGAACCAACTATCTAAGTAATTGTCCTTTGAAAACAAGAACTCTTCCAATTCATGACAAGTTTCTTCTGTATCATATGGTAGACCAATAATAAATCCAGAAGCTAGCAGAACATCCTTACATTGATTAAGTTTTAACATTCTAACAAAATCAAGTTGTTCTCTAGGATTTACACCTTTACCAATAGACTTGGCTGATTTATGATTGAGTGACTCTATGCCAAACAAAGCTGATTTTAGTCCAGAGTTTACTATATAGTCAACCGTATTTGGGTTACGCATCATTAAGTCTAATCTTAGATAAGTGGTAAATGATATTTTAAAATCTAATTTAGAAAATACTTTATCATATAAACTTTTAATTTTGTCGGGACTATCATTGTAAGTATCATCAGTAAAAGTATACGAAGATATACCGTATTTTTCATAATTACGATTAAACTCATCCTTTAAAACATTAGTGTGTTTAACCCAATCACCTTTTGATTTTCCATTTAATGGGAACGAGCAAAATTTACATTTAAAAATGCATCCCCTACTTATTTCAATTGGAAATGATTCATTTTGGTCTACTATATCAGCATCAATGTATTCTATACTACTTGAGGCAAAATCTTTATATTCAGTACCTTTAATATTATTAGAATAAAAACTTAGATTAATTTTAACAGACTTTTTAGCTTTCCAATCAGTAAATTCTACTATCTCAGTATCACTGTAACCTTCAAAAACCTTTATTCCATACTGTTCTAAAGCATATCTGCGTGACCCGCCTGCTATAATATCAATATTAGGATTAAGTGACCGTATGAATGTTAACATTTCGGTAAAATTTTTACCTATATTAATATTAGATTCCTGTCTTTTACTTAGTGTCTCCTTCATTCTATAGAAAGGTAAATCAAAAATTTTATACAAAAAAGTTGTACTAATACCCACCCATATGGTATCACTACTTATGATCGTTGCTAGTATATTTTTAAGTTCGTCAATTTGATTCATTGCAACAAACGGACTTATATCAACACATTGAACTGTGTAACCATTTTTTCTTAACTCCGTCGCTAGCCTAAAAACTCCGCCATACTTGCTGACGGTCAATTGATCATTGCCATAAAGTAATACACATTGTATCATATTATTTTATCCCCTAATAGTTGAAAAAAGTAAAGCAAAACAATTATGCTTCTATTATTAAACTTGAAAAAAACATTGGCATAAAATAATTTAGTATAGTTTAAGTAGATTTTCTTATAAGAGATATTAACATTCCTAATAAATCAATTTCATAATTTTTAATCCTAGTTGTAAAGTTACTGGGATAAGCATGATGATTATTATGCCATCCTTCTCCAAAGGTTAACATAGCAAACAACAATGAATTAGTGCTATAATCATTTGTTTCATATGTCCTATAACCCATTCTTGGTGTATGACCTGTCCAAAAGAAAAAATTCCAGATAATACTTGTTAGAAACACAGGAAAAAACCAACAAAAAAATGCTAATTTAAAACTTATCAATGACAATATTGTAATTGGAATTAATACAATTGCTATGTAATATTGATTAATTTTTAATTGATATTTGTTGAGCAAGTCCTTAATAATAAATTTGTTAATCGTTGATCCATAATCTGAAAAAAACGGAAAAAATATTTTTACCAATGACATGTTACGAATATGAGGGTCATTCGTAGAATCACTATATCGATGATGCATTCTATGAATATAGACCCAACCAATAATACTTCCTCTAGCTGCTAAAAGACTTAATAATGTAAATAATTCTTTAACAAATTTATACTTAAATTCAAAGCTTTTGTGTGTGTAATATCTATGAAGCATGATCCCTACCCCTATTCCACTGTATAGAAAATAAAATACCAGTGATAGTAGTAAATATTCCCAAGTTAACTCATAGGTAAGTAAACCATAAATTGTACCTGTCAATATAATTAAATTAAGAAACCTTACTGATTTATTAGATGCTGTTAAATATTTCATAATAAATTATTTAGTAAGAAATTTTAATGCTTATAAACAATGGAGTGAGAGTAGGAGGTTGGCTGACTCTCGGATTACACAATTTAGGATTAAAGGAGGATATGGCTAAAAAACCTATATCGGAAATTAAAATAGATTGGATTAAGGAAAAAAAGAGTAGAGAGCAGTATAAACAATTATTACTAGATTACTATGTTAATAAAAAACTATTATAATTTATCAAAAGAACAGCATATACTTTTCTTAGAGTTTTTAGAATCAGCTTATAATGAATTTGAGCAACCAGCTCATAATAATATGTATCATGACAGATTATTACATATATTAGATAACACTGACCGTTTTAAAAACGGATGTTTTAATATCTTATTTGATAATGAAAAAGTTATTGCCTGCAGTGGTTGCTATGTTTCAAATTTTTCTTCCGATGTTTTAATCTGCGGTAGTAGAACTTGGGTAGGTAAAAAACATCGTAACAACCAAATACCAAGAGAAATTCTTTTACCAGCGGAAAAGCAATATGCAATTGACAATCGTATAAAATGTATAGTTTTAACATTCAATGAATATAATAAAAACATGATTAATCTTTGGTTAAGAAAAAGACTGGGTGAGGTAAGATCACCTAGAACAAGTTTACACTTTGGTTACAATGGTGTTAATGTTTTAGATTATCCTGTTTTAATACAGTTTACTAGACAATACGTCATTTATGAAATTTTAGATCATTCATTTAAATTCGATTGGGAAACAATAAAGTATCACTAAATAATCGCTATGCAGGTATTACTTTTCACAGATGTTGCTGATACCGTCGGGTATGGAAAATATGCAGGTACTTATAAAGTGGCTACTGAAATACGTAGGGCAGGATATACTTGTCAAGTAGTAGACTTGTTTAGCAAATATACATATAGTGATTTAGAAAAAATTATTAATAAGTTTGTTACTAGAGAGACAATACTTATAGGATTTAGTTGTACATTAATGGAAAAGCGTATAGGTTTATATGGTAGCAAAGATTCTATCGTGTATAACTTTGGACGTTCTAATAGTGAAGTAGAAAACTTGCTTGACTATGCAAAAAGTAAAAACTCAAAGATTAAAACAGTAGTGGGAGGTGCTCGTATCAATATGAATGTTAGTTGGAGCTTTATTGACTATGCTATTATTAACAAGGGTGACATTGCTATTGTTAAACTAGTTGAACATTTATTATATGGCAATGACTTACCTTTAGTGAAAACATCACCTTGCAAAGTTATTGATGGAAGTAGTAGTGACTATTTCTATAGTCAAGAACAGTTTGCTACAAGTAAAATATTATATCAACCGCAGGATATTATATTACCCGGTGAGTGCTTACCCATTGAAGTAGCACGTGGCTGTATCTTTAGCTGTGCATATTGTCACTTTGACTTGATTGGAAAACGCATAGGTGATTGGCAGAAAACAGAAGATTCATTACGTGAAGAACTGTTGCGTAACTACGAGTTGTATGGTACTACACATTATATGATATCTGATGAATTAATCAACGAGAGTTTACCAAAGATGGAGTTAGTACATAAAGTATTTACTACAATGCCATTTAAGATAACATACACTAGCTATGCACGATTAGACTTGATTTCTGCATATCCACAGATGCGTGATATGATACAAGAAAGCGGGGCAGTTAGTATTGCTTTTGGTATCGAAACAATGAATGATGTTGCAGGTAAAAAGATTGGTAAAGGCTTAGGTAAAGAACGTACTAAGAAAGCATTAGCACATTGTGCTAAAACTTGGAAAGGTAAGATTATAACTAGCAGTCAGTTTATTGTAGGTTTACCTAGCGAGAGTGAAGCTAGTATGCGTGAAACGGTAGATTGGTTAGTTAGTGACGAATGTGACTTAGATATCTTTGGATTCTTACCACTATTCATTAGACCAGAAGAAGATGGTCGTTCTACTAGCAAGATTGATAGAGACCCAAAGAAGTTTGGATATGTGTTACATGAAGACAAGCCTTGGGAAGGTGAACATATGAACTTTCAACAAGCATGTAAGTTAGTAAATAACTTTAATACTGACCCGCGTGTTCATAAAAAAATTAAGTTCTCTGCCGCTACTTGGATGGGTAGATTATTAAACTTAGGTTATACAATTGAAGATGTATTTGATATGATAAACAATACAGAGTTATCAAAACGTGATGTTGTTGAAATAATGGACAAACAAGCTGAGATTAAAAAGCAAATTTATTATGAAGAACTTATGAAGGTGTAAAATGATAATGGCAGAATTAAAATATCATCATCATCTTAATTTATCATATCTTTGGTTTAGAAGTAGATTAGGAAAAAAAATTTCTATAAGAGAACAACACCATTTTGGTTATAACGGAGTGAAAACTTTAAATTTCTCTGTTAATATACAATTTACAAAACAATATATAATATACGAACCATTAACTGATAATTTTTACTTTGATTGGTCTACAATAAAATACTAAAAATTTATGTATTATTATTTAATAGATAAAACAATAGATTACTTTATAGAAGATCTTACTAATATACCTCGAATATCACCTAACCAAAAATCTGGTGTTTCAATAATCGATCCTAAACTTTTTTTAAATAAAAAAGCATATGAGATATTATCTAAGTTGGGATACTTACATTGCCTAATTTTTGAACAATATCCTTTTTATAACAAGGGAGTGATTCACCTTGATTTAGACACTACTTTAACTCCTTATTGGCCTTGTTTGAATATAATTCTACAAGGACAGGGAGTAATGAGATGGTTTGATCCTGTCTGTCCGGGAACTTTAATAGACAAAGGTGTTGGCCCATATTATAAAATATGGAAAGATAGTTTAAAAGGAAAAATTTTAAGCGAATGGAATAAAGGAAAAATTGCCATTGTCAGAACAGATATACCTCATCAGGCTTATAATTATGACGAGTCAATTAGAATAGCAGTAAGTGTTAGATGGAGTAATAGATATACTTTTGATGAAACTATTACTTTTTTTAAAGATCACTTTGATGTGTAGGTAATTTTAATTATAATATTCTTTTTCTAAAATTATTTTTATTTGATAAATTGATTCATTATCTAATATTTTAGAATAATCTATGTTTTGTTTTATTGGCATTCCATTTTGTTCATAAAATTTGATATCTTCATAGGCTATAATATTTTCTTTAGGCAAAGATTCCCAAACTTTAATTCTTTTTATAAGATTTTTAATTGGTTCTAAATCTTGTATTCGAACCTTTTTTTCTATACCTTCTTTTTTTGTAAATCTTACAAATTCTTTAGTTTCATAAGCAATTGCATAACTGGCTAATTGTGCTAATTTATCTTTTCGATAAATGAATATATTTTTACCTATGGCCATAAGTTTATCAAGAACAGTTGGACACATAGGCGATACGTGACTGTGTATAATATAATTTGAATGATCATCTATTTTTTCTAATAATGAAATTATATAGGTTTCTTCTTCTTCTGCATTTCTTGTTCTTGGTTGAAATGTCCGTTCCGTTAAAATTTTTTGGTCTTCCCAAATATAGTTCTTATAAAAAGATCCAGGAATATATTCATGATAGTTTTTAATTGTATCATTTTCTATCCTATGATATAAATTCATGTGATATCTATTAAATGGTTCTGATAATAAAATACATGGAGATAATTGCTTTTGTAAGTGATAACTATACCAAACGCTGCCAGTTCTGGGCGTGCTCCAAAGATTGATTATCAATCAAAACTCCTACAAAATGTAATCTCTACTTTTCACTACAGGTTATGGCTTTTAGCATTACAGCATAATCTAAGGTTTCGATTAGTTTAATCATTGATATCTACCAAACGCCCAAAATCTTTCCTCGCACCACCAACATTCTCCGCAATGCCCTTGTCTTAAGACTAAACTTTCACATGATCTTGTTAAAGGATATATTTTTTCTATTATACCTAGTTCTTCATACATTTGCCTTATGTGCATTTTGTTATGATTAAAAAATGGTGCATAAAACTTATCTTTGTATAGAGGACGTATTTTATTAGGATCTCTTTTATCATAAATTCCTACATCATCTTTAAATGTTCTTAGTACATTATCAGGAGGTAAAGATGTTACACCAGTGTATATTATTTTACTATTTGAAAATAGCCTTTTTGTATTTAAAAAAAGAGAATCAAATGTTTGTTCTTCAACAAAAAATGAGCTATGTGTAATATTATTATTACCTGTAATATCTATACATTTTCCTATAACATCAAGTGCTGTTTTTGAATTAGTCCTACCTTTTAAGTTATTTGAGCAAGTAATAACATTTATTATTTCATTCGTGTTAGTCATTAATATATACAAAAGAACTGCACTATCTGCTCCTCCTGAATGTAAAATAGATATAGGACCTTGATGTATATCTATATTAATTCCAGCAATTGTTATTTTTTTGAGATTTGTTAACCGCATACAATGTATTTAAGGCTAAATTATATAAACGTTTTAAAATATCCAACCTACAATAGCTCTTCGTATTTTACCTATAATAAATTGTTGTTGCCAATCTAACCCTTTGCATATATTATTAGAACAAAATTCCATAATTTCTTCGTTATAGGTTTTACTATTGATGTAAATTCCTGAATTAAGGGTAGATTTATACTGATTAATATCTTTAGGAAGATTATCAATTATAGCACTAGGTATTTTTGGAAAATTAACGTATCTTATGAATTCCATTCATTTTAAGCCCATATTTTTTCTAATATCTGTGGCACTAATTTTTGTGATTTTTTCTTCGAACAATTCTTCACCACTAGTATAGCCTACTCCCCTACCCCATCCTATATGAACTATATTAGGAACTAACATTATTTCATATTGACCTTGATAAAGGGGATCTAAATCTCGACGAATAAAATTTTTAATTTGATCTACACTAAATGGATTGCTTCCTTGCCAACCTTGAACATCCCGTATTTGGATAATAACTTGTCCTGTTTTTTTCAATAATCTTTCAAATAATGCTTTATGACCTACATGCCAAGGTTGCCACCTCCCTAGCATTTGTACTGTTTCCTTACGCCAATCAAATGTAGGTCTACGGCAACCATTAATTATCATCTCGCCTACATACGGAACCCACCGTTCAGCATTTTGTTCATTTATTCTAAAGTCATAAATTTCTGGAGGAACAAAGGCCTTGTTTGTATCTTCATATTTACTAGCGTCAATCGTGTCCATCCAAATAGTCCAGTCGGCCTTAAAGTTAAGTCTCATTTCTTGTAAAGGGGCAACAAAATCACAGATGACATAATCAGATGTACTTTTCAAAGCGAAATCAGCCATTCTTAATGATTGTCGAATACGACCCTCTTTGCTGAAATCCCAATCATTATATTTTTTCCTTATTTCGTCTGCATTAAACCACACTACTTTGGAATTTAAATTTGGATAAGGTCTATCATCTGTTATTTTAGATAAAGATGTAGCGTTTATTTCTAAATATCTTTTTAATCCTTCGGCAAAGTAAGTTTTGCCAGACCCAGGCAACCCCATTATTAAAATTTTTTCTGTCATTTTTAAATTACCAAATATCACCCTGCTCATTGTAATTTTTTAAAAAAGTTTTCACTTCTGAATAATTGGTTTTAAGATTAAAATCAACAGTTAACAAAAATCTACAATTTATTTTATCAAGGTTCAAAACACTGTGTTCTATTTTTGAATTGAATAATGTTGGTATGTATGGTGTATACATAAATTGAAAAAGTTTAAAATTTAAATTATCCTTGGGTGTATAAGGCGTTTTTATTCTAAAAAGTGTAAGATAATTTTGATCTGACGTACCCAATAAAAAGTTTAATCCTAATTGTCTATGAGGATCACTATGCCAATCATATCCATGACATGGGCTAGTTTTAAGTATTTTACCATCGAGCTTACCAAATTTTTTAGTTAAATCATAACAAATTTTTGATTCACTAAATCTTTTTGATATATAATAACACCTATTATGATATATATTTGGTTCTTCGTATGTACAAGTAAGGGCATCTTGGTAATAATCACAGGTTAAAGGACTTAAATTGAACAAAGGTTCAAAAACATTCTCTTTCATAAATGTGTTGTTTTCTGAATCAAAAAAGTTAATCACCTAATATTTATTAGTTTGGCTCCCCGAGGTGGGCTCGAACCACCGACCTGCGGATTAACAGTCCGTCGCTCTACCGACTGAGCTATCAGGGAATCGTCTTGGTGGAAGGAAAGGGATTCGAACCCTTGGAGCAGATTTCCCCACTCGACGGTTTAGCAAACCGCTGCCTTAAGCCTCTCAGCCATCCTTCCCAATACTACTGGTGCCCTGAAAGGGATTCGAACCCCCACACCTTACGGCACTTGCTCCTAAGGCAAGCGTGTCTACCATTTCACCACCAGGGCTACAACTTGGAGCGGGTAATCGGTCTCGAACCGATGGCCTTAACTTTGGCAAAGTTACGCTCTACCAACTGAGCTATACCCGCATCAACTTACTTATATCTTGTTTATGGTGGAAGCGGTGAGATTCGAACTCACGGACCCATTAAGGATCGTCTGTTTTCAAGACAGGTGCAATAAACCGGACTCTGCCACACTTCCTTGATAGGCTCTTAATTATGTGATATGAACTTAAGACCTGCCTGAGCGGCTATTGCAGTCCACGCATCACTATGATCTTCATCGACAGAAAAAACTGCTGCTTTGGCACTAGTTTTTTGTAACTGGCTGTTGGCATATCGAGCCCAACCCTGTGCTATTAATTTCCATACACCTTTATATTTTCCACTTGATGCATTATCCACCATAAGTTCAAGATAGGGAGTCTGATCCTCCATATGGAACAATGGACTAACTACAAAACTACATTCCCAATTTGGATTATCACGCATACCAAAAACATCAGGATCAAGTTCACTAAAACGAGTTCTAGGATCAGTTGTAGCCATTATCATTATATCCTCTCGCCTTACACGAATTGGCACATTGGGATATAGACTGTTGAAAGAATTTTTAACAACTTTTGCCATATAGGCTGCGGCTGTTGGAGCCCACGATCTCATCAATTCTTGTTCCCACTTTATACCTTGTTTTTGGTCCATAGTGGATTGTGGGATATCCTCACTGATAACGTCTGTAACTTTCATAATCATATTTATTAGGGTTAATCATATTGAAACACATTATACTAAGGTGGTATGTTTGGGGTAACCTATGAGGATCGAACTCATACTTTCTCGGTCACAACGAGAGCTGCAGACCACTAAACTAAGATCACCATTGATTGGTACCTCCGACAAGAATTGAACTTGTAATGGTCGATTATCAATCGACTGTTATACCATTTAACTACAGAGGTATATTGGATGCAGGAGACGTATTCGAACCGGCTTCATTTGCTTGGAAGGCAAAGTCCTCTCCCAGGAGAATACCCGCATACTTTATTAAAACACACTACCACCGAACTTTTTCACCTAGGGTTATTAGTTTGTCTGCTAGGCAGAACATTGACTACGTACCGTCGGGCTTTGACTAGTTTTCAAGTGTGCTTTAATAAAGTGTAGGCCACTAGTTCCCACTAGCCCCTACTTGAGTTGTTACCCTGTCCGTACCATCTTCGGGCTGGTAAGACCCCGCCATAGTCTTTTACCCCACCGGATGTGTGGCCCGGAAGGAGGCCGTATGGCTAGCCTAAGACTCCTAACGCTAGTCTTATCGCGCCTACTAGCTGACCGGCGTAGGACCGGGGATTCTGGCTTATTGTACAAGCCTAAATTGTCAAATACATATAGCATAATCTTTATAAACAATTATATACGAAAACCATAAGAAAAGCAACTACTAGAATAGCCATTTTTGTTTTCCTAAAACTGGTCTGGGTAGCAGGATTTGACCTGCAGCCTCGGAGTTCCAAGCCCCGCCGTCTACCAAGTTGACAATATACTAAGGAACCATATTTGGCTCCGAGGGAGGGAATCGAACCCCCACTAACGGTTTTGGAGACCGCCGCACTGCCATTATACTACCCCGGAATTGTTTGGAGTGAGAGATCGGATTCGAACCGATGGCTTTACAGTTTTGCAGACTGCTCCTTTGGGCCACTCAGGCACTCTCACATGAACATTAGTACTTACAATTGATTGGCGGTCCCACGGAGAATTGAACTCCGGCCTGAAGCGTGACAAGCTCCTATACTAACCACTATACTATGAGACCAAAAAAAACCTTGGTACACCGTATGGGAGTCGAACCCATCTTTCCACCTTGAAAGGGTAGCGACCTAACCGATAGTCGAACGGTGCATATATGGTGGGGACTGAAGGAATCGAACCTAACTGCCGCCACTCTGCATATTATGGCAAGTGATTTACAGTCACCCGCAGAGAACAGCCCCCAAATTTTTAACACACACTCCCGCTATGCTTTTTGACGTTCTACAAGGGGAACGAAAGAGAATGCGTGTAATAAAGCAGACTGTCCAGATATTAGAAGTGGCCTCTGTGGGACAACCAATCTGCTTTATTACTGACAGTTTTTACACATCTGGGTTATCGCCCCAGACTTATCATCCCTGTCTCCGCCCACATTGTAGCTGATTTTTATAGTGCCAGCAGGCTCGCGTTGCCTTACACTCATGTTAAAAAAACAAAAACCCTGGATAATCCAGGGTTTCTTGAATTCCGAATGCTGGTATTACTTACATCCGGTACTTCATTATCCCCTGGAGATCATCACTTGTAATACACCAATAGATTAGCATAGAACCTAATCTATTATTACAGTAATGTATCGACTGAGTTTTTGTATCTACCATGTTTTTTACTACCTATTCTTTTAACGAACAATCTTATTATATACGTATTTAGTGTTGCTGTCAACCTCTATTAAAAATTTTGGATAAATTGTCAACAACCTGATAAAATCTTAGGCAACTACACTACCTACTAAATGCAACCTATTGAAGTCAGAACAGTTGGCAAAAGTGTGTGGTTCTCTTGTGTCTACCCAGTAAACATTATTAACAGCCAGGTTAATAATAAATCCTCTTTTAAAAATAAAAAAACATTGGGGATCTGTTATCAAAGGTATGTGTATTCTAGGATTCTGGTCGTGATGCATACTATAACAACTTTTTGAATTTACCCACATCAATCGTGTTCTTTTTAAATTGTATTCTTTAATAATAGTATCAAACACTGTGCCAGAAAAAAACTCATTTAGCTGATCATAAAAGACTTCATCTGCTCGTCTCTTGCCAACCGAGCTAGTCCAGGTGTCTTCTCCAAGTTTAAATTGTAATCCCGCCTGTTTGCCCGTGTGTCCAAACTCAGTCCACAAAATTCCTTCTTCAATGGATTTGTATGCCTGTAAAATTTCTTTCGAGTCTATGGTTTTTAAAATTTTTATCATTAAGAAATTCTAATCTAAAAATATTTATTATCAATACATACATACAGTATTTCCTAACCGGTCAGTTATAACTGTCCGCAACTGTTGTTGTCATGCATTTAAAAATAAAAAGGAGCTTAGGCTCCTTTTCATCCTACTGATTAGAATCTGACTGATACGCCTAAACCAACAGCATTTTCCTTAATATCTTGACTACTGCTACTTAGGTTTAAATTTACACCTAGATTCTTGGTAACTGGAACGTTGTAGCTAGCAAAAGCAACTGTTTGGTTAGTCATATTATCTTGTGTGCTACCCACTCTCATTTTAGCACCAAGCATAGCAAACCCTGGTCCAACTTTACCACCCATTGTGGCTCCTACTAGTCCATAGTTAAAGCTTGGACCACCGTTGAATCCATTGTCATGCCCCATACCAACGAACGGTGTGACGGGTCCTAAACTGAATAGCTTAGTACTAAGTGTAGTTTCTACACTATTGACCATACCGCCTCCATCAAATGTTGCTGTTCGACCTTGAACCATCAAATTTATGTCGCCGAAATTTTTGCCTACCCTAAGATACTGTGCAGTGCTGTCTTTGCCCTTACCACGAGCAGAAACTTGGTCAACATCGAAGCTGGCCCAGCCTGTTGCGCCAGCAGACGTTGTGCCAGCAATAGCCAAACATGCTAATAATTTTTTCATTTATTTTCCTTTTTTGTATAAGATTTACCTGAACTATTTAATAATTTGCATTAGTAAGTATCAAAATCTTGGGGAAATTGACGTTGTTGTAATTCTAGTTTAACACCCTCCCAGGTCTTGATACTGCTAACATCTGTGGGGTCCTTTAGTGTTTGCCATTCTGATTCTAGTAAATCTCTAGTTATAAAAATCTCATAGTCATGACCATCGCTGCCATACAGTGTTACAGTTTCTGAACCTAGTACTCCATCCGCGGCCTTACGCAGTGCTTCACTGAGAGCACGTAGAGCTTGACGTTCTCCCAGTATGTAGGCACGTGTTTTAGGTCCTTTATTTGGATAAATGTGTAACCTACTTTTTGCTATCATTTTATGTTTTCTAAATCCTCAAGTTTAAATCTTTTATGTTTGTTGATAATAACATACTCTGTGTTATTTTTATACCCCAATTTGCCCAATCCCCACATAATTGGATGATCATGCAGGCTTACGGCGTGATTAAGCACCACATCTAAATAACGTCCATTACCTGTTCCTAAGGTAACAAATGTTATATATTCTTTAGGATTAGCCTTGAACACACGATAGTTAGCCACAAGACCACAAAATTCTATATACCCAGGTCGACGCAGTTCTGTGCAAACTGGAATGAATCTAGGACTGCTCCAACGACCAGTGTGTTTTAGTTCCTGTATTTCTCCACCTTCTACTACACTGGGAACAGCACCTGCTAACTTTGCTTCTTGCCAATAGACCCAACGAGCATATGATCCTTGGCAGTGCTTTAGAGCAGCACGCCAAAATGCTTCTGGATTATGTGCCTTTTGATAGGCTAAGGCCCAGATCAATCTACCCAAGTTTATAGCGTGAGCACGACAGAGGCCAAAGTGGCTGAGTTCTTTTAAGGCTTGGAATACTGCTTCCTTTCGAGGATGTTCGCCTACTAGCTCCATAAACTCAAACATCTTTTCTTCATTCTTTTTAGCGAAAGCACGTCGCCACATATCTGCTGTGTACAGATCGCAGCCAAGAATGTTACTAATAATTTCTATAGCATCGTCTTCGAATACTATAGTATCTTGAAAGCCATCTTTTGACCAATCTTGAAAAAAACTGGCACGCCTGCGTCCTTGTGTAGCTACCGGGCGAATTAGTGCTGTGGCCAAAGTGCAGTCACTCTTTGTTTGAGGTTTTATAGCTCGGAACAGACGCTTCATAGCTGGACTTTCACCTTGCGTTACTCCAAGTATGTCTCCGCGACAAAGTAAAGCGCTGGTAGCTTCATCCTCTTCTGGATAATCTGTCAATGACCTTTGATCAATTTCCCATAACTGACTAAGACCTCTATTTGCCAATATGTCAATCTTAAAGTGTTCTAGATCTTCGATTTCGTACTTGTCTAACAGTATTTGATTATTACCATTGATTAGACTTTTAGGTACTGAACGGTCAAAGATCAGTATGCCTCCGCAGTGTTTTGATATGCAACGTTTTTTTCCTAGTAATTTGTTAGCTAAACGTTCAGCATCTTTGCTAAATTCAGGCACAACTTCTTCTAATTTAAAGTTACGTTTAAGCCTTCCTTTAGCACCAAATCTTTTAGCAGCTTCCCTGCGTGCGGACTTTTCTTTGTAGGTTACATAGTTTGACACACGAGCACTTTGACCTGGCCAATTTTTAAATATGCGATTCATTACAGTTTCCTGCTGCCAATGAGGAAAGTCTAAGTCTATGTCTGGTAAGTCGTCACGCTTTGGATTCATAAACCGTGACAATGGTATTCGTTCTTTTATAGGATCTACATCGCTTATACCTAGTAACCAACAGATTAAACTTGAACCTGCTGATCCTCTTGTGATGTGCGGAATGTCTTTAGTTAGATTTAGTATTTCTACTACACGTAGAAAATGTTTTGCGAATCCAAGTTTTGCGATAATTTCTAGTTCTTCTGCTAGTCTATCTTCGTATAATTTGTTATTGAGTACTTGTCTTGTAAATTTTTTAATAAGTGTTTCTAGTTCTTTGTATCTTGATTCCATATCTGCCTCTTGTTAGCCTAAGGTAGATATTTAATAGATAGGCACCGAAGTGCCTAGGTAGTTTGGTAACAAGGTCTTTCCTACCCCGTCAGGTTTAAGCGGCTAGCTTAAGATCCTGATAAAAATAGTCGTCGTTTGCGTCTATTTGGCTGCTTGATTTACGGTCATCGCCTACCGTGCTGTCCACTCTGTTACTCTTTGCCCTGTCGAAACCATGTCTGGCCCATCATAAAAAGACTAGTATGCGATAAAATACAAACACAGAAAAAGAATAAAAAATCCTAAAAACAACCATTTTGAAATTGGATTCTCTTCCACATAATCTCCTTATGGTGGACCAGGCGGGAGTCGAACCCGCGTCCAGAACACTTTTCTCTTCGCTTCATACAGCAATAAAAAGTATTTATTCTTGAGAATACATAAAATTATTAGAGTCTCCCAATGCCCACTTAGGATTTTGTTCAACTATATATTTTTTACTGCAAACTTTGAAATCAGGAAACAATAATTCTTTAGGATTACTGGCAGCATCGAAAAATACACATCGATTATTTGGCTGCGCTGCATACTGTCCATTTTCTAATTCTAAAAAATTATAAGATTTATGATCCTCGGGATTTTGACTATCACCCACATCTAAATATTCATCTGATGCTGAATTATCAACAGTGAACATATAATTGCCATGATACCATTGCTTGTCCTTACCATAAAATTTACCGCTGAGATTACTTAAAAAAGATTTTTTTAATACAGCAATATCATATGACAAACAATCCCATATCTGTAGATGATCCAAAGGTAAAAACTTTTTGCTATTCAAGTCTTCAGTTCTACTGACATAAGCACTAATCGGAAGCTTATCATATAGAGCACCATAATAAGGCAAATAAGATTCTATAAAAAATGCTCTTCGGCTCATAGATTTGATAGACACCCATATACAAGGTTCATATTCACCAAAACCTTTTTCAAAATCATAAAGAAATTCTTTTCTAATAAAGCATCTTATTCTTGGTAAATTTGCTATATAAAAACTCATTTTTTTATGTCCGCATCTGTTGAATACCTGCCAGAATCCAACCCTCAGAACCATTCAAGGGCTTGGAGAGATTCCAAGATTCATCAACGGTTTCTACAGGTTGATCTCTGCCCGATTTTACTTGTCCTGTGAACCTGACACTGGCCAAGTACTGGCCGTCAACGGTTTCAATACCCAGCAATTCTGCGTGTAGGTTAAGAACTTCGGTGATGCTGGTTTCAGTTCTGTTTTTGATTTCAGCTTCAAATATCTCAAACATCTCTGGTGATGAATATTCACGTAGTATCTCAAGCTGTCCTGCATCATTGGCCCCCTGTAGCATTTTAAACTGCTTTTTAGCCGATTCTTCAAAACCTATGACATCAAAGTCTGATGGTATGCCCCAGGGTCGCTGAACCATGGGAGCCGTGCTCAGTGATCCAAATAGACTTGTGTTCTTTTGCGGATTGTAAAAAGTGTTCGGGCTGGGACTCAGAGAACCAGGAGCAGCAGTTTGAGGCATCAAATTTAATTCTTGTCGTACTGCTCTATTTCTTGAGATAAACCAACGAACCACAAACACCACAGCCAAAGCCAACAAGGCTATCATGACAAAATTGGCTAGTCCCTCACCCAGACCAAAATGACTGAACAGTGCAGCCAATCCTATTCCAGCTGCTAGTCCTGCGATGGGTCCCAACCATCTGTTACCCTGAGGTTGTGCTGCCACAGGTGCGGCAGGAGCGGCAGGAG